>Ga0209395_1005067_pt1 | contig 15012 bp, 14 predicted proteins | sample GOMGulsemesocosm_3_FD_184635 | JGI IMG/M metagenome (GOLD analysis project Ga0209395, IMG submission 184635) | Methane-oxidizing microbial communities from mesocosms in the Gulf of Mexico - GOM9D Gulf of Mexico (SPAdes) (version 2) | ecosystem: Environmental > Aquatic > Marine > Cold seeps... | reverse complement strand
AATATTTTTGTTATTCAAATTTGAAAGCATTTTTAATACTCTATAATTTGACAAAAAAATTAGATCACATTTTAGATCACTTTCCATTATGGTTTAATAAATTTGTTCCCATTCCATTTAAATACAGTGCAGTTAAAACGAAAAAATGAACAAAAAGCAAACAAAAATAATCTGGTTAATAGAGCAGATTGATATCATTATAGAAAGAGCACTTCAATTAGAAAAAGACTTTAGTGAGACGCTTAAAAAAGTCCATCCTAAGTTTGAAGAAGGGGCTAGAAATCTAGTTCATTATCGTGCCCTAAGAATGGAAGATATTCATGATATTCAAAAAAAATTAGGCAATTTAGGCTTATCTCGCTTGGCAAAATCAGAAAGTCATGTAATGGCTAGCTTATTAGCCAACAAGAGTATTTTAGAAGGCTTTCTGGAAAACACAAGCTTTGAAAGGCATCCTGTAGAATTATTATTTAAAGAAAGTCGTCGTCAGGAAAAATATAACTCTAAATCCTTACTAGGTTATCGTTCTAAAGGACGACGTACTCGTATTATGGTTACCATACCTACAGCTGCTGCTCAAAATTACCAAATGGTACATGACATGATTGAAAGCGGGATGAATTGTGCTCGTATTAATTGTGCTCATGATGATACTGTTGTATGGGAGCAAATGATTACACATATAAGAACTGCTTCTAAAGCATTAAAACAAAAATGTAAAATAGCAATGGATCTAGGTGGTCCCAAAATACGTACAGGGTCTTTAACCCCTGGTCCAAAGATTAAAAAATTCCGTCCAAAGAAAAATGTCCATGGACAAATAATTAATCCCTGTATCATTTGGCTTGGAAAAGAACCTCTTTTAGATTCAAGAGTTATGCATCTTCCAATTGAGTGGGATTCTCAACTAGATTTTTCAGAAGGACAACAGTTATCTTTTAAAGATTCAAGACATAAAAAAAGAAAATTCATAATTGCAGAAACCCATGAAGAAGGATGTATTGTACATGCTTACAAGACCTGTTATCTTGAATCGGGCATGAAACTTTATTTAGACAATAACAGATCTGAATCTGTCACCGTTGGCGAAATTTCACCAATAGAACTCCCATTAATTTTACACACTGGAGATTTTTTAATTTTGAATAACACAAGTCAAAATGGAGAGAATGCACAGATTGCTCATGATGGTAAAACAAAAACATTTGCGCATATCTCATGTACCTTACCTTCCATACTACAACAGGTTAAAAAAGGAGAACCTATCTTTTTTGATGATGGTAAAATTGAAGGAGTTTTTCAAGAGATAAATGACAAAGAAGCAATTATAGAAATTGTTCATACTAAAGAATCCGGAGCTAAGTTACGAGCTGATAAAGGCATTAATTTACCTAGTAGCAAATTAAGCGTTAGCGGACTTACACCTAAAGACAAAAAAGATCTAGAATTTGTGGTACAACATGCCGATGTTGTGAACTTATCTTTTGTTAATAAAGTTCAAGATGTCAAAGATTTATTAACAGAACTCAAACAACTGAAGGCTTCTAAAAAACTAGGTATCATTCTCAAAATTGAAACACAAAGTGGCTTTAATCACTTAACCGAAATTTTACTGGAAGCGATGCAAGTACATCCATTGGGTGTTATGATTGCTCGTGGTGATTTAGCTATTGAATGTGGATGGAAAAACATAGGACGTGTTCAAGAAGAAATACTAGCCTTGTGTCAAGGCGCAAGAGTTCCTGTAATATGGGCTACTCAGGTCTTAGAGAGTTTGTCAAAACAAGGGACACCATCTCGAGCAGAAATTACAGATGCAGCTATGGCACAACGTGCCGATGGAGTTATGCTTAACAAAGGCCCTTTTATCCTTCAATCTATAAAATTACTAGACACCATATTGACGGATCTGGCTCCTTATCAAGAAAAGAACGCCCAGCTATTACCAAAGCTGGCAACAGCAGATAAGAACCTCTAATTATTCAATTTAAATATATATTCTGTAAACTTTATTACGACATCCTTATATATGTAAAAAAAGACCAGCTTATCACTGGTCTTTTTCACTAACTAACCTACCAAATTAAAAATCTAATAAGCATCTTCATGCACTTTTGCAACTGCTCTACCACTAGGGTCATTCATGTTTTTGAATGCTTCATCCCATTCAAGAGCTATTTTAGTACTACATGCCACACTTGCTTCTTGAGGCACACATAAGGCGGCTGCATCACTAGGAAAGTGCCCTGTAAAAATAGAACGGTAATAAAACTCTTCTTTGTTTGTCGGTGTTTGTATTGGAAACTTGTATTTCGCATTTGCCAATTGTTCATCTGTGACAGCTGTATCCACAACCTCCTTAAGTGTATCAATCCAACTATAACCAACACCATCACTAAATTGTTCTTTTTGTCTCCATGCCACACTTTCTGGCAACATATCTTCAAAAGCTTTACGCACTACCCATTTCTCCATGCGCTCACCATTTATCATTTTATCCTGAGGGTTAATACGCATTGCAACATCCATAAATTCTTTATCAAGAAAAGGCACACGTCCTTCAATACCCCAAGCAGCTAAACTTTTATTGGCTCGTAAACAATCATACATATGCAATTTATCTAATTTTCGCACCGTTTCTTCATGAAATTCCTTAGCATTTGGTGCTTTATGAAAGTATAAATAACCTCCAAATAATTCATCTGCGCCTTCACCTGACAATACCATTTTAATTCCCATAGATTTAATTACACGCGCCATTAAGTACATAGGCGTGGATGCTCTAATGGTCGTAATATCATAAGTCTCCAGGTTATAAATAACATCTTTAATAGCATCTAATCCTTCTTGAATTGTAAACTTTATTTCGTGATGTACTGTCCCAATATGATCAGCTACTTTTTGAGCAGCAGCCAAATCTGGTGAACCCTCTAATCCTACAGAAAAAGAATGTAACTGTGGCCACCAAGCAGCTTTTGTGTCGTTTGATTCCACGCGTTTTTCTGCATATTTCTTTGCTATAGCTGAAGTCACTGACGAGTCTAAACCACCAGACAATAGCACTCCATAAGGGACATCGCTCATTAACTGTCTATGAACAGCATCCTCTAGAGCCTGTTTCACTTCTTTAATACTGGTCTCATTGTCCTTTACTGCATCATAATCTGTCCATTCTCTTTGGTACCATTTTACAAATTGACCATCTGCACTAGACATATAATGACCCGGAGGAAAAAGTTCAATCTTAGTACATTGACTCTCTAAAGCTTTTAACTCAGAAGCAACATAAAAAGTCCCATTTTCATCCCATCCTATATATAATGGAATAATTCCCATGTGGTCTCGAGCTATAAAATATTCATCTTTTTCAACATCATAAATAGCAAAACCAAATATGCCATTCATTTCATCAATAAAATCGACTCCCTTTTCTTTGTATAAAGCCAAAATTACTTCACAATCAGATTCTGTTTGAAAATTGTATGTCCCTTCAAATTGTTTACGTAGTTCTCTATGGTTATATATTTCACCATTCGCAGCTAATATCAATTTTTTATCTTCACTAAACAGTGGTTGCTTTCCAGAGGCTGGATCTACAATAGCCAATCGTTCATGCGCCAATATAGCCTTATCATTACTATATATTCCACTCCAGTCTGGTCCACGATGACGAATTTTTTTCGCCATCTCTAAAATTTGAGGTCTTAAGGATTCTGATTTTTGTTTTAAATCGAATGCACATACTATTCCACACATAATCTTTTCTTTTAATTTGATAGTACAAATATGAGAACTACATTTCATATTATAAACACTTATCTTTGTTTTGGTTATAAATCACAACTTAAACAGACGTATTTGTGCATATTTAAAATTATTACTATGAATTTATTTCAATAAACACACAATCTGTAAAGTTTAACAAAACCTTGAGTCTTTTACATTCTCAAAACTATAATTTTAAGCCAACTAAAAACAACATATCCCTACTAAGACTCATCATTATTGATTGACTAAACGTAGAGATGAAAAAAACAAATTCTATGAAAAAATCGACATTTATTACAACTATTGCCTTTGCATTTGTTATGCTATTATCAACAAATGTAAACGCTCAAAAATTTTCAGGACTAGATAAAAGCCCGCTAGACATTAGCATGTCTAAGGACAAATCTGTTAAAATAGTTTATAGCAGACCACAGCTAAATGGAAGAGCTCTTAGTAAGTTAGCTCCTAATGATAAAATGTGGCGTACTGGTGCAAATGAAGGTACTGAGATCACATTATATAAAGATATGAATATGGGTGGAAAAAGTGTAAAAGCTGGAACTTACACATTAACAACTATTCCTGGAGATAAAGAATGGACTATTGTTCTTAATTCAAATTTAAATGTTTGGGGCGGTGGCGCTGGTAGATATAAAGAAGCTAGCGAGGTTACTCGATTCACAGCTAAAGCATCGATGAGTGATGATTCTCTTGAAGCATTTTCAATTACTTTTGATGAGACTGGAACTATGCATTTAGGCTGGGATAAGGTTAGAGTTGCTGTTCCTATGAACTAAAAGAAAAATTAAATAATAATAAAAAACGCCTTGAGAAATCAAGGCGTTTTTTTGTTAAATACTTTTAAAATTAGTCTATACATTGGTTTTAACAAGTAATATCTGTTCAAGTGTAAAGTTTAACCTGAAATTTCGACCTTTAGAATACTATTAATTTAAAACTACAAAAAACTTAAAATTAAGATGAGAAAATCAACATTTATTTCAACTATTGCCTTTGCATTTGTAATGTTATTATCTACTAATGTAAATGCGCAAGATTTTTCCAAGATGGATAAAAGTCCAATGGATGCGGCTTCTTTCCCTAGCAGTTATAAGGTTTCAGATAAAACAGTAAAGATCGTTTATAGTAGACCTCAGTTAAACGGTCGTTCTTTAAGCAAGCTTGCACCTAATGGGGAACAGTGGAGAACTGGAGCCAATGAAGCTGCAGAAATCACATTTTACAAAGACATGAAGGTTGCAGGAACATCTGTAAAAGCTGGAACCTATACCTTATCTACAATTCCAGGAGAAAAAGAATGGACTATTATTATAAATTCAGATCTTAATACTTGGGGTTCTTATTTTTATAATAAAGATAAGGATGTTGCCCGAGTAACCGTACCTGCAAGCACAAGTGAAACATCTCTTGAAGCATTCTCAATTGTTTTTGATGAGAAAGGCACTATGCATATGGGCTGGGGAAATGTTAGAGTTGCAGTTCCTATGAACTAAACGAAATCAAACTCATAAAAAAAGCCTTGAAAAATCAAGGCTTTTTTTATTATGGAATATTTAAATATTTATGTGTTTGAAGCGATACTTTCCATTGTGGGTTTTGCATCACATAATCTACAATTAAAGGAATTACTTTATCGCGTTTACTCCATTCTGGTTGTAAATATAAGATGCATTCCTTATTAACTTTTGCAGCTTGTTCTTCAGCAAAAATTAAATCAGCTTTGTTGTACACAATAACTTTAAGCTCATTGGCTTGTTCATAAACTTTTTGAGTTGGCAATTTTAACTTTTTTGGAGATAAGCAAATCCAATCCCAAATACCAGTTAATTTATAGGCACCAGAAGTTTCAATATGTACTTGCATCCCTTTATCTTTAAATCCTTGAGTTAACTCAGTCATATCCCAAGTTAAAGGCTCTCCTCCCGTTACAACAACAGTATTACTATACTTGGCAGCATTATCTACAATTACAGTTGTTTCTGTTGGTGGATGCAATTCTGCATCCCAGCTTTCTTTTACATCACACCAATGGCATCCAACATCACAGCCTCCTATTCTAACAAAATAGGCTGCAGTCCCTTTGTGATACCCTTCCCCTTGAATGGTATAAAACTCTTCCATTAAAGGTAACATCTGTCCTTTATTAACTTTCTTTTCAATCTCTGCTTGCATAGGCGGCAAAGATAGTTTACAGTTTCTAGTTTACTATTAAAAGTCCCGTGTTTTTTTATTGATTCGCTTAAGATTACTTATTTTTATCCAAATTTTTAAGACCATGAGCAGATCAGAAAAATTCTTTAATCATATCACTGAAGGAAACAAAACCAAAGGTGATTTTTTAACGCTTGGCGCGGCCATGTTAAATGGTGAAACCATAAAGGAAGCTTTTGTAAAGATACCTCTAAAAACTATGAATAGGCATGGTTTGATTGCGGGTGCTACTGGTACTGGAAAAACAAAAACCCTTCAGGTATTAGCAGAAAATTTAAGTGACAAAGGCATCCCTGTTTTGTTGATGGATATTAAAGGGGATTTGAGTGGTTTAGCACAACCTAGTCCTGGTCATCCAAAAATTGATGAACGTCATGAGGCCATTGGAATGCCATTTAACTCAAAAGCCTTCCCTATTGAAATCATGTCTTTATCTGAAGAAGATGGGGTACGCCTCCGTGCAACTGTTAGTGAATTTGGTCCAGTTTTATTATCACGAATTTTAGATTTATCTGAGGTTCAGTCTGGAGTCGTTGCTGTAGTTTTCAAATATTGTGATGACAATAAATACCCCCTTCTTGATCTTAATGATTTTAAAAAAGTATTACAATATGCTACTAAGGAGGGTAAAAAAGAATTTGATGATGCCTATGGACGAATATCATCTGCATCTACAGGAGCAATTCTTAGAAAAATCATAGAATTGGAACAGCAAGGTGCCGATTTATTTTTCGGAGAAAAAAGCTTCGATGTTGAAGATCTTTTGAGAACTACCCGAGATGGCCGGGGCTATATTAACATAATTAGATTAACTGATATTCAAGATAGACCAAAATTATTCTCAACATTCATGCTAAGTTTATTAGCGGAAATTTATGAAACATTTCCTGAACAAGGAGATACTGATAAACCAGAATTAATTATGTTTATAGACGAAGCTCATCTCATTTTTAATGAAGCTTCAAAAGCGCTATTGAGTCAAATTGAAAGTATTGTAAAACTCATACGAAGCAAAGGTGTGGGGCTTTATTTTGTAACGCAAAATCCAACAGATGTTCCTGAAGCTGTTTTAAGTCAATTAGGCTTAAAAGTACAACATGCACTTAGAGCATTTACAGCAAAAGACCGAAAAGCAATTAAATTGACTGCACAAAATTATCCTGACACAGAATATTATGATACTGCAAACGTTTTAACTTCTTTAGGAATTGGTGAGGCATTAGTGTCTGCTTTGAATGAAAAAGGACGACCAACTCCTTTGGCAGCAACCATGATTCGTGCACCAATGAGCAGAATGGATATTTTAAATCAAACGGAGCTTAATACTCTTTATGATGATTCGAAATTAGTAATGAAATACAATGAAGATATTGATCGTGAAAGTGCTTATGAAATACTTAATGAAAAGATCAAAAAAGCTGAAGAATTAAAAGCTAAGGAAGACACCAAACTTGAACTCGAAAAAGTAAAGAAATCAAAACAGAAAAAACAAAGCTCCTCTAGAGGATACACCAGACTAAATCCAATTGTAAAAGTGTTGACAAGCGCAACATTTATAAGAGCCGTTTTTGGCATCATTAAAAAAGTAATAAAATAAGATCATTAATAATTAAATAATCAACCTAAATCTTACACTACTAAACATCCATATTTAAAATTAAACCCTCAAGACAATGCATAAATCGATGTCACATTTAACCATTAAAAACAATAAAAATAAACTTATGAAATATCTGCTTTTAACCTTAATTCTTAGTATTACATTATTTGTCTCTTGTTCTCAAGAAATCAATCCTTATTCTGTTTCTAAACAAAACATAGGTCTTCTTAATGATTCAACCCAAGTAAAAGAATTAAAAACTATATTTATTAATGATTCTATCGTAAAATATATTGGTGGTGATGAATTTACAGGAAATATTAATGATATTACTATATACGAAAAGGGCGGGGGAAAATTACTAGTGCTTACACCTTCGCAATCTTTTGACTCTACAGCTACCATTAAAACCATTAGAGTCATAGATCATCGGTATAAAACACCTAAAGGCTTAGCTCCAAACAGTACATTTAAAACTATCAAGGACAATTATACCATTTCTGGCATTCAAAATACATTGAGTAATATAATTGTTTCTGTAAATGAAATTAACACCTATTTTACTATTGATAAAAAAGAACTCCCAGCAAACATGCGCTTTGATATGAATTTAAAAATAGAGGCCATACAAATCCCTGAACTTGCTAAGATCAAGAATTTTTACGTTTACTGGCCTGAGCATTAAACTAAGATGAAAAAAACACTATTATTTTTTTTAATCATTGCATCAAGCTGTAATAATCAGTATACTGATTATAATAATTTGCCATTATATTCTGAGTCAAACATCCTTCAAGCTGTAATAGAAATTCCTGCGGGAACAAATCACAAAATAGAATTCAATAAGAAAGAACTAATTTTTGAAGTAGATACACGTAATGGAAATGAACGTGTAATAAATTTTTTACCTTATCCAGGGAACTATGGTTTTATACCTTCAACGTATTCCAACCCAAAAAAAGGTGGAGATGGTGACGCATTAGACATTTTAGTTTTATGTGAAAGCTTAAAAACAGGAACTGTTATAGAAATCATTCCAATTGGAGTTTTAAAATTAATCGATAATGAAGAATTAGATTATAAAATCATCGCAATTCCTTCGAATAAAGACTTACAAATCATCAAAGCTAATAACTATGCGGATTTGTCTGAAAACTATCCGGAAGTTAAATCGCTATTAGAAACTTGGTTTTTAAGTTATGACAAATCTGAATCGGCCAAAGTTAACGGATGGGGAGATGAAAAAGATGCCTTAATTGATATTAAAAAATGGCAAATAAACAATTGAAAAAAGCAATGAAAAAATTAATTCCGAAAATTGTTGGCTCCTATCTTAATGTTTTAAGTTATGTTTCAGCAGACTATGCTGCAAATAAAGCATTGCATTTATTTTCAACACCTCGGAAAGGACTTTTAAAAGATAAGCATCATAAATTCCTAAACACGGCGATACAAGAAGTTTTATATTATGACGATTTACCTGTCATGACTTATCATTGGAAAGGGAAAAAACAAACTATCCTTTTGGTTCATGGATGGGAAAGCAATGCTGCACGATGGAAAAAGAAAATCAAACATTTCTTAAAAAATGATTTTAATATAATTGCCCTAGATGCCCCTGCTCATGGAGCATCAGGAAGTAAAGTTTTTAATGCATTATTATATTCAGAGTTTATCAATATCGTCGTAAAAAAACACAATCCATCAATAATAATCGGACACTCTGTTGGCGGTATGTCATCGGTGTTTTTTCAACAAAAATATCAGCATAAATCTATAGAGAAAATTATCCTACTAGGATCTCCTTCAGAATTCAAAGACATTTTAAAGCGTTATATTGAAATGTTAGGTTACAATAAAAAAATTGAGAATCAACTAAACACGGTAATTTTCGATCAATTTGGTGCACATCCAGAAGATTTTTCTACAGCGAACTTCATAAAAGAAATCTCAAGTAAAAGTTTAATCATTCATGATACTAAAGATGCTATTATTCCATATTCGGATGCAGAACTAATCAGCAAAAGCCATCAATATTCTTATTTAATATCAACAACAGGATTAGGACATTCCTTGAATGACCATTCAGTTACGAAATCAATTTTAGATTTTATTAATAGTTAAAGATTGTTGTATTTTTGTGAGACTAAATCTTTTTATTAATGGAAGAAAAATTAACACGACTCAATAAATTTTTAAGCGAAGCGGGATATTGCTCACGACGTGCTGCCGATAAACTTATTGAAGAAGGTCGGGTAACTATAAATGGGGTGGTTCCAGAAATGGGAACCAAAGTTAAAGTCAATGATGAAGTTCATGTAGACGGTAAGCATATTACAAACACAAAAACTGAATTTGTTTATCTGGCCCTAAATAAACCAATTGGCATTGTTTGCACTACTGATAGACGTGTTGAAAAAGACAATATCATAGATTTTATAAATTACCCAAAGCGCATCTTCCCCATTGGAAGACTAGATAAACCAAGCGAAGGCTTAATATTACTCACAGACGATGGCGATATTGTAAATAAAATCTTGAGAGCCAGCAACAATCATGAGAAAGAATATATTGTAACTGTAGACACTCCAATTTCACAGACTTTCGTTGAACGCATGTCCAAAGGAATTCCTATTTTAGATACTGTTACTCGTAAATGTAAGGTAAAACGTCTGAGTACTTACGAATTTAAAATTATTTTAACCCAAGGCTTAAACAGACAAATAAGACGCATGTGCGAGTATCTAAATTATGAGGTTACTTCACTAAAACGTGTCCGGATTATGAACATCAAATTAGATGTTCCTGTTGGAGATTATCGTGAATTAACTAAAGAAGAATTTAAAACACTTAATGAATTAATTAGTGAATCTACAAAAATTCATAATGCAACTCCTTCATACAAAAGTAAAAACAGAAGACCTTAACCATGACTCAAATAACACCTTTCCACCTAGCCATTCCTGTAGATAATATCGAATTATGCCGCATTTTTTATAGAGATGTATTGGGTTGCAAAGAAGGACGTCATGACAAACTTTGGGTAGATTTCAACTTTTTTGGACATCAGTTGGTTATTCATTACAAAACCAAAGACACATTGGATGATACAAACACTAATCCTGTTGATGGTAAACAAGTTCCTATTCCACACTTTGGAGTGGTTTTACCCTGGGATACTTTTCAAGAATTAGCCTCAGATTTAAAGCTGAAAAATATAAATTTTATCATTGAGCCATATATCCGCTTTGAAGGTCTTGTTGGCGAACAAGCAACCATGTTTTTTAATGACCCTTCTGGTAACGCCTTAGAATTTAAAGCTTTTAAGGATATGAATCAGCTATTTTCTAAATAGTGAAACTTCTAAATCCTTAACAATAAAGAAGATTAGGTCAGGTTTAGCTTTTCTATTTATAACGCCAACTAGTGAGATCTGCTCCTTTTGGTGCACTTTCAGCAATGCGTTTCATTATTTTAGGAACATACATACTATTATAACGTAGACGTGAAATATGATTAGGGTTTTCTGAATCTCCATTCCAACAATGTTCTGCTCTATCTCCATAAGCCACCTCACCTTCATAATAAGGATCAGTGGTGCTTTCAAGAAAATCCTCCATCAAGTAAACAGCGTTATTTAAATAGTAATTATCCATGTCTCCACAGTAGATATGGATTTTTCCTTTTAGCTTATCTCCTAATTTATTCCAATCACGTTCCAGAATATGTTTCAAATCGTAATTTTCCTTCCAATATTCTGACACTTCATGATTTATTTCCCCTGTAACTTTATCCCATAGTCTCATAGGGTAGCCATCATCGCCTTGTGGGGAGTAGGTGGCTTCCCAAATGTCGTATTGACCACCAGATCTGGATTTATCCCCCAGCACCAACTCTAAGTGATTCGATTCTCGTACCGTAGAGCTTATATTTCCAAGGTAATCTCTATGTCCAGGAACCTCAATATTTTTATGGTTACCACCAACGTAGTACGCATTTTTATCCTCATAAATGTTAGTCAAGCAATAGGCGCTAAAATCTATTGGGTCAGGACAAGCGGCAAAACAACCATTGTATTCGTCAGGATACTTCACTTGAACAGCTAAAGCTTCCCAACCTCCCGTTGACCCCCCATAAAGAAATCGTGACCAACCTTCTCCTTGACCTCTAAACATTTTTTCTATATACGGTATTAATTCGTAAGTAAGAGCATCACCATAAGGACCTTGGCTCGCAGAATTTACCGCATATGAGTCATCATAATATGGTGTTGGGTGCTGAATTTCTATAATCAAAAACCTCGGATAATCAGGTTCATTCCAACGTTTGTAGAAATCATATGCTTCTTGCTGTTGTAAAACATTATATCCTTCAACTCCAAAACGTTCTGAATATTCTGGTTTCATATTGGGATCTGGTGGCGTAGTTCTAAATCCACCAAAATCAGAAGGAAAATGACCTTGAAATACCATTAAGGGATATTTAGCTTCGGGATGCTCATTGAATCCTTTTGGCAACAATATATGTGCACCTAGATACATATCTCTTCCCCAAAATTCAGACAACAATTCAGATTTCATTTTGATATGTTTGATCCATTCTGTATTCTCTGGTTCTTCAATTTCTGGAATTACTTGATCTAAAACAATGTCAAATTTTTCTATGCCTTCTTTTGATACTACAACTTTAAATGGGGTACTATACAAATTTCCAGGAGAAGTGTTCCAGTGCTGCCCTTCACCATTATCCATTGGTAATTTCACCTCGTGACCTGTTGACAAATTAAAAGTTTCATACACATGAAATACAGCCTGTACGAAATATTCTCCAGGTTTTAATTGTGATAAGTTTTCATATGGAAATCCAAAAGTAGTTTGATTAAAAACAACCTTCTCATTAGGAGCGAGATCTTCTACATTCATTCCAAATATAGGTTGGGCACTAAGCCCTTCTCCAACTTGAAAACGAGGCTCTGTTTTATCATTATCAGCAACTATTAATAATAATCGCCCATCAATATTTTCCAAATTTAAAAGCTCTGTAAATGATACAGAAATAGCAATTTGTTTTGACTCATCTGAAGACGAAGAGTCACAATTTAAGACAAGAATAAATATCAGAAAAGAAAATTGTTTTAAGCACTTCATAAGACCTTGATTTTTCAAAAAAGGTACTCATTTTTTCGAGAGAAAAAAAATTATTAATATTAAGCACTCTTATTAAGATTCATGCATGCTTCGCGCCAAAAGAGTGTTTTTCAACAACATAGCAATAGTCATAGGACCTACACCTCCAGGCACAGGCGTTATATAACTCGCTTTTTTACTTACGCTTGCAAAGTCTACATCCCCAGCAAGACGATAGCCTCTAACTTTTGTTTCATCGGGTACACGAGTAATCCCAACATCAATAATAACAACACCATCTTTAACCATATCTCCTGTTAAAAACTCAGAGATACCAATTGCCGCAACTATAATATCTGCTTTTTGAGTGAAATCGGAAAGATTCTCTGTACGACTATGAACCACTGTTACTGTTGCATTTCCGGCCTTGCGCTTCTGACTCATTAAGATACTCATTGGGCGCCCTACAATGTGGCTTCTCCCCATAACAACAACATCTTTACCAGATGTTTCCACGTTATAGCGTTCTAATAATTCTAAAATTCCATATGGAGTTGCTGGTAAAAAACAAGGCAAATCTAATGCCATTCTACCAACATTAGTTGGGTGAAAACCATCAACATCCTTATCAGGATCAACTGCCTTTAATACTTTTTGTTCATCAATATGTTTAGGTAATGGCAATTGCACAATAAACCCATCGATATCATTATCGTTGTTTAAATCATTAATTTTTTCAAGCAAAAATTCTTCAGAAGTATCTTCAGGTAAATCAATTAAAGTAGAATTAAAACCTATACGCTCGCAAGCTTTGACTTTGGCATTAACATAGGTCATACTTGCTCCATCAGTCCCCACAAGAATTGCCGCAAGATGCGGTACTTTTTCTCCATTAGACGTTATTGTTTTTACTTGGCTCGCAATTTCATCTTTTATATCATTGCTAACTTTTTTTCCGTCTAATAGTATCATATTGTTTATTTTAAGTATTCAGTTTACAGTTACAGTTTTCAGAAATACAATTAATCTGTTTTAACACCAAATTTATCAGGGTTATTAATCATATAATTGATGAGTTTCCCTATTTCAGCTGATTTACTATTTAACTGTTGAAAAATGTCATTATTGATATAATTACAAGCAAGTGCAAATTCTAACCAAGTATTCGTTTCAGAATTCTCTGCATCAGCATCAGTTAGTTTGCTTATAAAATTTTTTGGATAAATACGTTTTCTATATGATTCAGCTATATTTGCAGAAACTGAACGTGAACTTCTTCTAACTTGATCAGTTAAAGAATAGGTTTCCTCTTTTGGAAAAGACTTCGAAATTTGAAAAATATTCATAGCTAATTCAAAAGATTTTTGGTAGGCTAATAATTTTTTAAAATCCATATTCTTTAGTTAATTCACTCTTTGATATTTCTGCTCACTGAAAACCGAGACTGGGACTAACAGACAGTTAATAGGAATTAGCGCATATTTTTCATCATTTGCATCATCTTCTTTCCGCCGCCACCTTGCATCATTTTCATCATTTTACTCATTTGATTGAATTGTTTAAGTAACTGGTTTACTTCCTGAACAGAAGTCCCTGACCCCTTTCCAATTCTCTTTTTTCTGCTTGCATTAAGAACAGAAGGATTTGTACGTTCTTTTGGAGTCATCGAATGTATAATGGCTTCAATACCTTTAAAAGCGTCATCATCAATATCAACATCCTTCATCATTTTTCCAGCACCAGGAATCATTCCCATAAGGTCTTTCATATTTCCCATTTTCTTAACCTGCTGAATTTGCTTAAGGAAATCATCAAAACCAAACTGATTTTTAGCAATTTTCTTTTGAAGTTTACGTGCTTCTTCTTCATCAAACTGTTCTTGAGCACGTTCAACTAGAGACACTACATCTCCCATTCCCAGAATACGATCTGACATACGAGACGGATAGAACACATCAATGGCTTCCATCTTTTCTCCCGTACCAATAAATTTAATTGGTTTGTTTACAACCGATTTAATTGAAATAGCAGCTCCACCACGTGTATCACCGTCTAATTTAGTAAGGATAACCCCATCAAAATTCAAAACATCGTTAAATGTTTTTGCTGTATTAACAGCATCTTGACCAGTCATAGAGTCAACAACAAACAACGTTTCTTGTGGTTGTACTGCTTTATGAATGTTTGATATTTCGGTCATCATTGCTTCATCTACAGCTAATCGACCAGCGGTATCTATAATAACTACATTAAACCCATTTGCTTTGGCATGGGCAACACCTGCTT
>Ga0209395_1005065_pt1 | contig 15013 bp, 13 predicted proteins | sample GOMGulsemesocosm_3_FD_184635 | JGI IMG/M metagenome (GOLD analysis project Ga0209395, IMG submission 184635) | Methane-oxidizing microbial communities from mesocosms in the Gulf of Mexico - GOM9D Gulf of Mexico (SPAdes) (version 2) | ecosystem: Environmental > Aquatic > Marine > Cold seeps... | reverse complement strand
TGACAATGTTAACGATACCGCTTGGCAACCAGTATGGGAATTTAGTAGCTTTGATGTAGAAGCTCCTTTTGCTGGTGTAACCAAAGTTGAAAATGCTTTACCAACCGGCCACCGTATTAATTATGGTATTTTCTTAAATGATAATGATGACGTAACTTCATGGGTAGATACTATCAACTCTGATTATACAGTCAGTACTATCTACGATACTACTGATTCGGAGAACTGGAAGGTACTTATTGTTGTGCCAGGAGATTTAGAAACTATTTCTAGAATCCGTTAATTTTAGTATATACCCGTTACCAATCAAGATGCAGGTTTCAGAGTGCTTGAGCAATTTCAATTCAAGACGCTGTGATGAAGTAATGGTTATTCCCTTATAAATCAGAGCAACGATGAAGTGATGTTGTTCAAGGGCTTCTTCGATGGGCTTAAAATGACTTTATACCGCGTTAAATACTTAAACCATAGAATGACTATGCTTAAAGTATGTCCCTTGCCTAAAGTCATTTTCATTCCCACTGAAATCCAGCACTTTGAATGGTGACGGGTATAGCTTAACGGGTTACAGCTTTGGGCTGTTTCCCGTTTACTTTACTCCCTCTTTTACCTCCTCTTTTACTTTGCGCCTATTTTCAATACAAGCATCATATTGAAAACAATTACAGAATCTTTAATTTTCAAGTCGAGTCTTATGTCTAACAAGAAAAAACGTTTAAATTATCATTTCCCTTTATGGGGAGCTATGACGTCAACACTGATAATTTTCAGTCACTCGGCTTTTGCCCAAGCAAGTGAAAATATAGAAGAAAACACTGAAGTTGTTCAATCAGAGGTGGAACACATTGAGATTCAAGGTAGAAAGACAGTGTTTGCTGAACTGCAAGATTCAGCTAAAGCTGTAGATCTTATCGATACTAAATTTGCACAAAAGCTAACAGCAGATATGGGGGAGGTGATAGCTCGTGTTCCTGGAGTTAGCGTGCGTAGAAGTGGTGGTCTTGGCTCTAAAATGCGTTTTTCACTCAATGGTTTAACAGGTGATCAAGTTAGGTTTTTTATCGATGGCATACCTTTAGAGTTGACGGGATATTCTTCTGGAATAAGTAACATACCCGTGAACTTAGTTGAACATATAGAAGTTTATCAAGGTGTTGTTCCTTTAGAGTTTGGGGCAGACGCCTTAGGAGGAGCGGTTAACTTGGTAACCGATAAGCTTACCGATGCTAATGGTTCTATTTCTCTTCAAGTGGGTGATTTTGGGACAAGGCGTTCTACCCTCTCTTTAAATCACTCAACGGAAAATGTTTTTTTTGCACGGTTTAATGCCTTTTCTGACACAACAAATAATGATTATGAAATTGATATTGAAGACAACGGTGAGCAGTATACCGTTAAAAGATTTCATGATGATTATGATGCGAAGGGGGTTTTTCTTGATGTTGGCGTAGTAAATAAAAGTTGGGCAAACTTGTTTCAAATTTCGCTTTTTGATAGTGAATATGATCAAGATATCCAACACAACGTTAATATGACAGTGCCCTATGGCGAGGTGACTTATGGACGTAAATCAAAAGGCGTTAATATTCGCTATGATTATGAATTTTCAAAGCTGTTGGCAACCAAAATAGTAATGGGTCGTACAGAAATAGAAAGTCATTTTTTTGATGTTGCTCCATATGGTTATAACTGGTTTGGCGAACAAATTATTACCGGTATAGAAAACCCAGGAGAGATTAATGGTGAAGTCAATAACCTTGTAAGTAGTACTGATCATTTCGCTAGAATAAATTTAGATTTTCGACTTTTGCCAGAACAGCAAATAAAACTTTTATTGGCGCTAACTTGGCATGATCGGGCGGGTAAAAATTTATTATTAGATGAAGGCCAATTTGACTCTGATGCAGCTGAACGTAAACTATTTACCTTAGTTTCCGGTCTTGAGCATTCAATTAAGTTAATGGACGACCGTTTACAAAATATCTTTTTTATTAAGCATTATCATCAAGACGTACAAGCACAAACAACCCTCACAGGTATTGATACTTTCTATGAAAACGAGCGAACTGAAAACACATACGGTTGGGGGAATGCCATACGTTACAATATAAATGATTGGTCTTATATTAAAGCATCTTTTGAAGACGCAACACGATTACCCTCTTCAGATGAAATTTTTGGCAAGGAGCCGTCGCAGCCAAATATAGACCTATTGCCAGAGGAAAGTAAAAACTACAATTTGAGTTATACAATTGAAGGGATAGAGACAGCGATAGGTATTTTACGGGCTGATACCACCCTATTTATACGCGACATTGATAACTTAGTGAGGTTTGTTCCTGCAGGCAGAGGTGGTTCATACGAAAATCTCTCAAAAGCAAAATCAGAGGGGATTCAAGGTGGAATGGGGTGGATGTCACCTGAAGGATTTGCTGAATTTAGCTTCAATGTCACCTATATGGACTTTATTAATGCAACCACTGGCCAATTAGGCTCTGGAAGTCGTATACCAAACGAGCCTTATTTTTATTCAAACCTTTCTTTGCACTTTAATTGGGAAGATGTGCTTTCTGAATTTGATCAATTAACATTAAGCTGGCATAGCCGCTTTGTTGAAGAATATAGTCTTATTTACGATAACTTGAACGCGCTAAACCCCGAAAGGGAAGCCGTGCCTGCTCAGATTAGTCATTCTGTGGCATTAACTTATGGCACTGATGTTTTTGAACTACCTATTACTTTAAGTGCAGAATTTCAAAACTTGACTGATGAAAAACTCCATGATTTTTATGGAGTTCAACGTCCTGGCCGCGCATTTAATGCAAAATTAGTGGTTGAATTCTAATATCATTCCGCATGAAGAAGTGGATAAAGCACATGGGCGTATAGAAAGCCGAAGGTATTGGATGACCAATCATCTGCGTGCCTTAGCAAACCTGAGTACTGAAAATAGCTTGCACGGCCTATTAGACATGAGTTTTAGGGAAGATGAATGCCGCTTTAAATTTAGGATGAGTTGCGCAAGCCATCAAGCGAGGCGGTGATTACACTGCCTCGATTATTCAGAGCTGAGCTTAGGTAGTAATACCGTTATTTTTAGGCCATTTTCTATTTGGTTTTCTGCAAATACTTGACCATGACAAGCAATAATTTGTCGTTGTGCTAAAGCCAAACCTAAGCCAAATCCGGGATTAATAGTTTGCACTTGTATGGTAGGAATACGGTAAAAGGCTTTAAAGATATCAGCCAAATGCTGGTGTTCTACGCCAACACCGTCATCGGCAATAGTTAACACTATTCCACCTTCTTCAATAATAAGTGCCAATAACACTTCATGTTTGGCATAGCGTAGGGCATTTCTAATAATGTTTTCGAAAGCTTGGCCAAGCAAACGACTATTACCACAAAAGAGTAATGATTCCGGTAGTTCTCTGGTGATGACTTTATCAGGAAACTCAAAGTTTCCATCGTCAATAATACTGTCGAGTAGGTCAACCAAGTCGAAGTTTTCATCATTGGATTTTGGCTCTTCATTTTCTAACCAAGCAAGGGTGAGTGAATCTTCAGCGAGTTTACGCATACCTTTCACTTCTATGGCGATACGCGCTAGCATTTCTTGGCTATTAAGCTCTGATTGCGCACAGGCAAGCGCCATTTCAATACGTGTTATCGGCGTACGTAATTCATGTGAAAAGTCGGCAATGAATGCCCGCTGGCTGGAGACCATTTTTCCTATGCGCTGTGCCATGGCATCAAAAGTCTCAGCGACATGGGTGAATTCATCTTGTCGACTACCAAGGTGTCTTCGAACTCGGGCGGAAAAGTCGCCCTGGCTTAACTTTCTACTCGCTTGCTCTAACTGACGTAATGGTTGCATCATATGCCGATACAATAATGCGGTTAATAGGCTAAGTAATACCAAAGGTAAGGCTATTTTTAATATTAATGACGTTATGCCCCAATAACTGCCTGGCCGCATTCTTGCTGGTAATTGCATTAAAAAATGGCCAGTTCTATCTGAAAAAACAACACCCATAACAGGGTTCTCGGCAAAATATAAATGAATTTTCCAACTGACGTCTCTCCCTAAAGTAAATTCATCAATATAGCGCTTTGATAAGCTAGTGCCAGCTAAAGGCATTAGGCTAGATTGCACTACTGAAGCCCAAGTATCTTCTTGTTGTTGAATTTTTTTCATATAAGTCGATAGGGCAAGCATGTCGCCTTGAACATAAAGTTGTTCAGCTTTATTCGCATAGGCAAGTATTTGTTGTTGATGCTCTGTTGCAATATGACTCATACGCAGTTCAGTGTGATTGGATAAAAAGTCAATTAGCCAATATAAAGCCATTGAACCGGCGACAATAATTAAAGAAAGTTTCCAAAAGAACTGTTTATTCATAGGGAGATCTCTATGGCTAGTTCAAGGGAAATTAGAACTAGATCATTAGGTTAAATATCAGCAGGTTATTAAGGTTATTTAAAGCAATAACCGCGACCATGGGCTGTTTCAATGCGATGTGCGGACATACCGGCGGCGATGAGTTTTTTTCTGATACGACTTAAGTGCATATCTAAACTGCGATCGTACAAACTAAACTCTCGATCGAGTACTAAAGGGTATAAAAAAGGTTTGCTTAACACTTCATTTTGATGAGTGACCAGTGCCCAAAGTAACTTGAATTGAATAGCCGTTACCTTGATGGCCTGTTTGGCATAACAAAGTGACATGTCATGTTTATTAAGTTGTAGCAGATCAACTTCAAGTTGTTTCTGTGTGGCTGGCTTAGTTAACTCCGCGGGCTCAACTAAGGTTCTCCTTAAAATTGCTTCAATGCGAAAAAGTAATTCTGTAATATTAAAAGGTTTGGCTAAATAGTCATCTGCGCCTTGGCGAAAACCCTGGATTCTTTCTTCTTCCGCACCGCAGGCTGTAACCATAATAACTGGCGAGTTTTTATGTTGTCTTAATGAAGATAATAAAGAAAAACCATCAAGCTTAGGCAATCGAGCATCAAGTAAAATTAGATCAAAATCTAATGACAATGCGGTCGACAGACCTTGTTCGCCATCGAAACATTGATGTACATGGTAATGATGTTTAGTTAGTAAAGCTGTGACTTGCTCGTTAAGTGCTAAGTCATCTTCTATTATCAAAATGCGCGCTAGCGGCAGCATAATTAAAGACTCAAAATAAAAACTGATCGATATCATACCCTTTTTATGCAAATAGTTCTTATTAAGTTTAGTGCGTTGGTAGAATGATTACTTATGGATAATTTTATTAGAGTCTATTGATGATCATTAAAACTGTGGGGGGATAAAAACAAGCCATAAAGATGGCTTGTTTTTAACATATTTTTTGTATTAAAAACTAGCGCGGACACTAAAGGTAAAGTTTCGAGGCGCACCATAATATGCGGCGTTATAATGAGGCACGGCGCTATAATATTTTTTATCAAAAATATTATTAACGTTGATATTGGCTGAAAAACGCTCGCTAATTTGGTAGCGCATCATCATATCAGCGACACCGAAGGCTGCTTGTGTGGCACGTTCGCCATTGGGACCTTTCTTATCGGTATAAATTTCACTTTGCCAGCGGAAAGCACCGCCAATACGCCATTGTTCCAATGCACCAGATAACTGGTAATTACCGCTAACACGTAACATGTGTTCTGGCTCAAACGTGGTGGCTTTACTACCATCAATTTCTTCAGCATCACGATAGGTATAACCGGCCATAATGTTTAAGCCAGTCAGTAATTCACCGCTTAATTCGGCTTCAAAGCCTTTTACTTCAATACCTGCTATCGCTTTGTAGCGTTGTTCACCATCAATAATTATATCTTCTTCAGCGACATTTGTTTGTTCAACATGAAATAAGGCCAGTGAACTATTAAGGTTGGGTTGCGTGCAAATAAATCATTTGAATAAGGGAAGTTAAGCAATAAAAAAGCCCTGTGAATATTAGCAAGACTGTGTTTGGGATGGAGATGTCAGAGAAGAAAGGGCACTAGGTTATAGGCCCATAACTATTTTTATTTTTGTAAGTTTTAAAAGTAATTGATATGACTAGTATCTACAGACGACAAAAGAACGCCTAATGACTCATAACTACAATCACAACAGTATTGTTATTACGTTAAATCTTAAGTGAATTGAAAAACGTTGTTAAATTTGACTGTTATTCATTCGATCAAGTAAGCGGATATTTTGCACTAAATCTTGCCTAGAAGGATTTAATTTTAACGCTTTACGAAGTAACGTTGCCGCTTGGTCGTAATTTTTTTGCTCAATATAAACTTGCGCATGACCTATGAACGCACGTTCAGCGAAGCCGTCTAAACTAGCGGCTCTGATAAAGAGCATTTGTGCTTGTGTATAATCATTATTTTTTTGATAGTGTTCAGCTAAAGCAATTAAAGCTTTACCATTAGTTGGCGCAAGGGCAATGGCTTGTTCATACAAACGGGTGATTTTTTTAACTGAATTACCCGGTAAGCTGGCATAGTGCAGTTTAAGCTGGCTTCTTTGTAAATCATTAATTCTTTTTGCATAGCTTTCACTGTGTTTGAGTAACTTTTTCGCCTCTGGCCAGTGTTTTTCATAAACTAACCAAGCGATAACTGATTCTATTGCGTCAAAGTGCTCAGAGTTCTTACCAGAAGAGTAAGTTTTACTTTGCTGCCATTGAGTTAATAATTGCGCCATCAATTCAGCTGCTCTACTGACACTGCCGTGGTTTAAATGTAATTGTGCAGTAGCGATTAAGTTATCAGCATCTTTATTACCCAAGCGAATGGCCATCTCCATGCTAGTTAAAGCATCAAGTGGCGTATTATCGTCAAGGGAAATTCGGCTACGTTGTAACCACAATCGCGCATCATTAGGTGTTTTTTGTAGCATTTCATTTAACATTGCTTTAGCAGCATGATTATCTTTGGCATTAATAAGGCTGTACAACAAACCCTGTTGCCATTGGGTGTTTTCCGGTTCAAGTAATAAAGCTTGTTGGTAACCTGCTATCGCAGACCAAGGTGTGCTTAGTTGCAAATTAATGTAAGCAAGGTAGCCAAATAGCTGTGCGTCACCTTCACCTAAAGTAATGGTTTTTACTAAGTGTTTTCGGGCTTGTTGATAGTTTTTTTGCTTGATATAAATAACCGCGAGACTTTTATGGGCGCGAATAAAATCAGGCAGTTGAGTTATAGCTGCTAAAAAGCTTGCTTTGGCTTGCTCATCTTTATTTAGCGCTAGGTAAATTTGTCCTTTAACTTGCTGTAATGCGGGACTCAAGTAAAGAATAGGCTCTGGTTGATAGTCTGCTTTACCTAGTTGCTCGATTGCTGCCAGCGCGCCTGCATAATCTTTTTGATTTAGCAGTGGTCGTATGGTTAATGCTAACGGCTGTTCCACTGGTAATAATTTAGCATCACGCTGTAAGAGCGGGTTGTTTCCTGCTGGCAACGTCCACACGGGTGATAGTTGCTCAATTTTAATGCTGTTTATTTTTAGCGGTTTTCTATCAGCAGGGGAATTTTGCTGATTACTCGCTAGACTTATACTGCTATAAGCTAAACTAGTAAGCGCAATAGAATAAATAAAGTAGCTGGTGATTAATTTAGTTGTCATGTCTTTTTAAACTCCACTGGCCAAATAAAACGAGCGCGAACTGCTTGACCGCCTTTAGTTGGCACAGAAAAACGCGAATTGCGGATAATTTTGTTAATTGAATCAAGTAATTCCTTATAGGGCATCTCTATAATGCCCACTAAGGTGATGCTGCCTTGCTCATCAATAAAAACGTCAAGGGCTACTTTTGCCTTTTTAATTCCTTTACGTGCCAAACTTCTTGGAAAAACGGCTTTTATCTGGGTAAGTAATACCGGCACACTGTCGAGCTCACCTAAACCAAATGCTTGCCAGTCTATCGCCAAGTCTAAGTTTAAATCATGCGGAGCATGATTTAGATCTGGTGGTGATAACATAGGGTCAAAGTCTTGCTTGATGGTTAACTTTGAAACATCGAGTGAAGGTCCTTCGCCTGCTGTATTAAGATCTATAGTTGGTTGCGCTTCAGTTACTGGCCGGCTAACAGGTTTGGGTGGCGGTGGCGGTGGCGTATAAGCTTGGGTAACTTTGCGTACCATTACCTTGGGCTCATATTCGTTAGCAAACCAGTTACTGGCCAATATGCCGAGTAAAGCCAATAACATTAAGCTACTACTGGCGATAAAGGCTAATATATGAAAGCGATTTAGTTTCTTTTTCATCAGTGGTGTTATTTACCTTAAAGCGCTGTGGCAATATTTACTGAACTTGCGCCAGCGAGTTTGGCTTCATCAATCACTTCGACTAATAGCTCTGTCATCACTTGTTTATCGGCTTGAATGACCACGGCTCTGTCTCGTACTTTCAGTAATTGTGCAATAGTGTTGCGTACGCCAGCTACGCCGATGGAAGTACTGTCATAGACAACATCACCCTTACTGGTTATTGCCAACATGATGACGGTATTTTCAAGCCGCTGAGCAGAAACTGCTTGTGGTTTATCTACTTCGACACCGGTTTCTTTAACAAAAACAGAGGTGACAATAAAAAATATCAATAAGATAAAAACTACATCGAGTAAGGGAGATAAATCGATGCCGTTATGTGTTTGCTCTAATCGCTGTTGCAAATTAGCCCGCATATTGTTCTCCTTGGCTAATTTGTTTAACTATTTGTTTCGAGAGTAGATGTTTTATATGGCCAAGCATTAACCAAGCAGGGATAGCTACGACTAGACCTAATTGTGTGGTCCATAACGCGTCAGCAATACCTTGGCTTAATGCACTGGCTTGATCTAATTGCGCGCCCTGAGACATAGCGTGGAAAGTATCAAGCAAACCGCTGATAGTGCCAAGTAAACCTAACAAAGGCAGGGCGCCAATAAATATTTCGATTGAACCGATCCAAGAAGCATCTTTTAATTGATAATCACCTGAATAAGCACGAATTATGTAGTAGCTAAGCAATTGATAGCAGACAAAGCCTAAGACTAAAATGCTCCACACCACAGGGTTATCAAATGAATTGAAAGACATACAAATATTCCTTAGTTGGTTGAGCTTTGCTCATAAGCTTGACTGTCTAATTGACTTAAGTTAACGCCGCAAGACTCTAATTGACCGTAATAGGTTTTAACTCTACGTGATAATAAGGCGTGCAGTATCAAGGCTGGAATAGCGACCACTAAACCTAGCTCTGTAGTGACTAGTGCTTGTGAAATACCACCAGAAACCGCGGCAGGATCGCCAGCGCCAAATAAGGTCATTAATTTAAAGGTTTCAATCATACCGCTGACTGTACCCAATAAACCGAGTAATGGCGCTACTGCGGCAGTGATGGCGATTGCGCCGAGCCAATAATCTAATTTATGTTTGTTGTGTAATAAGTTAGCAAAAAGTCGGTCATCGCGCTTTTGCCCTATATCACTGTTTTGAGCAATAGTAATTAACTCTGCTTGCATGCCTTTTGCTTGGGAAAAAAGTGTCTGTTGAGCCTCTTTTCTCTCATTAGACAGAGAGATCTTCTCTAACTGAGCAAAGCGTTCATTAAATGCTGGAATTAAGCTAGGCAAACGGTAGAACTGAATCGATTTTATTAACGCGATTATGGTGGCAAAAATGCCGAAAGCAACAATAGGAAAGATCCACACGCCACCTTTGGCTATATGATCAATGATGCTTTCTTTTTCACTGTTAATTTTAAAAGCACGTGTTAGGGTGGGATCGAATGACACCATGCCTTTTCCAGTATTCATTAAATCGATGATGCCAGCACTTTCATCATTTGGCAGTAGCAATTCAGCTTTGAACAAACTGGCTTGCTCTGTTGATGATTCAGCGCTGTCAATAAAACTAACAAAACCTGTGATTTTCTGGCTCGGTTCAACAAAGAGATGCACAGGGCCCAAAGATAATACCTTGGCACTGTGTAACTCACCGTTTGGCATGACAACTTTCTGTGCTTTCCAACTTGGGTTAATTTTATTATCAATATTGCTCAACAACTGACTTAACCAAGCGAGTTTTTCTTCTGGGGAAGCTTGTGGGGAAAAGGGCTTTTTTGATAAGTTATGATTAAAGCGACTTAGAATGTTTTGTTGATATTGCTTTTGCTCACTCCAGGTTTTTAAGCGTGTTTGTAACTGTTGTAAACTCAGTGTTTTTTCATCTTGGACACGCTGAGAAACGGCTGCTCTATCTCTTAAATCGGCTACTTTTTTTTCCTGTAGGCGTACTTTTGACGATAAATCGCCGCTAAGTCTACTTAACTCTTTCTGGCTAGAGACTAGTTTTTTTTGTGCTGATTTAATGTCTTTTAACAGACCAGTGATAACCTTGTTATCACTTACAGGGTTGACGTTACTATGCGTAAAACTGGAAGAAAAGGCGAAAATAATGATAAAAATTAATAGTTTATTCATTTGGTTACTACTGTTTCTTTAGAGGTTAAGGAAATAGGTAATTGTAAAAACTGTGCTTCACTGCGACGCTCTACCATAGCTATGGCATTTAATACCGTTTCACCGCTGACAGAGTTATCAGCTTGCCAGCGCCAGCCACTTGCTTCTGGAGTGCCACGACCAACTAAACGGCCATCTAGCGATACGTACCAAGCTTGTGCTAGACCAATATAAAGCTGCTGCACCATAATTTCTTTTTCACCCTCTGGGGTCGGTAAAATTAAGGCTGTTTGTGCATGACTAATGCGTTGTTCAAAATCGTTTAATTGTTCAAGTAACTCTAATAACGTATTAAGTTTTTTGGTGGTGTCGGCAGATGAAAATTCACTAGCGGAGAGCTTACTTTGCCAAGCATTAAAAAGTGGTGGTGGTAATTGGGGTTGTATTTGAGCAATGACTTGGAAGTAATCAATTAAGGATTTCTCTAATAAGGCCTGTCCAGATTCCATGTTATTTTGAGATTCGAGCAACTGGCTACGTTTTTTTTCTACTTCACCATCGGTATCGTTACTGCTAGCCAAGTTTTTCTCTAGTTGCACCTGTTCTTGCTTAAGCAATATTAACCTTTGCTTAAGGAGAGGTTCTTGCTGGTGCCAGTCATTAATCATTGCGTTACGTTGTTGTTCAATGGCCAACCATTTTTGGATCAAACTATCAGTTTTCTCTACTTTACTTGGCGCAGCCAGCGCGCCTTTTGAAGCCAAAAAGGCGATGATTATGAGTGAAAGAATAATACAAATTATTTCACTGAAGTACCGTCTTATCACTGTCTTAAATCCTTTGATATATACCACAAAAATTGGAAATGAATTGTAATGGTAATCATTATTGTTTGCAATTGTATTTGTGTGTAATTGATATTCTTTGTTATGTACTTATATTCACTCATATTCAGCTAGTTATTTTTGCAGGAATAACCAAGAATAGGCTTACTTGCTCAGTGATAATGACGTCTGTATGCTTTAGTCATCATCAGGGTAGGTACAAAGCAGCCGGCGCTTTGACTTCTTTATTTGAAATAAATGAAATATAAATTACCAAGAAACAATGATCACAAAGGAATTAAGTATGACATTAGGTGAAAAATTAAAAAAACTCCGGGCAGATAAAGGTTTGAGTCAACCTGAATTAGCCGAACAAGCCGGTATAGAACAATCTTATTTATCAAAATTAGAAAATGATAAATCACTACCTTCTAATGAAGTATTAAGAAAACTGCTCAGTGCCTTTTCGTTATCTGTGGCTCAGTTAGTTGAGTCCCTTGATACAAACTATGTAAAGACTAATTTATTGGTCATTAGTGACATTGAACAATTTTATCAACAAGCTAGTACTCAGCAGCTGAACCAGCAACGTAAGTTACTTTATAGCGCAAGTTCCTTAATCGTGATTGCCATTACCTTGTTTTATATTGGTTATGCGAAGCAGGTTTTTAATGAAACATTGTATGAATATAGGTCTGATGGTGTGGTCTTAGCGGGGGAGCCAAGTGACATTTTCTGGAAATGGCGCGAACTCATCGATATTAAAGACCGCAATAAAAAAGATGAAAGAATGCGGCAACTAAAAGTTGTTATGGCGCAACGTAGTGATGTTTTAGTAAAACTAATACCGGAAAATAAAGGTTATTACTTTGAAGAGGTCGTTGAAGGCGGTATTCGCTTATTTACCAAGTCAAAACATGACTTACCGATAGAGGAGCCTAGAGCGATAAATGCTTGGCTGCAAGTATTGGGCGTGTTGCTATTGGCGAGCGGTATTATGGGTTTTGTTTTAGAGCGACGTTTCTTTAACTTATACCAATTTGATTAAATTTCTTCCCTACTCAGAGCTACATTGGTGAGCTTAGAATAAACAAAATTTGTTAAACATAGTCATTCTATATTTAGTTAATTTTGTGAAATTATCAGTTTACCAATGAGCTCCCAAGGGCGAGTTTAAAAGGCTTCTATGCAGCGTTATTGATTTTGAGAAGGGAATAACCATTCTCATCAATCAATGCCTTGCCTTTAAGCCTTTTAATTCTCGCTGAGTGGGAAAGAACTTAATCAACTTGGTATTACCTCGTTAAGTGCTTATAAGAAACGATTATGCTACCGGCATAATCGTTTCCTTTAATTATAGATTCAAGCTAATGACTACACCTTCATGTAGCTTTAGCCTTAGTGCTTTAACCTAATTTATAAGATAAGAGCTTATACGTTTTTTCATTAGCCAATGAACAATTAGAAACACTTGATTCTGCTTGTTCTAATAAATGGGTATTTTTGTCTTTTATATAGGTGATGCTCATCGCTATTTCGTGAATAGCGGCCGTTTGTTCTTGAGTTGCTCCTGAAATAGTCACAGTCATTTGATTAATGGTATCTACATAGTTCATCACATCAGTGAGTGTAAGACATGAAGTTTCAATATGAGTAAGATTGGCAAGGCTGTTATCTTTGCACTTTTCAACATTGGATACGGCATGTTTGGTTAATAATTGCAGTTCATTAATTATTTCAGATATTTGATTGGTTGATAACTGTGTCCTGTCTGCTAAAGCTCTTACTTCATCAGCGACAACAGAGAAACCTCTACCTTGTTCCCCAGCCCTAGCGGCTTCAATTGCCGCATTAAGTGCTAATAAATTTGTTTGATCGGCGATGCTTCTAATTTCATTAATGAAGCCACCTATCGATTGGCATTTCTTTTCAAGTAAGCTGATATCGGCAGAGGAATTTACCAGTTCATCGGCATTGCCTGATAATGATGACGCTAAGTTATCGAGTTGAGTTTTATTGATGGCAACATGTTTTGAAATTTCTTGTGCGGTGTTATTCGTTAGCTGAATATTTTGAGCAACTTCTAGTGCACTAGCCTCCAATTGAACAGTCGCAGTTGATACTTGTTCACATTGAGCTGACTGCTCAATAAGGTTTGATTCGGTAAGCTGAGCATTTTGCTCGACTTGCACACTTACCGTTTGTAAATCCTTAACAGCCTTATTCATTTTGTCAGTAAATTTAATAAAATGGTTCACTGCATCTACTACTTCGCCAAATTCATCATCAGTTTCTTTTGGGATTTGTAAGGAGAAATCTCGACTTTTAACCAAATTTTCAATACTCGCTACCGCATTTTTAATTGGTAAAATAACGATATTTATTAATTTAAAAATAAAGATTGAAAGTGCGATTGAAATCAAAATGAACAAGCTAAAAGATATGGTGGTGGCAAGGGTTTCTTTATTTTTTATGTACTCAGTTGCCACAGAGATGGAAACTTTCAATAAGGCTTCTGCATCATGTGTCGCAGCTCTCATTTTTCCCATAAGACCCTGAGTAGGCGATAAACCTATTTCTCGATTAATAGTGGTATAGGCATTGATAGAATGTTGATAATTGTTAATTAGATTTAATATTGCCAAGTTATCAGGAAAACGGGATTTTAATTCAGTAATACTGATGGCTAGTGTAGCGAGATATTTTTCATCGTTTCTGAGCATATAATCTTTTTCGTGCCGGCGCATAGTCAATAGAATAACTTGGCTTGCCAAATCACCTTGATCGGAAAAAGCGTCTTCTAATTCATGGGTAGCATTTCGTAATTGGGCGTATTGTCCTGAGTTTTTATCTAGACCCTTGATAGCCATTAGTTCTGTGAGTTGGGTAAATGATTTTTGATATTTCGAAAACAAGTTTGAGAGCTGCGCTAATTGAATATCAGCATTTATATTTTGTTGTTCGATATCGTTTAAAAGACCAACAAGTAACGAATTGTTTTTATTGAATTTATCAAGGTATTTCAGATCCTTTCTAAGCATGAAATCTTTTTCATTACGACGTAATTGTAATGAATATATTTTCAATTGCTGAACATTATGTTTTAGTTTTTTAAGTTGCCCAATTTGACTATTAAAATAACTGGTTGTAGTTAGCAGTAGTAATAATGCAAAAATGACTGCGGCTAATAAAATGAGTAGTTTTCTTCTAATTGATAATGTTTGAGAAGGCATAAGAATCTCCATATTTTTAATTATTCAACCTTGAATACACTAAAGGTAGCACAAATTAAAATAACCATTAAACGTAATAGTTATTATTTAGAATAAGGGGGCTGTATATAATATACCAAAGGCTTTCTGGGGGTTGTTAATCTGAATTTAAAGCTGCCAGCAAAGGGCAATAGGCAGCTTTAAATTGTTGTAGTTTTAGACAGTAAAGACTTTATTTACCGGTAAATCACGTATACGGGTTTTGCTTGCGTGGAAAATCGCATTAGTGATACTCGGTGCTACGGGTGGTACGCCAGGCTCTCCTATACCGCCAGGAGGCGCATCAGACTCGACAATATGTACGTAGAGCTCAGGTACTTGATTAATACGTGTTACAGGAGAGTCATGAAAATTACTTTGCTCAACTTTACCCTCTTTTACCGATATTTCACCCATTAGGGCGATAGACAAACCAAAGATCATAGCCCCCTCCATTTGTGCTTTAACCCTATCTGGGGTAACAA
>Ga0209395_1005062_pt1 | contig 15020 bp, 9 predicted proteins | sample GOMGulsemesocosm_3_FD_184635 | JGI IMG/M metagenome (GOLD analysis project Ga0209395, IMG submission 184635) | Methane-oxidizing microbial communities from mesocosms in the Gulf of Mexico - GOM9D Gulf of Mexico (SPAdes) (version 2) | ecosystem: Environmental > Aquatic > Marine > Cold seeps... | reverse complement strand
ATAGTCATCGTTACAGTAAGGATAAAAATGAAAAGTATTGAAGTCAGAGGGGCTCGCACTCACAACCTGAAGAACATCTCAGTAGATATTCCCCGTGAGAAACTCGTGGTGATCACTGGTTTATCTGGCTCAGGAAAATCTTCATTAGCTTTTGATACTTTATATGCTGAGGGGCAACGCCGTTACGTAGAATCATTATCTGCCTATGCTCGTCAATTTTTATCCTTAATGGAGAAGCCTGATGTTGACCATATTGAAGGCCTATCTCCGGCTATTTCTATCGAGCAAAAATCTACGTCTCATAATCCACGTTCAACCGTGGGCACCATCACCGAAATCTATGATTACCTGCGCTTACTTTATGCCCGTGTGGGCGAGCCGCGCTGCCCAACCCACAATACGCCATTAGCAGCACAAATTGTTTCACAAATGGTTGATAAAGTATTAGCGCTCGAAGCAGGCACTAAAGTAATGCTGCTAGCGCCGGTATTAGAAAACCGTAAAGGTGAGCACGTAAAGTTACTTGATAACTTAGCCGCACAAGGTTTTATTCGCGCCCGTATTGATGGTGAGGTGTGTGATTTATCTGATCCACCAACGTTAGAACTCCAGAAAAAACATACGATTGAAGTGGTGGTTGACCGTTTACGAGTTCGTGACGATATTCAATTACGCTTAGCTGAATCGTTTGAAACCGCCCTTGGCCTTACTGCGGGTACCGCTAAAATCGCCTTTATGGACGAGCCTGATCGTGACGAGCTAATTTTTTCTGCTAATTTTGCCTGCCCTCATTGTGGCTATAGCATGCAAGAATTAGAGCCGAGATTGTTTTCCTTTAATAATCCTGCCGGTGCCTGCCAAACCTGTGATGGTTTAGGTATTCAACAATTTTTTGATGAAAAGCGTGTGATCGCCAATGAAGAGTTAAGCCTTGCCGGTGGCGCAGTGCGTGGCTGGGACAAACGTAACTTTTATTATTTTCAAATGTTACAAGCACTGGCCACACATTACGATTTTGATGTCGACAAACCTTTTAATAGCTTAAGTAAAGCGGCTCAAAACGTTATTTTAAATGGTAGTGGTAAACAAGAAATAGAATTTAAATACATGAACGATCGCGGCGATGTCGTTATTCGCAAGCACTCGTTCGAAGGTATTTTAAATAACATGCAGCGCCGTTATAAAGAAACCGAATCGAATGCGGTACGAGACGAACTGTCTAAATATTTAAACAGCCAACATTGTCCCGACTGTGATGGCAGCCGTTTACGCCTTGAAGCGCGTAATGTTTTTATTGACGACACGCCCTTACCGACCATCGCTGAATTAGCCATTGCTGATGCGTTAGCGTTTTTCCAAGGCCTAAAATTAACCGGTCAACGGGGTCAAATCGCCGAAAAAATATTAAAAGAAATTAATGACCGCCTCGGATTTTTAGTGAACGTGGGCTTAAATTATTTAAACCTTTCTCGTGGTGCCGATACACTTTCTGGTGGTGAAGCACAACGTATTCGTTTAGCTAGCCAAATTGGTGCCGGTTTAGTGGGGGTAATGTACGTACTCGATGAACCTTCAATAGGTTTACATCAACGGGATAACGAACGCTTACTTAGTACCTTGGTACATTTACGTGATTTAGGCAATACCGTGATTGTGGTTGAGCATGATGAAGATGCGATTCGTGCTGCCGACTTTGTTATTGATATTGGCCCTGGCGCCGGAGTCCATGGTGGAGAAATTATTGCCCAAGGTAAGGTAGATGACATACTAGCGTGTAAAGACTCACTTACTGGTAAATACCTATCTGGCGTAGAGAAAATTGAAATACCTAAAAAACGCCACCCGTTTGATAGCAAAAATGTGGTTAAGCTAAAAGGCGCCAGTGGTAATAATTTAAAAAATGTCGATTTAGTTATTCCTAACGGGTTAATGACCTGTGTTACTGGCGTCTCAGGTTCGGGTAAATCAACGTTAATCAATGACACTTTATATAAACTAGCCCATACCGAATTAAACGGTGCCACTACCCAAGAGCCGGCACCTTATAAAAGCATTACCGGTTTAGAGCTATTAGATAAAGTAATTGATATCGATCAAAGCCCGATAGGTAGAACACCACGTTCGAATCCGGCCACTTATACCGGTATTTTCACTGCCATTCGTGATATTTTTGCTGCCACGCAAGAGTCTCGTTCGCGCGGTTACAAGCCGGGTCGTTTTAGCTTTAATGTTAAAGGCGGTCGTTGTGAAGCGTGTCAGGGTGATGGTGTCATCAAGGTTGAAATGCACTTTTTACCGGATGTTTATGTGCCTTGTGATGTATGTAAGTGCCATCGTTATAACCGAGAAACCCTCGAAGTGCTATACAAGGGCAATAATATTCACCAAGTTTTGGATATGACCATTGAAGATGCCTTTGAATTTTTTAATGCCATTCCGGCGGTAAAACGTAAATTACAAACCTTGATGGATGTCGGCTTGAGCTACATTAAACTGGGTCAGTCAGCAACCACTCTATCCGGCGGTGAAGCACAGCGAGTAAAACTCTCTAAAGAATTATCGAAACGAGATACCGGTAAAACCTTATATATTTTAGATGAGCCGACCACAGGTTTGCATTTTCATGACATTAAGCAACTAATGCAGGTAATTCATCGCCTTCGTGATCATGGTAATACTATTGTAGTGATTGAACACAACCTTGATGTGATCAAAACTGCCGATTGGATTATTGACTTAGGGCCGGAAGGTGGTTCAGGCGGCGGCGAGATTCTAGTAACCGGTACTCCTGAACAAGTTGCCGAGCATAAAGGCTCCCATACCGCGCACTTTTTAAAGCCATTGCTGGAGTCAGTTAACCGTTAACTAACCTGCTAGTTTACTTGCCGGCTGAAGTGCCGGCTGAAGTATTAACTCATCAATGTTAGTCAATTTTTAGTCCTTTATTTCTGTTTAAATTGACTGAGCCCAGTGCAAATTTGCCATTACTGAGCGTATTAGGTACTGAATGGATTGATAGCCAGTATCCCTCAGCAGGACCTGTTAGGGGTAAATCTAACATTAATACCCCTATCCACGTTTCTTGATTAGACTGATTTTCTACGATATAAGATAGCGCTCCTTTACCTCCAACGTACAAGCCGGTAGCTGTAAATTTTCCTATGGAATAATAACTAGGATCTGAAAGGAGAGTTATTTTAACGTTAGCTATTAACGTTATTTGAGTTCCCACAATTGTAGCGGAAGCATTTTTAAATTTATAGCTATAGAGTTTCGAATGAAAATCATCAATTTTAGTGGGTACCGAAAGATCAATATCCATACCTTCACCATCATACATCGCAGAATATTCTTGTTTAGGCAATAAGTGAGGAAAACTGAGGGACTTTACAGATAAAAAGTAAAACAATGTGATCAGTACGAGTAATATTATACTAACGATTATTGTTTTTTTAGCAAACGTTGTAACCTTTATCGATTCGGCTTCAACTATTGGCAGGATACCGTCCCCAATATAATTATGTAGCTTAAGAATTTCTTCTTCGTCTTTTTCTAGATAGGAAGCTAATTGACTCAAAACAAGAGGGCTTAATTTCTTATTTGAATCTAGCCTTCTATATAATGTTACATAGCTTAGATGGAACACATTGCTAGCTATTTCTGCTTTTGTTTTACCTTGGGATTTACATTTTGCATTAAATTGAATTTCTAATAATGATCTTTTTCGTTCTTTAGGTTTTTGTTCTTTTTCCATGGATATCCCTATTTAGTTCCCTTATTAAATTAAATCAATCTTATTACTGAATATATACTATTTATTTCAATTGTTTCAATTCTTTCATATTTTCATTTTTCATGGTTAAAACAATAGCTTATCAATCACTTTTTATTGTCTAATAAGGGAGTATGTATTTTGTTAATAGGCCAGTATTTCGTTATGAAAAATATTAGCCGGAGTATGATTGTATGTTGAGTAATATAAAAAGGAAATATAATGTTACATAATTGTAAAGTTAAATGGCTATTATTAGCTTGTTTTCTAACCACGTTGGCGATGAGTGGCTGTGGAGGGAATGATAAAAAAACATCAGTGGAATCCAATAACGATGTTACTGCGCCAGTAATAACATTAAATGGCGATAACATCGTTGAATTAACTCAAGGTTCTAATTACGAGGATGCTGGTGCTACAGCAATTGATAATATTGATGGCAGTGTTAGCGTAGTGTCAAACACTAGCCTTGATACAACTGTCGTTGGTGAATACTCCATTATTTATACTGCAACGGATACAGCAGGAAATTCAGTAACAGTAACTAGAATAATTAATGTCAATTTACCCATTGTGACAATAAGTGGCTATGTTGAAGATGATGCAATTCCAAACGCTACGGTCATTATATCTGACAGTAATGGCAATCAAATTATTGAGACAGCAACAGACGCCAATGGTTTGTACTCTATCGATACGGGCTTAATTACAGGCCAAACCTATAATATCGAGATAGAAGGAACACTAGTAGATAAAAGCATTAATATGCACAGCTCCTTTATTTTTAGTGGTGATGACAGCAACATAAACGTTAATCCACTGACAGAACTTAAATATCAGTTAGTCAAAGAGAATAACCAAACGTTAGCAGACGCTGAAATACTAGTACGTAACTACTTTAATATTTTTAACGGTGTGACGTTAGAAAACGTACGATTTTCTACAACAGATAAGGCTTATATTGGTTTACAAGATGTTGCTGAAATTTATGATGGCAACTTACCTATTGAAGCTATTATAAAAGTTAAAGCAGATATTGTTCGTAATGACATATCTTCATCTGAGAAAATTAAAGATTACTCCTATAAAAGCTTAGTTGCGCAGAATATTGAACTTGAAGTTTCCGCTACTAGCCTAGCACTTAATGAAGAACTAACAGTAAGTATACAAGGTGTAGAAACCTTAAATGAAAGCTATACACTGGTATGGAACGGTATTCCGGAAGAAGGCGTAACGGGCAGTAATTTCTCAAAAACATTTACCGTAAGCGAGTTTGCACAAGATCTTTATATAAGCGCTACTTTGTATCAAGTTATTGATGATCAAAAAACGTATGTATCTTCCGCTAGCGAAAATATCAATTTTTATGAGCCACTAGCAGAAATAAGCTCAATAGTCACAGACAGCACTATCGATAATGAATATAGCATCAGTAATGCACTGCAAATGAAAGTGCCTGCAGGCACGTTAGCTGACGGCGTTGAAATAAAAGTAACTGAGTTACAAACGAACTCAGACACAACGCTTGCCCAATTTTCGATTAATAGTAATGCAGGCGATAGTGAGGCCGTGATAATTGAATATAACTATGACCCATACCAAGTAACAGAACCAAGAAATTTACAAGTAACTTTGCAAGGTGATGATCCTAAAGTTATTAACGTAAGTGATATTGATTATGTTAATCATACGATTAAGTTTGAAGTACCTTTAGCTTTACCAATTAACCGCTCTTTCAATAATTTGTTCGAAACGACAGTAATGGTAGAAGAAACCTCTGAAGTACCCAGCAATGTTGATATTGCTGAATTCCTTGATGAATACCAAGACTATATAGCTAAAATCATCAATAACTCCGTTAAATTAAGAGATAGCGTGACAGCGGAAAACATGGTTACTTATTTAGAAGGGGAAACAATTGCAAGGTCAAAATTAATCAAAGTACTCAAAGAAATTGATTCAAGTACCGGTGATTATAAATTCAATATTTTGGCAAGAGCGATTAATAATATTATTGCTTATGAAACGGCTGAAGAATTAAATAAAAAATCAACCACTTGGGTTGATTCACTGGATAGCCTTGAAAGATTTAATGATTTGAAATGTAATTCAAGTATTGCTGCTAGCGAAACGAGTGGTCACACTTTTAATCCTTGGGACTGTTCTTCTTTGAAAGAATCTATGGTTGACAAAATGGTTGATGCAAATTTAATCATCTCTCGCTGGGTAGGCAATATAAAGTTAACGGATGCTCAGCAGAATTTTTTGAAATTCTCTAAAAGTATTACAAGTCTAGCTGCCTCTGTAGCTACAGGCCAAGTATACGGTATTATTTTGACTGCTGAAGGAGAAGCATTTTCCTATATAGATGGGGATACATATGGAGGTGATGAATTTGGATATGCTTACGGAGCAAGCTTAGATTTATTAAATACAATAAAAGATCAACGTAGTGCTTTTGAGTTACAGAACTATGTCATAAGCTACGGAATAAATCAGTTTTTTAATTTTGCGGCTGAAAACATGAAACAGAGTAGCGCAGAAAGAACTGCGCCTATTTTTTTACAGTTGTATAAATATCAAGAAGAACTGAATTACCTTGATGATTCAGGTAATGTCTTTGCGTATCCATATATATCGTCCTTATTTAGGGACGACTTCTTTCCAGATCGTACCGAAGGTGGTTACGAATTTTATCACTATAATCATATTCAAAGGAGAATGAGTGAAGGAAAAGGGTTTGGAACATATTTAGACCCAGCCAAAAGATTAGAGAAAATAATGTTATTTAATACACCTGAGCAAGGGTACATTTCTAACCAAGAGCGAGGTTTTGCCATCGCTTTATTAAAGTATGCGTTTGGCGATGTCGACGCGGGACAAGTATTTAATGAGTTGGAAGTGAAAAAGGCTTATGCGATCGGTAGCTTGATATTAAATCAAGCTTACTTTATGCCTGATAGTGAGGTGCAAACAGTTGAAAGTTCTAAATACTTTGATTTCAATACTCTTAGTACAACGTATGAACGAAAATCTGTAATTAGTAGTGAATACACTTTAACTGATTCTGAAATAATTAAAAATTGGTTTAGATCTAATAATACTAACAAACTACAAGAAATTAGCAATTTTGCATCACTTGAATATTTAATGCAAAAGGCCAAGCTTACACTTTCCAACACACAGCTTTCCAGTTTAAACATCAAAGAAATAAAAATAGAAACATACGGTGTTGGCCTCGAGTTCTCGACAGAAGATAATACTTGGCTTTTAGATGAAGGTGATAAGGTTAATCACACCTTTAAAAACATTGATAGCATTAATCAGCAATTTGTTTTTAATGATGAATCTGGAAAAAACGAATTATCTTTTGCAATCTTATTTGACGGGGAAGACTTTACGCAATTTGATAATAAATTAGTTGGTTTTAAAATACTACTTACCTATGAAAAATCGGGTATTGATAAAGTTGAATCCGCAGATTTTGTTTTCACTACGCTAGCGGATAATGAAAACCTGACAGAAACTAATTTTGTTGGGGCCACCTTAAAAAGTAGTGTTAAAGATGCAGTAACCGGCAATGCTTTAGATGGAGCTTTTGTTACGTTAAATCCAGGTGGTCTTTCTAGCTTTACTGATGAAAATGGTGACTATGAAGTATCAAGTTTAGCTGCAGGAGAGTACACCATTATTATTTCTAAACCAGGATATAGACAGGTTGAAGCTTCGTTAACACTTAATGAAGATGAAACTAAAATATTTGAAGTCAGTTTAAGTATTGATAATGAGTCAGCAACGACAACAGGCACAACTAATGTAACTATAAAAGATGCTTTTAATGGTTCAATACTAACAAGTGGATATATTAGCCTTAGGGAAGGGCAAAATAATAAAAGCGGCGAAGTAACTCAAACCATTAATAGTGGTGGTGAAACCAGTCTTGAATTAGTGTTATTTCCTGGCACTTACACCATTGAATCTGGTGCTAATGGCTACACAACATCATACTCTACCGTAACTATTATTGGTGATACATCCATAAATAAAGAGGTGTCAATTTCCCCTGTCTTAGCAGAAGACCAATTAAGAGCGGTATTAACGTGGGGGGAGTTCCCTCGTGATCTAGATAGCCATTTAATTAAGAAAATAGATGGTATTGAAAGTTACCATGTTTATTATAGCAATCAAGCCCCTACGAATGCTGATGCTAGTTTAGATGCGGATGACACTTCAAGCTATGGACCTGAAACTATTACTATTAACAATATAGATTCAAGTGCGATATATACTTATTATATTTATAACTTCTCTGGTGGTGAGGATAGTGTTTTGCCTGACTCAGGTGCAAAAATAGATATTTATTCCGGAGATATTTCACAAACGTTGTTTATTCCTAACCAAGGAGGGCAATACTGGAAAGTATTTGAAATAGTTAATGGTGAAATTGTTTCTTGTACTCAAAATTGTGTAAGGGACACTGATGACGATATTGCTAGAAGCATAAATAGCGAAGCATTAATATTTAAAAATCTACCGATAAAGTAGCAATATAAGCCACCGTAATGGTGGCTTTTTATAAGGGACATATGAAAATTATATTCATTGTTATTATATTCATATCAGCGACAGTATCCGCTGAATATTATTATGAAAATAATAAAAAAGTAGCGTTGATACGAGCTAAACCGAATAATCAAAGCTCAAGTTTAGTACTTATAGATTATTACGAAAGCGATAAAGGGAACCTGTTAGGTGTAAGCAATCAGCTGATTGTCAAAGTTAGTGTGGATAATGATTTACCATTATATATCAATGATTTTAACTTAATTGTAATAAAGGAAATGAGCAAAAACCTATATCTTTTGGAGGTTACAGATAAGAGTTTAACAATAGAGACTGCTAATCGTTTAAATGAAAAGCAGGATATCGAGTATTCGCACCCTAACTTCATCAAAAAAAGTATGAGGCGATAAATTGTTCAAATTGATTTGTAGCTTTATTATGGGGATTTTTTTACTTGGTTGTAACCACCAAGCAGATAATTCTGATACGGAAACTGTTAAACAAATACTACCTCCAAAGTTTATCTCGCCTAATCAAGTCAGCGTATCAGAGAACCAAACAGAAGTGATGACAGTGAAGACTGACAGTGTTCAAAAAGTTACATACAGCCTTAATATTGTCGATTTAGATACTTTTATTATTGATAAAGTAACTGGTGATATTTCGTTCAAGATAGCTGCTGACTTTGAAATAAGAAATGAATATAGTTTTTCTGTAATAGCCAGTGATACTGATGGTAATCAGTCTACAAAAAAAATTATTGTGAATATTTTAGATGTAGCAGAGTATCACCTTATTGATGAACCATACTTCTATCAACAATGGTATCTAAATGAAAACGCTGAGTTCTACTCTACCAATGCCATTGATAGTCAGGCACATATCAATGCAAAAAATTTATTAAAACAGTACACAGGTAACAAAATAAAAATTGCGATTATTGATGATGGGTTAGATGTAACACATGAAGAATTATCTGATGCTATAACTCATACTTATGATATCTCGACAGGAAATAGTAATGTTGCTCATACTAACCAAAGAGATCATCACGGAACAGCAATAACGGGCATTATCGCTGCACGACTTAATGGTAAAGGCATAAAAGGAATTGCAAGCAATGCTGAAATTGTGTTTTTAAAATATAAAGCAGGCATGAGTGATAGCGAAACCATTGACTTATTTTTAAAAGCAGAAGAATTTGGAGCACAAATAATAAATTGTAGTTGGGGAACTTATGATGTGTCTCAAGCTGTAAAAGAAACAATTCAAAACTTAGCTATTAATGGTCGTGATGGTAAGGGGATCGCTATTGTTTTTGCAAGTGGTAATGATGATTTGGATATGAGAAATGATGAATCTGCTATCCCAGAAGTTATTTCTGTAGGCGCTAGTAGTAAATATAACCTACGTGCTTGGTATAGTAATTATGGTAGCCAACTTGATGTTATTGCCCCTGGTGGTAGTGATGAATTAGGAATTACAACTCTTGACAATATGGGCGTTAATGGGATTTCTTCTCAAGATGAGAATTATCTTCTTTTTGATGACGTATCTCCCTTCATTGGAACTTCTGCCGCTGCACCAATAGTAAGTGGGGTTATTGCACTTATGCTCGAAAAAAATCCTACTTTGACCAGAATAGAAATTGAAAACCTCTTAAAAAATACTAGTGAAAAAATTGGTTTTCATTCATATCAAGATGGGCGAAATGATTATTATGGGTATGGTAAAATCAATCTCTATAAAATCATGAGCTCAATTGATGATATAAATTGACCATACAAAGACATTTATATTAACAGTTTTATAACCTTAAAAATTTTACTAGCACCTTATCCAAGTTAACTTTTGTGTCGACATAAACGCACATTAATTCAAACAAAGTAGGTTCAAACCATAACAGCTCACTCAGGCTTATTACGTTAATAAAAACCACCACAGGATAACGATGGATATTGCCGATTCAGCACGGTTACGCTTTCGATTAATGGGACCAGCAGATGCGCAAGCATTGTGGCAGCTAGATCAAGATCCCGAGGTGATGCAATTCATCAATAGCGGCCAACCCAATTCGATGAAGGATATCGAGCAACTTTTTTTGCCACGCATGACAGCCTTCACCAATTCGGAAAAAGGCTGGGGGCTTTGGCAGGTATCAGACAAGGCTACCGAACAATATTTAGGCTGGGTCTTAGTCCGTCCAATGGATTTTTTTAGTGATTCGCCCAAGTTTAACGATGTAGAGCTCGGCTGGCGCTTTTTCAAAGCGGCCTGGGGAAAAGGTTACGCCACTGAAGCAGCTACGGCGATAAAAGCGGTGATAGCTGAGCAAAATTGCGTTCATTATCTCTCCGCCTCTGCGATTGCTGAGAATATTGGCTCAATTAAGGTGATGGAAAAAATAGGTATGACGTTGGTGCAAAAGTATATCCACAAAGATCCACTGGGTGACTTTAACGCGGTACTCTACCAAATGTCGGTGAAATAGCTTACTCTACTTTTACAGTAAGTTTATTTTATTGAACAAGGACATACCTAGTAGTTATGAACAATTTACAACGTTTTCAAAACAGCTTTATTTATCTACTCGCTTTTAGCAGTGGCTTTTGCATTATGGGTATTGAGCTATTAGCAGGCCGAATATTGGCACCCTTTTTTGGCAGCTCCGTGCATATATGGGGCAGTATCATTACCGTCTTTATGCTGAGCTTATCCTTGGGCTACTTACTCGGAGGAAAACTTTCTACTTATTCGGCCTCATTACGTCATTACGGGTTAATCTTTTTTATTGCCGCCCTCACCTTGCTGCCTATTGCCACCTTTAGCCAATTTTTAATGGAAGCTGTTTTTCTCGCGATTGAAGATGCCCGTTACGGCTCACTGGTCGCGTCAATGGCCTTGTTTTTTATCCCTACCGTTATTCTCGGCATGCTTTCCCCTTACTCGGTGCGTTTACTCGTAAAAGATTCTGCTCAAAGTGGTCAAGTCGCCGGCAAGCTCTATTTTGTTTCGACCTTAGGTAGCGCCTTAGGCACCATTATTACCTCGTTCTATTTAGTGCTGTGGTTTGATATTAACAACATTATTTATAGTTTCTGCTTGGCACTTGCCTGTTTAGGGAGTCTTGCGATAGTGTTACATAAAAGTCTCAGCCAGCCACAAGGAGTAAACAGTCATGCATAACGCCCTCCGTATCACTCTCTTTACTGTAATTAGCGCTGTGCTTGGCTTCAACTCCGCCGTACAAGCTAAAGTCATCCACCAAGAAAAGTCACTTTATCGTAATATATTGGTAGAAGATCATGGCGATTTACGCTGCTTAAAATTTAATGTTCGCAGCAGTAAAACCCAGCAAAGTTGTCTTTATAAAAGTGATCCCGATAAGCTAGTCTTTAATTACACTAAGCTATTAATGAGTGGCTTATTATTTAATCCAGAGCCTAAACGGGTGCTAGTTATTGGTTTAGGTGGCGGCACAATGTCGAATACCTTGGCACAACTCTTTCCTGAGAGCCACATTGATAATATTGAAATAGACGACGCGGTGATTAAGGTAGCTCGACGCTATTTTGGCTTTTTTGAAAATGAACGAGTGAAGTCTTATCAACAAGATGGCCGTTTATTTATTAAAAGGGCGTTATTAAAAAAACAAAGTTACGACTGGATTATTCTCGATGCCTTTAATGGTGATTACATCCCAGAGCATTTGCTGACCAAAGAGTTTTTACAAGAAGCTAAAAATTTATTAAGTGAACAAGGGATCTTAACCGCCAATACCTTTTCATTAAGTAAACTTTACCATCATGAATCGGCAACCTATAAAGCGGTCTTTGGCGATTTTTATCAAGTCGCCAATGGTGAAAAGAGTAATCGAGTGATTATAGCCGCGCGAACTAGCTTAGCAAATAAGGTGGTAGCGCCAAACACTGTTGCACAGCTATACCAAGCATTAATACCTTACAATGTTGATATTAAACAGATCTATAGCAAACTGCGTTTTACGCAACAACATCAAGATTGGCCAGAGAATACCCGTATTCTCACCGACCAATTTTCACCGGCGAATTTACTAAATAGTGACTAGCAGTTGATTGAAGGGCTAATGATTTTTACTCGATAAAGACTTCCTTGTGGAGCCTTTATCGAATGAAAATATAAGTCAGCCGGTGTTGAGTAAGCTGTTGTTAAGTAAGTGCTAGGTAAGTTAATCTTTTTTACTAAGAGAGAGTTTAGTTCGACTAGTGTTGTTACCCTTAGCTGACGTCCCTTTCGCTGATTTAGAATTATTGACCTGAATAATCTGCTTAGGTTTGGATGAGTAAATCTTGGATGATTGAGTCTTAGATGCTTGAGCCTTAACCAATTGGGGCTGATTTGGCTTAGTCACAGATAAATTTTCAGCTACTATATCGTCCTCAGCATTAACCTTAGCGCTACTCTCACCAGTGTCGCCAGCGGCGGTTTTACTTGAATGAGCCACCGCTTGGTTTATTTCAGCCATTTCGTCCTTGGTTAAATCACGCCATTGACCCGGTCTTAAGTTGGCTAATTCAACGTTCATAATACGAGAGCGTTTTAACTTTTTCACTTCGTAATCAAGGTATTCACACATACGGCGAATTTGGCGATTTAAGCCTTGCGTTAAAATAATGGTAAAGACAAAACGGCTGCTAACACGAACAATACAGGGCTTAGTAATAGTACCTAAAATCGGTACCCCGCGAGACATTCGCTCAATGAAGCGTTCGCTAATGGGTTTATCAACGGTAACAATATATTCTTTGTCATGGGCATTTTCAGCACGAAGAATTTTATTAACAATGTCACCGTCACTGGTTAAAAAGATCAAACCTTCAGAAGGTTTATCTAAACGACCAATTGGGAATATTCGTTCTTTATGGCCAATAGCATCGATAATATTGCCCCATACATGACTTTCGGTAGTACAAGTAATGCCGATTGGTTTATTGTAGGCGATATAAATACGATCAGACTTATCTGCTCGACTTTTACCAATCACCTTACCGTCAACTTTAACCACATCGCCAGCGCACACTTTAGTGCCTAATTCAGGAACTTTATCGTTAATAGTTACGCGCTCGGCTTCAATTAATTTATCTGCGCCACGACGTGAGCAAAAGCCAGATTCACTGATAAATTTATTTAAGCGTTTGCCATTGGTTACATTGTCGGTCATGAAAATAATATAAGTACATTTAATTTGTTTGCCATTATACTGAAAACAAGTATCAATGTATCAATCATCTGTGATCACTATGCTAATTTTTGCTCACCGCGGCGCTAGCGGTACCGAACCGGAAAATACTTTACGTGCGATTACAGCCGCAATAGCAGCCAATGCGGACGGTATTGAAATTGATCTCCACCAAGTTGCCGGAAAAATAGTGATCATTCATGATCGTTGGTTACAGCGCACCACCTCAGGGCAAGGGCAAGTAACCGATTATAGCGTTAGTCATTTACGTAGTTTAGATGCCGGAAAAGGCGAGTTAATCCCAACCTTAGATGAAGTTCTCGCGCTGGTGGCAGGAAAGTGCATGATTAATTTAGAGCTTAAAGCGGTAACCGATTTAGCGTTATTGTTACGCTATATCGATAAAGCTATTACCAGCACGGCTCTTACTATTAACGACATTATACTGTCTTCCTTTGACCACCGCTTACTGCATCAACTCCATCAACGTCGTCCTGAGTTTTCGCTAGGTGCTTTAACGGCAAGTTATCCATTAACTTACGCTCAGTTCGCTGAGCAGCTTAATGCCACGTCGATTAATTGTGACATTAATTTTATTGATCAAGCACTGGTTGAGGATGCCCATCAACGCGGCCTAAAAGTAATGGTTTATACGGTGAATGAAGATGTCGATATACTGGCGATGGCTGCACTGAAGGTTGATGGTATTTTTACTAATTACCCAGCAAAAGCCAAAGCACTATTAGCAAACATCTATTAGAAATTCGGTGCTATAAATTCGATGCTAAAACCTATTTGCTAAATAAATCTTACTAAAAAAAATAACGGGCCGACAACTGCCATTGTCTTTCGGTTAGCTCAACCGAGCGATGTTGATAATACCGTGCCGGTCTCTCACTACTTATGACACTTGCTTCTGCCGCTAAAAACCATTGTTTAGTTAAACGGTAGCTATGATTTAACGTTAATCCCTGACCGTTTTCATTATTGTTATCACCCCAGGTATTATCATTATCGGTTACTGAAAAATCTTCAACACGCAGGGTAGTTTTATGCTTTTTATTTTTGCTTAACGAGCGCCAGTTGTAACTTAGCGCAATAAAGCCATTGGCATAATCGTTGTTAACAACATCCACTTGGTCGGGGCTTTGCATTAAGGTATCACCTGATAAATACTGCGCTGCTAAAGTGAACTCACTATTAATTCGCCAGCGCGCAGCTAAGTGATAAAAACGCGTTCGCCAACCATACTGGCCATTGATAACAATATAAGGGGTCGCCCTATTATCATAATAGCCAAATGAAAATTCACCTTTGCCTCGCCATAGCACTTCACCACGAACGTGGTAACCGGGACGATCGTCAATTTCGAGAAAGGGATCCGATTTTTCAGCTTGCCCCGCTAACGCTTGGCCATCGGCTCGAGCAGGAAACCAAGCAAACTCCCGACTTTCAGTCCATAACGTT
>Ga0209395_1005057_pt1 | contig 15042 bp, 15 predicted proteins | sample GOMGulsemesocosm_3_FD_184635 | JGI IMG/M metagenome (GOLD analysis project Ga0209395, IMG submission 184635) | Methane-oxidizing microbial communities from mesocosms in the Gulf of Mexico - GOM9D Gulf of Mexico (SPAdes) (version 2) | ecosystem: Environmental > Aquatic > Marine > Cold seeps... | reverse complement strand
ATGGTGTTTTCTTTTGCATTGGTTGGTTGTGCTACTAATGGTAATGATGAAACTCAACTTGCCAAAAAAGACAGTGGTTATGAATGTGAAAAGGTGCGTGTTACTGGGAAGTTAGTGCCCAAAAAAATATGTACGAGCACGGCACAACGTAAAAAAATGGAAGAGGATGGAAGGGAAGGCCTTAAAGCGCGGCGTGTAGCAGTGTCAGATGTTATTCACGACGGTTATTAATTTGTCATGCTAAAGCGTTGTTAAGAGGAAACGGCAGAGTAATAAGTTTAATATTCTGCCGTTTTTCGTCATGTTGGGTACTCTAAAGTTTTAACTATATTTATGGCACTGGGTGAGGGAATTAGGCCGAGTTCGCACAGTCTTAACATACCGTTAATCTAGCCTAAATAGTGCTTGAAAACGATGTACAGTTGTTGGATGGTATCATTTACCTCAAATACGTAAGTGTTCAAAGTATCGTCTTATAATCGTATTTTATCCCGGTAAATATTAAAAATAATGATTAATTCGCGATAACCGATTAATATTATATCTACGTTCTATAATACCTATCACTCAGTTATGATTTCAATAAAACAACTCCATTACGCGTTAGCTATAGAGAAAACCTTACATTTTAAAAAAGCCGCCCAAGCGTGCAATGTCTCCCAATCGGCGTTAAGTACTGCAATTTCCGAGCTGGAAAAGCAATTAGAAACGACAATATTTGAACGAAATAACAAGCAAGTATTAGTCACTAATGACGGTAAATTAATTCTGAATAAGGCCAGAAATATCAAGCTTGAAGTGGATGAATTAGTACAGCTGGCAAAAAGTAATAAACAACCGTTTTCTACGCCAATGACCATTGGTGTAATACCGACTATTGGCCCATATCTGTTACCTAAAGTATTACCCGAAGTGCGGAGCCAATACCCTGATTTTCAATTGAAGATCCTTGAAGAACAGTCACATGTGCTCGTTGATAAAGTACGTACCGGTGATATTGATGCGGCGATACTCGCCTTACCTTATCCAATTGAAGGTTTGATGAGTTTCGATTTTTGGCAAGAGGATTTTTACTGGGTTTGCCATAAAGATGAGTCACCAGACAAAGTCGAAGAAATCACCAGTGAAGAATTAGAAATCGATAAATTAATGCTATTAAAAGATGGCCATTGTTTAAAAGATCATGCTTTAGCGGCTTGCCGCTTAAAAGATCAAAAACAAGGATCAGATTTCGATTCAGCGAGTTTGTATACGTTAATTCAAATGGTTGCTGGCAAACTAGGTACTACGCTGGTACCACATATGGCGCTAGACCAATTAACTCATAACGAATCTGAGCTTAGGGCTATTCATTTAAATGAGCCCAGCCCGCATCGTAGCATTGCCCTCGTTATTCGACCAAATTATGTCAGAACCAATGAATTGACTTTGCTTAAAGAGATGTTTATAAGTAGATTAACCGGTTGATGTTCAATTAAATTGAACATTATCTATTATTTTATTGTATTTACTGAATCGCTTAGCTAGGCAACAATAGTTTCATCTTAACTAGGCAGGTGAAACTTATGAAAACTATTATCAACAACATCAAATCAATCTTAAATTTACACAGTCACAACCAAAGCCACGGTAATAAAAAATCTAACGTTAATTGTAATTATGCCAATAATTATTATGGCGACCAACTTTGTCAAAAAAACGGTAATAAAGTTAATGATCAGCTCACACTATCTTAAACGAGCAACTTAATTATATAAGGGAAGTTAGCTGCTACCAAATAGACATACCCAGATCAGTAATGGGAGGCTAGCAAAAGCTTAGATCTCTGGTATGCTGCTATTGGCAGTGATTAATAAAACATCAATAACAGTTACGGAGCTAACATGTCTGAATATATTTATGAACCACCACAAATTTGGCAATGGAATTCAGGAGGTGGCGGAAAGTTTGCCAATATTAATCGTCCTGTTGCGGGTGCTACTCATCAAGCAGAGTTGCCCGTAGGTAAACATCCTTTGCAACTATATTCGGTAGCGACGCCTAACGGCGTTAAAGTAACCATTTTATTGGAAGAGTTACTAGCGTTAGATATTAAAGAAGCTGAATACGACGCTCATTTAATCAATATTATGGAAGGGCAGCAATTTGGCTCAGAGTTTGTGGAGGTAAATCCTAACTCTAAAATTCCAGTATTAGTGGATAGCAGCGATGAGAATAAACTACCCATTTTTGAATCGGGTGCAATACTCTTGTATTTAGCTGAAAAATTTAACGTATTTTTACCCGCAGAGCCTGCACGTAAAGCACAATGTCTGTCGTGGCTTTTTTGGCAAGTAGGCAGTGGTGCATATTTAGGCGGTGGCTTTGGCCATTTTTACGCTTACGCACCAGAAAAATTTAAATACCCAATAGAACGTTTCACCATGGAAGTAAAACGACAATTGGATGTACTTGATCGACATTTGGCTAATAATAAGTATATGTGCGGTGACCAATACACGATAGCTGATATGGCTATCTGGCCTTGGTATGGGGCATTAGTACAAAACAACGTATACGAAGCCGCTGAATTCCTACAAGCTCAATCTTATACAAACTTAGTACGCTGGACCGAAGAAATTGCCAAGCGGGCAGCCGTTAAGCGTGGCGTTATGGTTAATCGTACTTGGGGCGAAGTAGACGGGCAGTTGCATGAACGCCATGATGCCAGTGATTTTGAATTGAAAAGCGCGAATAAAAAGATAGAAGCCTAATAATGTACGGCACACTAATGCGCTCAAACTTATGCAGCGGCTGAGCTATATCTAACATGATGAAATATTATTGTTAACTTAACGCTAGCATTGGTTAAGTTAAAAATTTTCTTGTTAGTCTCAGCCAAAAAAAATTAGCCTAACTCATCTAATACCTAAGGGTTAACCAAAGCTAAATTCCACTCTGTTACTGTTTGGAGCAAGTACTCGTAATACTATTCCGCAGGAAAAGGCACTTATTGAGGTGACCACAATAGAATATGCTCGTGTTTTTCCTGTCAGACATACCCCAAATAGCCATAAAGCAACGTTTAACTATAACGATCTAACTAACTAACTATTGTGGCTATTAACCTTTTCAGTATAAATAGCATCAAGCTATTGATTTGTTAAAAATAATTATAGAAAAGCAATCGGTGATGTTTTAAGATATTGCCGTGGTTAAGCGTCATTTAGAGAGCGCGGTATTAACCAGACATAATTATAAAACCAGTTTCATCAAGTTTGTGCGCTTGTTGTGCGTAGGAAAAATAAATCAGGGCAAGGCGATTTATTGAGCAATAGCGTGCTATTGAGATTAAAAGCAACGCTGCCGTGGAATATTTTAACCCGCACAAGTGGGTAATAATTTAATTAAATTGGTATCAATCAAAAAGGAAATTGAAATGCAGTTAAAGACCCTTGCCGCTAGTATCATGCTGGTATTATCTTCCCCTGTAATGGCTGATATCGATGATGATATAACAGAAATGGCAGGCTTTTACGGCTCCGTTGGTATGGTTAGCTTAGAAACTGAAAATAGTGCCGCGGGTTACATTGATGACTCTGCTACCTATTTCAAGCTTGGTTGGGAACAGCATCAGCAGCAATGGATTTGGGGAGCAGGTCTGTCAATTTACCTATATTCAGATAATGCCGGCTTTACCCAAGAAACTACTGAAGGGGATAAAGAATCAGGGGCCTCATCCGTTAATGGTTATCTAGAAGGCGGCTATAAATATTCGTTAAATGACCATGTTAGTTTATCTATTTTGGCTGGCTATGAACAGGTTTTCGCCTCAAGCCGTGAAATAGGTATGTGTTATGACTGCCATTCTGAAGATATTGATATGTCGGCGGGTCTTTATATTCAACCCCGAGCCAGCTACCTTGGCGACAATGACTGGTATGTTACCGCTGCCTATAGTAGTTATTTGGGTGGCGATGTAGAAGGCAACTTGTTCTTAACGGTTGGCGTACTTTACTAGCAGCTATTTAGCAAAGCACTAAAGCACCCAGGCACCCAGGCAAGAGTCTGCTAATGTTGACGGCAATAATAGTCATCACTTTGAGTAGACTCTGCTTTATCACTTATCACTTATCACAGCTCACTAGCCCTAATTTCTACCCTAAACTTAGTCGAACTCACCTATGGGTTGTCCAAAACTAAATTCCACTCTGTTACCGTCGGGATCGAGCACCCCACAATAATAGCCCACCGGGAAGGGTTCTTGTTTCGGCGGCCACAGTAGAATGCCGTCGCGCTTTGCTTGTGCAGCTATCTCATCCACTTGTTGCTTATTTGGCAGCGCAAAACCTAAATGAGAAAAGTCATGCTCAGACTGTTGATGGCCGGGACCTCCAGGTAGAATAACAAAAATAAACTGAGTAGTTTTTTCAGGCTCAGCCAACCAAATAATATGTTTACCATGAACATGGCGATCACGAACGAGTATTAAGCCAGCATAATGCTGATAAAATGCCACACAGCGGGCAACATCGTTAACATGTAAGGCAATGTGAGTAAGGCATGCCATGATCTACTCCGATGAAAAATACCAAATCACACTTCAGCGTCAGTATTTAGGTTGAGTACTCATTGAGTATAGCTTGTTTGTATTGTGGTACTCAGCGTAGATCTACGCTATATAACAATAATGTCATTCACCTTTTTATCATTGAGGATGAAATAAACCGCCTTGACCGCGCCCGTTATTAAAATCAAAGCTAAAGCGAACCACCATGGTCTTTTTTTGCTGATGGTGGGTTGCGCAATGCTGCTAGTAGTCGCAGCCTTAAGTGCATATTTTTGGCAAGCATTTCGGCTGATATTGATTTATGTGATTTTAGTGGCCATTGTGATTATTTTGATCGGCGTATTAAAGCGGCTAGAGCCTAAATATAGCTTTATTTTGCATCCTCAACAGCTTCACTATTACCATAAATATGGTCAATGGCAGTTACGTTGGCAACAAATACACTATATTAGCCCGATAAAAGAGACCCGTGGTTTATCGTTAATCTCGCTACCTTACTTAGGTATTAAACTCTATGAACTAGAGTCAATTGTTGATCAAATATCGCCACGGTTGGCTAATAGGCTGATACACGAACAAAAGCCACTGATCGCCTTTGCTATCGTCCATCAATTAATGACGTTGGAGCAAGGGCAACTCAACTTTTCACCCTATCAGCTAGTTACAGGTGAGTTAGTTAAAGGTCCGTTAGCGGCTTTTTTACACCATAGTCAATCAATATATAATAGTTTTGGTTATCACTTAGTGATTGCAGAAAGCAGTGTTGATAGAGATCTTGCGGAGTTTTGTCAGTTGTTGAAACAATGTAAGGCTAGTGCTCATCGCTACCTTTAGTGATAACGTTTACCGCAAGTAATAGCCTTACAATTTAAGCCCGGCTATTTATGAACGCGGTAGTTTGGATCTGTCCAACACTTAGGTAACTCTTCACCAGAAAGAAAGACTAAATCAGCCTTATTAAACGTTTGCTGATCTTGCAACTCTTCGCCATGTTGATAACAGCCCTGTACTTTATCTCTATACAAGTTAGTCAGCTCACTGGTTCGGCTGACATCCACCATATTCTCGTTGTTTCGGCTTTTTAAAAACATCACATCCTCCGGTAATCTATTGGGTATTGCTTTTCAAGTATTACTCTTCAAGTATAGTCGGAAAATAGCCATTAATGACTCTGCGCTACAACCTGTTTCTGTGGTGTTAGTGGTGCTATCTACGTTCTGTTTTTTAGAATGTAGATATAGATTAAATCAAATATATTAATCATCACCATCACTTTACTATACCTACATCGAAAGCAAACATGCTTTTGAAAGCAAAGTAAACAAAGCACAGACAACACATTTAATTTTAAAATAGCGAGGAAATACCCATGGCTCAAATAGGCAAAACTATCCCAGAATTTAAAGCGCAAGCATTCCATAACGGTGAGTTTGTTGAAGTAAGTTCAGACAGCGTTAAAGGAAAATGGTCAATATTTTTATTCTACCCAGCTGACTTCACCTTTATTTGTCCAACTGAATTAGAAGACATGGCTAACCAATACCAAGCACTACAAGCGTTAGGTGTTGAAGTTTACTCAGTATCAACTGACACCCACTTCTCACACAAAGCTTGGCATGACTCTTCAGACGCTATTGGTAAAATTAACTACCCAATGGTTGGCGATCAAACCGGCACAATCACCCGCGGTTTTGACGTGATGATTGAAGAAGATCACATGGCTCACCGTGCAACGTTCTTAGCAGATCCTGATGGTGTTATCCAAGTTGCACAAATTCATGCCGGTGGTATCGGCCGAAGTGCTAAAGAAATGGTGCGAAATGTCAAAGCGGCACAATATGTTCGTGAAAACGACGGTGAAGTATGTCCTGCCGCATGGGAACAAGGTGAAGCAACCTTAACACCAAGCTTAGATCTAGTCGGTAAAATCTAAGCAAACCGTTAAGTCGAGGGGCGCACAAACCTTGTTGGTGTGCACCCTCGCTCACCCAATTTGCATACGTAGACTAAGTCATTTTGTAAAAAACCTTCCGTTTATAAGTAATTCGTCATCTCCAGCTCGCCAGTATTGAGCTCAGTAAAAGTATTAAGGAAAAATAGTATGTTAAACAACGATATTTTAAAGGCGTTAACCGCCTACACACAAAACATGACTAACCAAGTAACGTTAGTGTTGCAAACCGGTGAGCACCCAAAACGTAACGAATTAAAGGAATTTTTGACCCAGTTGACCTCAGTGTCAGACAATTTACGTATAGAAGAGCGTGATGATAACTTGCGCAGCCCGATCACTTTTTTCTTGGAAGTGGAAGGTAGCAATAACGGTATTCATTTTTCTGGTATCCCGAGCGGTCATGAATTCAACTCGCTTATTTTAGCGGTATTACAATCATCAGGCACTGCGCTTAAGCTTGATAACACCTTAAGTAAGATGATTGAAAAAATTACCGACAAATTACACTTTGAAGTCTTTATCTCGCTAAGTTGTCATAACTGTCCTGACGTGGTGCAATCGTTGAACCAATTCGCGTTGTTAAACGAGAACATCAGCGCAGAAATGATTGATGGTGGCCTGTTTCAAGACTTAATTGACCAGCGCAATATTCAAGGGGTACCCAGCGTTTACTTAAACGGTAAATTATTCGCCAATGGTAAAATAGACACAGCTCAGTTAGTGGATAAACTGATTGAACGTTTCCCGTATATTGTTGGCGGTAATGACAATGAGCAACTGCCACTGCAAGATGTTACTGTGATTGGCGCAGGTCCTGCAGGCGTCGCGGCGGCAATTTATGCGGCCCGAAAAGGCTTAAATGTTACCATGATCGCCGATCGCATTGGCGGACAAGTGAAAGATACTGTTGGTATTGAAAATTTAATTTCAGTGCCGAAAACAACTGGCACCGAATTAACCGGCAATATGCAAGCGCACTTAAGCGATTACGATATTACCATTAAAGAATTTTTACGGGTTGATAAAATAGAGCAAGAGGCGGTTGATAGCAAAGCGCCGAAAAAATTACACCTTTCTAGTGGCGAAGTCATTGACTCAAAAACTGTGATCGTAGCTACCGGCGCAAAATGGCGTGAGCTGGGTATTCCGGGCGAAAAAGAGAATATTGGCTCGGGGGTCGCGTATTGCCCACATTGCGATGGTCCATTTTTTAAAGGGAAAGATGTTGCGGTAGTTGGTGGCGGAAATTCCGGCATAGAAGCAGCACTCGATTTAGCCGGTATGGTTGATCACGTGACCGTGTTCGAATTCTTACCTGAGTTAAAAGCCGATAAAGTGTTAGTTGAAAAAGCACAAGCACACGCGAAAATTACCATCATTAAAAATGTTGCTACCAAAGAAGTTATTGCCGAAAACGGTAAAGTGGTTGCGCTAGCCTATGAAGATCGAGCGACCGGTGAAATAAACCAACATAATGTTTCAGGTATCTTTGTACAAATTGGTTTATTACCTAATAGTGACTTTTTAAATGGTGTGGTTGAGCGAACTCAACACGGTGAAGTGATTATTGATCAACGATGTCACACTACCACGCCGGGGATCTTTGCAGCAGGCGATGTCTCTACCGTACCTTACAAGCAAATTGTGATTGCGATGGGTGAGGGTGCTAAAGCGTCACTATCAGCATTCGATTATCTTATTAGAGAAAGTTAGTGTGAGCCGTTAATAGCAAGCAATTAACACTAAAAATAAAAAGAGCGATGCATTCATCGCTCTTTTTTGATCGAAATCACGCTGTGAATTGTCATTAGTCACTTTACCTCGTGCCCTTTAACAGCTTAGTTACTGTTTCGACCATTCCTTTACTGTTTCGACTGTGCCTTTACTGTTTCGACCATTCCTTTACTGTTTCGACAACTAGCGCCAACTGGCTAAACAGCGCTTTATTTGGGATCAAACCGATATTTAAGCGGATGCAGTGTTGATAAAGCCGCGTTGTTGAAAAGCTATTGCCCGCTTGCAGGTAAACCTGTTGTTTGGCTAACGCAGTGACCAGTTGTTGGCTATCTACACCGGGAATATTTATCCATAACACTAAGCCGCCGTTAGGAAAGTATATTTCACTATGCTCAGGCAAGTGGGTTTGCAGGTATTCAACATAACTAATGCTATGAGCCGCCAGCGCCTTGTTAACCTTGTTGAGATGACGCCGATAATGCCCTTTGGCAATGTAATCAGCCAGTGCTAACTGTAGCGGCTGATTTACGCCTAACGTTTTAACTGTACGTTGCTTTAAATATTGCGGTAAAAATCGGCCCGGTTTACACCAACCTAAACGTAATCCCGGCGCTAAGGTTTTAGAAAAACTACCACACCATAACACCCAGCCGGCATGATCATAATACTTAATAGGCAAGGGAATGTTTTTTTGGTGGGCGAGCTCTCTAAAAACATCGTCTTCAATAATCGGGATTTGATACTTAACCGCGAGTGTCGCCAATAATGCTTTCTGCTCGTTCGATAAACTGTGCCCAGTAGGATTTTGAAAATTTGCAGTTAACAGGCAAGCGCTAATTTTTTTATGCTGCATCAAGGTCGTTAATTGCTCAAGGTCTAGACCATTTTCGGTACTGGGGATCTCAATCACAGCCCGTTTTAGCACCGTAAGAATATTTAGCAAACCAGAATAGCAAGGGGAGCTAACCGCAATAATATCGCCAGGATTACTTACTACCTCGAGCGCCGTAACAACGGCATCTAAGCAACCATTAGTTATCATTAGTTCATGCGGCAAAGTAGTAAAACCTTGCACAGTAAAGTGGTGAGATAACTGAGTTAATAGCGTGTTATCTCCTTGGGGCGAACCATAATTAAAGCTAAAGCTAGATTTTTTAAGTGCGCTATGAATACTTTGCTTGAGCAAGCTATGGTCAATTAATTGGGTATCTATTTTGGCGGTTGCCAAAGTATCAGCACAGATATCTACCGAAAGCTCAGCGGCAATGTCAACGTCAGCGCCATCGTCAGCGGCAACGTTAGCACCATCTTTAACACCATCGTCAGCCTTTTGGGGCTTAAACATCGACACCACTGTACTCTTAAATTGCGGAAACACCGACAAGCTCTGGCCATGATACGGCTTGTGCGCATAAAAACCTTTTTTATGCGCTGCTACCGCATAACCAAGCTGCTCCATATGGCGATAACAGGCAATGGCAGTGGTCATGCTGACCTGATGTAAAGACATGATCGCCCGTAATGACGGTAATTTAGTATTGGTGAGCCGTTGTTGTTGCTCAATCTCGGTGATGAGTTGCTGAGCAATTTGTCGGTATTTACTGGTATTGGCCATCTGCTATCTAAAAAAAGTTAAAAACTGCATCTGTTATCTAATAGCGTTCAGCATACACTAAGGTGACGTATGGTTAATAGTAAACAATGAGGTCATCCTGTGAAATTTTCCGAGATCGTCAATGGTGAAAACACCAATAATATGCTTATCGATGCATTAGCACAGCAACTTAACGCTTTTCATCACACGTTATCGCAGCGTGATGTTGCCAGCAAAATAACTGAACTAACTGGAATAACGAAACGCGAATTACCTGAACAAGGGCTGAGCTTTGATGCGTTAAATCAGGCTATTACGCATGACATTCAACCTAACTTATCCGCCAGTAATGGTGGTCGATACTGGGGCTTTGTTACTGGCGGCGCGAATCCTATTGCCACTTACGCCGATTGGCTAGTGTCGGTCTATAATCAAAATGTCGCCAAAGGCGGAGACTCCATCGCCTCGTCGGTTGAGCTACAAGCGCTGGCTTGGTTGTGCGAATTGTTCGAACTACCGAATGTATTTAAGGGCATATTTACTACCGGCGCAACCGCTGCGAATTTATTAGCAACCTTTACCGCCAGACAATATGCCGGCGCTGAGCAGGGAATTGATATTGCGAAAGCAGGTATGCAAGCATTAGAGGTGAATATTTTTAGTGCGACTCCTCATGCGAGTATGATCAAAAGCTTGGGCATGGCCGGTTTTGGACAAGATAACTGGCAGCAAGTGGCATGCCTTTCTGATTCGGAAGCCATGGATGTTAACGCGTTAGCGGTGGCTTTAGCGGCAAGTAACGCGAAAAGTAATATTGTTATCGCCAGTGCCGCAACGGTAACCGGTACTGATTACGATGATTTAGTTGCGATTGCACGCTTATGTAAAAAGCACGGCGCGTGGTTACATGTTGATGCCGCCTTTGGCATATTTGAACGCTTACTTACCGGTAAAAATGGTAAAACTCAAGGTATTGAACTGGCCGACAGTATTACCCTCGATTGCCATAAATGGCTTAATGTACCCTACGACTGTGGTGTTTTTCTCACCCAGTATCAGCGGCTATTACAAGGGGCCTGTAATGTTGATGCTCCCTACTTAGCTGCCGATAGCGCCGATATCGCTTTTATGTCATTGGGCATTGAAAATTCGCGTCGATTTCGCGCCTTGCCAGTGTGGGCGACACTATTGGCCTATGGTAAAGACGGTATTCGTCAACAAATTAAAGCGAATGTGAGCCATGCCCAACGTTTGGCCGCTTGGATTGAGCAAGCGCCTAACTATGAATTAGTGAAGCCGTGTCAGTTAAACGTCGTGCTGTTTAAGCCCAATCAAGCTAAATTAAATCTTAATAGCGCTCAATGCCTGCAAAAATTAAATCACTCAGGGCAAGTATTTTTGACCCCCGGCGCCTGGCTTGGTGAGCCAATTATTAGAGTAGCTATCAGTAACTGGGCGACTACCGATGATGATGTTGATAAGGTTATTAATGCACTAAGCACCTTAGCTGAATTCACATAGCCGCTTAATCTAAGCTATTTATCTATTGCATTGGCAAAGCAAGTAGCTGCGCTGCTAAGGTGTCGGTATTAGAAAAATCTGAGGTTTTAAATAACACCTTACCATTTTGAACGACGACTAAACTGGGCAGATCTTTAATCGTGTATTGGTGAAAGAGCTCATTGCTGGCGTCAATCGCTACCGGGTGTGTTATCGCATACTTTTTAACATAGCTCTTTAACTCTTGAGCGCCGGTCCATAGTCTAGAAAGTATGCCTTGCCACTGTATCTGCTGTGTTTGTTGCGAAATAGTATTGACCACTTGCTGCGCACGTATGCACTGCTGTGACACCAACGGACGAGAGTCTTTAAGATACCAATCGCACCAGGTTGCACTAAAAAAGAGTGCATGAGTTTTATTGTCATCAAGGCTCAGGCTCAGCGGCGTGGCCGTTTCAGTGATGGCTTGATTGGCAAGTAAGTCGAGCGGTTGGTCGTTATTAAGCAGTGCAATTTTATTATCTAGTACTGAGTCTGCTTGATGACCAATGTGCACTAAGTTCATTTGCTGATCAAAAAGTAAGTGATAGGGGGTGCCGAGTAACCTGAATCCTTGTGCTAAATCGCCATTAACATCAATAGCCATCGGCATGGTTAAGTTGAACTCTTTTTGTGTTGCGCGCACTGCCGCTACATCATCATTAACACCTAAATTAATGGCGATAACCATTAAATCGTCGCCGTACTGTTGGCTAATGTCTTCAAAATGTGGCATTTGCTGGCGGCAGGGCTGACACCAAGTCGCCCAAAATTTTAAATATACCGGTTTAACGCCTTGATACTGTTTTAGGGTAACGACTTTCCCAGAGGTTAGTGTAATGGGCATCGTTAATAACGATTCCGGTATATTTGCGGCACTGGCAATAGAGTAGGGCAAGGTAATTAGGCTAATTACCATTATCAATAAGCGCTTTAACATGTCATTCATCCTTTGAATAGAATTGATTTAGCTTGAGAACGTTATACATTTACCTGAAGTAGGGTGGGTATTTTACCGCGAATAATGATTATCGACAGTGTCAAATAGGCATATTATTAGTGAATATAATTCATGAGTTTTTTTGATAAGGGAAAAATTTAAAGCCATAGCGTTATTTGTGTCGCCACCGATCCTTCAAGCGTGAGTCGGTAGTCGTTTTCATGCTCAGGGGCACCTTGCTCAATATTGAAGCCTAATGATAAGTCGTTATAACCTAATATTGAGCGAATACCTACTTTGCTAAACAGGTAAGAAAAACCAGCGACAGCCACTGGGTAGCGGCAATACAGATTATTTTCGAATAATCTTTATTGCTTCGAAACGGGTTAATTCCCCCAAGGGTTTGCTGGGCTTGATGCGCCAGCGCGTTCACGTGTTTTAGTAGCTTTTTTAACCCGTAATTCTTCAGCATCATCAAGGCTAAGTTCTTTCGGCGGTCTTTGCTCAAGGCCTTGTGGCACAATGCGGTCACGTGGTGGTAAGTCAAAGTTTGCATCATCGGCTTTAGGTAGACTGTTATATTGATACATATAAAAAGCTTCTACTTTTTCTTGCGCCCAAGCGGTTTTTTTCAAAAATTTCAAACTCGACTTAATACTTGGATTTTGTTTAAAGCAGTTTAAATTCATGTAAGCAGATAATATTTCAAAACCGTAATGGTCAACCAAGGTTGTTAATACGGTTTCAAGACTGGTGCCGTGTAATGGGTTGGCTTTATAAATATCTACGTTAGTCATATGTATTCCTAATCTTTTAACATGTGTTCGATAGCATCATTATACCTATCACTAGCGCATACCGCAGCATTAGATAAAAATAAAACACATAACTATGGGCTTGATGAGCGTTCTTTGATAAAAATATGCCCAAATATTATGGCCGGTAGCATCAGGTTTGCTAGGGTAACCACCTCTGCAGAGATAAGTTTAGCCATTGAGCTTAAGTGGAGATAGTTCACCGTGAATAATGATTGTCGACAGTAGTAAATATGCCTATTATTAGTGAATATAAATCATGAGTGTTTTTGATAATGGATAAATTTAAAGCCATAGCGTTATTTATGTCGACCACCAACACCGGCAGCTTTGCAGGTACGGCTAAACTGCACGCCACTGATCCTTCAACGGTAAGTAAAGCAATTAAGCGTTTAGAAAGTCAACTTGGCCTACAGTTATTCTATCGCTCCACTCGACAACTCAGTTTGACCACGGCGGGGAAAAAATATGCGGAAACCGTGGGGAGTCTTTATCAACAGTTAGAAACCTGTGAAGACGAGCTCAAATCCAGCAATGAAAGTCATAGTGGCGTGCTTAAAATTAGTGTGCCAATTTCATATGGTCGTGCGTATGTGCAGCCAATGTTATGTCAGTTTAAAGCTCGTTATCCAGAGATAAGTTTAGATGTTAGCTTTAAAGATCAATACGTAGATATGATCAGTGAGGCGGTAGATGTGTCAATTCGCAGCGGTACTCTAGCTGATAGTCGCTTGGTCGCGCAACAACTTACGCCAATGGAATTTGTGTTGTGTGTTGGCAGTGAGTTTTCGCCTGCAACAGCAATTGAGATGACAGATCAGTGTTTAGCTGCCCTACCTTGGGTGTTATTTCGCTTTAAGCAAACCGGAAAAACCATGCCAATCGACTTTTATTATCAGGGTCGTCATATCGATATAGAGCCTAAAAATGTCACCATTGTTGATGATGCTGATGTGATGGCGGGCATGTGTGCTGAAGGGCTTGGACTGAGCATCATGCCACACTTTACCGCCAAAGCACTGTTGTTAGCGGGCAAGCTTAACATGATCGCTAAACTCGATGAATACCCTAATTCTGGCGTTTATGTTGTGTACCCTAAGCGAGAGTATTTACCCAAACGCACGCAACTCTTTATTGAATTTATGAAAAACTACCTTGAGGAGCTTGGTGAGTCGCCCAGTAATACGTGGCTTAAAGGTTATAAAAGCTAAAAGACGTAAAAGCGTTATGCTGTTAATACAACATAACACTTATGCACTAGCTGTTACGCGCTAGCTGTTATGCAAGCTAGGCAGAGTTAATCTTGCTCGGCAAAGTCAACCAGGGTTTGCCCTTGCATGCGGTAACCAACCCATTCATCCTGCGATTGAGCACCAATTGATTCATAAAAATCGCGCGATGGCTTGTTCCAGTCTAAACAGCTCCATTCAAATCGACCACAACCGCGTGCTAAGGCGATTCTAGCTAGTTTTTTTAGTAATAGTTTACCCGCGCCTTTGCCGCGGTGCTCAGGCGACACATACAGATCTTCAAGATAAAGGCCGGGTTTGGCTAACCAAGTAGAATAATTGTAAAAATAAATAGCGATACCAATCGCCTCATTATTTTCTTCACAGATCAACGCATTTACGTGACTGTCGCTAGCAAAAATACTCTCGGTAATGGTTTGCTCGGTGGCGAGTACTTCGTGTTCGGCTTTTTCGTAAATCGCTAATTCTCGAATAAAATGTAGAATAAGGGCTGCATCGTTTGCGGTAGCGGTTCTAATGGTTAATTGACTCACGGTGTTCTCCGTTAATGTTAGTTGACCTGATGATAGCGCGGGCTTTAATATGATAACAGTGCATTATTTTCATCTTACTATGTATAGCTTTCATAATGAATTTACACCAAATTGATTTAAACCTGTTGATA
>Ga0209395_1005054_pt1 | contig 15044 bp, 14 predicted proteins | sample GOMGulsemesocosm_3_FD_184635 | JGI IMG/M metagenome (GOLD analysis project Ga0209395, IMG submission 184635) | Methane-oxidizing microbial communities from mesocosms in the Gulf of Mexico - GOM9D Gulf of Mexico (SPAdes) (version 2) | ecosystem: Environmental > Aquatic > Marine > Cold seeps... | reverse complement strand
GTAGCGGTCCGATGCGGTTCAGTAGCAGCACCCAAATAAAGGTGGCGATCAATCCGGGCACCAGCGTGGTGTAAGCAAAGGCCAGCGCCAGCGGCAGGGTTGGATTAATATAGATGTCCTCGAATATTGGTGCTGCCACAAACAGCAGGGCGGCTCCGACCAGCATCTGAAGTCCCACCACCATCATGAAATTACCGCCCGAGGTGGCCCCGCGCAGGGAGAGTGTGGCAATTGCCAGCGCCAGCACGCCGAGCCCACAGAGAGCCAAACCAAAAAGATCCACTCCGGCGCTGATCCGTGAGCCCATGATCAGGGATACGCCAAGCACTCCGGCCATCAGTCCGGCGATCCCCAGCGGTTTCAGCCGTTCCTTGAACAGCAACCAGGACGCCAGAGCGACCAGCAACGGCATGGTGGCGGCGATGATGGCAGCCAGAGAGGCCTGGATGGTCTGCATGGCGACAAAATTGAGGCCGAGGTAAAGCGCGTTCTGACAGACACCAAAGATGATTGTGGCGCGCCATTGGTTGCGGGTCAGGCGCCAAGTTTGACCCATTGCAAAGGCAATTGCTACGCCGAGCAATCCGGATATCAAAAAGCGCAGTGCCAGTGAGAACAGCGGCGAGGCATCCGCGACAATGATCCGCGCCGAGGTAAAGGCCGAGGACCACATCAGGGCAAAGGCAAGCCCCATGGCAATTGCGCGTGCGTCCATTAAAAGATGTTCCTTATTTCGAATGCCGACTATTTGTTGCCGTCGCGGTGATCAGCCGAGTTTGGCCGTGAAAATCTGCCAGCTGGCAGTGGCAAAGGCGGCGGCAAACACGGTTTCGAAAATCCGGCGCAGCCGCAGATAAATGCGCGCCGCCGAGGCGCTGGAAAACAGCAGTGCATAGCCGTGAAAGATGATGGCGCTTTGCAGGCTGACCACTGCGATGACCGTCAGCAGAACCGTCGGTGCAGTGCCGGGCGGGATGGCGATGGCGTAGACGGAGCCAAAGAACAAGACCGCCTTGGGATTGGTCAAATGCAGAGCCAGCCCTTTGCCAAAGGCTGTCTTCAACGATGGTGATGATGACGTCTTCAATTGAGTTGCACCGGGGCGCAAAGCCGAGCGGGCCGAGCGCACAGCGAGATACAGCAGGTAGGCGGCACCGACATATCGAATGACACCGAAAACCCAGCTATTGGCCAGCATGATTGCGCCAAGGCCAAAGGCTGCCGCAAACGACCATGTCAGCGATCCTGCAGTGATGCCCAAGGCCAGGGCCAGTCCGGTGCGGCGGCCGTGCTGCATCGAGGTGCCGGCAATTGTCAGCGTAGCCGGACCAGGACTTGCCGCCGCCAGCAACCCAGCACCCATGATCAGCAAGAGATTTACGCCATCCATTTTGGTTCCCCTGAGCACAAACACGACGGCACAAAAAAGGGCCGCCCATTGGGGCGACCCTTTCCTAATTTGATAGCTTATTCAAGCTTAGCCGTTAACGCTGTCTTTCAGCGCTTTGGCGATGGTCATTTTGACGACCTTGTCAGCTTCTTTCATGAACTTTTCGCCAGTAGCAGGGTTGCGCACTTCACGCTCTGGGCGCTCGCGGCAATAGATTTTGCCGACGCCTGGCAGAGTCACGGCACCACCGCCGGAAACTTCACGGGTGATCAGCGCGCAAACGGCTTCCAGAGCGGCGCCTGCAGCTTTTTTGTCGCTGCCCATATCTTCAGCCAGAGCGGCAACGAGCTGGGTTTTTGTCATTGGTTTGGACATTCTTTGTCTCCTTACGTCTGCCCGACTTATGGGGCCTCATTGCGTAATCTTAGCGTTATGTTGTGGGCTAACACAACGATTGGTGTAACGAAATATGGGGAAAACTAGCGATTTTAGGCTGAAAACCGCAGAAAACACCCTTACAGAAAAGCCGTTTCATCGAAAGAGCGTAATTTCCGGCTATGTAAGCGCTCTAAAGGCATGCCGCGAAGGCGCTCCATTGCGCGTATTCCGATCATTAAATGCCGTGATACTTGGGTGCGATAAAAGTCCGAGGCCATGCCAGGCAGTTTCAGCTCGCCATGCAGCGGCTTGTCGGAAACGCATAGTAGCGTGCCATATGGAACCCGGAACCGATAGCCATTGGCGGCGATTGTGGCGCTCTCCATATCCAATGCCACGGCGCGGGACTGGCTAAGTCGCTGCACAGGTCCGGATTGGTCGCGCAACTCCCAGTTGCGATTGTCGATGGTGGCAACAGTGCCGGTTCGCATGATCCGTTTCAGGTCATACCCCTGCAATTCGGTCACTTCTTCTACCGCCTGTTCCAGCGCGATCTGGATCTCTGCCAGCGCCGGAATTGGGGTCCAGACTGGCAGGTCATCGTCCAGTACGTGATCCTCGCGCAGATAGGCATGTGCCAGAACAAAATCCCCCAGCGCCTGAGTGTTACGTAGCCCGGCACAGTGACCGACCATCAGCCAGGCATGCGGACGTAGAACAGCGATATGGTCGGTGGCGGTTTTGGCGTTTGACGGGCCAACGCCAATATTGACCAGAGTGACGCCACTGCCATCTTCGCGCTTCAGGTGGTAGGTTGGCATTTGGGGTTGTTTGGTTGTCTCGGGGATTTTGGTATCCGCCGAGGTGATCTCGTGGTTTCCGGTGCTGACGAAGCTGGTGTAACCCGAATCTGGATCCGCAAGTTGGGTGCGGGCATAGGCTTCAAATTCAGCGACGTAGAACTGGTAGTTGGTGAACAGTACATGGTTCTGGAAGTGGTCCGGATCGGTGGCAGTGTAATGCGAAAGCCGGGCCAGCGAGTAATCGACTCGTTGCGCGGTGAACAGTGCCAGCGGACCAGTGTCATTGGTCGGTGTATAGGTGCCGTTGACGATATCGTCGTTGGTGGTAGCCAAATCCGGCACGTCAAATACATCGCGCAGAGTGAAACCGGCAGCGCCCTCTTGTGGGATCGTCAGGTCGGGATGCGCAGCGACGGCAAAATGAACCGGTATCGGTGTGTCGGATACGCCAATGGTGATGGGTTGACCGTAGTTGCGGATCAGCAAGCCAATCTGCTGTGTCAGGTAGTTCTCAAACAAATCTGGCCGCGTCACTGTGGTAGCATAGGCACCGGGCTCGGCCACATGACCAAAACTGAGACGGCTATCGACCCGAGCAAAGCTGGCCGTGGTGATGCGAACTTCAGGATAAAAGGCGCGTATGCGCTGGTTGCCCGGCGCGCCGTCGGCCATTGCCTTGGTAAAGCCCGAACACAGGAAGTCGGTGGCCTGCTGGTACAGCAATTGCAACCGCTCGACGGCAGCTGCGGCATCGGTGAATTCTTCGGGTTTGGGTTGCTGCGGAAGCGAAATGGAAATCATGAAACGGACTCGATAACTGGGATTTGTTGAAATGTACGCACATCGACCAGACCTAGGTCGGAAATTCGCAATTCGGGGATCACTACCAGGGCCAGCAGCGAGTGCTGCATATAGGCGTTGTTCAGCGAGCAGCCACAGGACTGCATCGCCTCTCCAAGGGCCTGTGCCTTGGCGGCGACCTCGGTGGCGGGCTGGTCGGACATCAATCCGGCAATTGGCAGTTCCACCAATGCCAGCTCTTCACCGTCGTGGAACAGGGTAACGCCGCCGCCAACCTCGGCCAGACGATTTGCAGCCAGTGCCATTTGATCGCGGTCGGTGCCAACAACAATCATGTGGTGACTGTCATGCGCCACGGTCGACGCCATCGCCATTTTACCCTGATAGCCAAACCCCGAAACAAAGGCATTGGTAACGCCGCCAGTGCCGCGGTGCCGTTCGACCAAGGATATCTGGATTGTATCCCCGTCACCTTCGACCAACCCATCGCGCACAGGCAGATCCGCCTTCAGTGCCTTGGTCGGGGCCTGGTTCTCAATCACACCGATAACATTGGCGGTGACCGCGTTGGCCCCATCAGGAGCGGCAATTTCAAAATCCTTGCCAGCCAGCTCATGACCCAGATGAACAGTGCCACGGGCACTGTCGGGCCATTCCAAATGGGGACAATCCACTTTGATAGAGCCTGCTTTAGCTACGATCTGCCCACGAGCAATCACCATTTCAATCGGCAGCTCTGTCAAGTCCGAGGTCAGGATCACATCTGCACGACGTCCCGGCGTGATCGAGCCAATGTCGCGCTCAAGTCCAAAGTGAGTGGCGGTGTTGATGGTGGCCATCTGCAGTGCAATCAGCGGATCACATCCACAGGCGATAGCATGGCGCACCACTCGGTTCATGTGGCCATCATTGACCAACGTGCCGGAGTGGCAGTCATCGGTGCACAAGATGAAACTACGCGGGTCCAACCCCTTTTCGGTCACTGCAGTGATCTGAGTTTCCACGTCATACCACGCTGATCCCAGCCGCATCATCGACCGCATGCCCTGACGCACCCGCGCAATGGCATCCGCCTCGCAGGTGCCCTCATGGTCATCCGCTGGGCCACCCGCCACATAAGCCGCAAAATTGGGCCCAAGGTCAGGCGAGGCATAGTGTCCGCCAACGGTTTTACCTGCCCGTTGGGTAGCGGCAATCTCGGCCAGCATCTTGGGGTCGGCATTGGCGACGCCGGGGAAGTTCATCATTTCACCCAGTCCTACAATCCCCGGCCAGCTCATCGCCTCGGCGACATCTTCGGGGGATATTTCATAGCCCGTTGTCTCTAATCCCGGTGCTGAGGGCGCACAGGATGGCATCTGGGTAAAAATATTGACCGGCTGCATAAGCGCCTCGTCATGCATGTACTTCACACCCTGCAAGCCCAACACATTGGCGATCTCATGCGGGTCGGTGAACATGCTGGTGGTTCCGTGCGGGATCACAGCGCGGGCAAACTCGGCCGGTGTCAACATGCCGCTCTCGATGTGCATGTGCGCATCACACAAGCCGGGGATCATAAAGCGACCATTGGCCTCGATCACCTCGGTATCTGGACCAGTGCAATAAGATGCATCAGGGCCGACATAGGCAATCCGCCCGGCAACAATTGCGATGTCATGATTGGCCAGCACTTCGCGGGTGTGCACATTGACCCACTTACCCTGCCGGATAACCATGTCCGCAAAAGCGCGTCCTGCGGCAACTGAGATGAGTTTGGGGGCGACGTCGGGCCAACTTGGGAAAGCAATGTCTGTCATGTGCCAATTGTTATGATTGTCGCGGCGAGCGCAAGCCCCTGCCGCATCGTGATCTGCCGAATACACTCTCTTTGATGACAAGAAGATGTCAGTTTTCTCGCAGAGTGTATTTCCTCTGCGAGGAATGACGGTCTTGCAAGCTGACGAGGTGGTCCTGTTTGTTACGCACCAGTATTGAGGTTATGACACCTGTGTCGCTTGGAATGCCTAACAGCCAGGGAGCTCATGCTGAATATGTTTTTGACGGAACTTGAGCGCTCGGCGGAACAGGGTTGGGCATCTTTGCTGGCACAGGCGGATCTGCCGCAACAGGGTTGGTCGCTGAAACAACTGTCAAAACGCGATGATGGCGACAGTGCACGCATCGCCTATCGCGCGACACATGCAGATGGGTTTTGCTACACCTACAAACACCAGTTGAGGCCGCAAAAATCAGAAACCTTCCAACGGCAATTCGACTCCCACAAAGCTGTGTTCGAAACCTTCCCCGGATCATCCGAACATCAGGTACCTAAGCCGATCTGGATGGACGCCGAAACCCAATCCTGCCTGTTTTCCTATCTCGACGGCGAACCGTTGGCCGAGCCAATGCTGCGCGCCATGGGCGACTTGCCGACGCAGATGGGCCTGCTGAAACGGGCAGGCGCGAGTGGTTGGATACATTCCATAGGGCGCATGTGGATGAGCGGCGCATTTTCCAGCCGAAATACACTCTGCGACACCTGCGAGAATTTCGGGCCGAGATTGAAACAGGTCGGCGAGAGGTCCCCGCCAAACGTCTGTTCCTGAACGGCATCGCCCATATGGAGGCAATCGCTCCGCAGTTCGAAGGGCGCCAAACCGTGTCCTGTCTGCAGCATGGCGATTTGCACATGCGCAATCTGATTGTCTCGGAAGGCTCAATTAGCGGCATTGATTTCGGGAAACTACACGCCGCGCCGGTAGGGCATGACATTGCAAAACTGTTGTTGGATTATACCCGCTTCATGCGCCCGGCTCAGGATATTGCAGTGGGGCATGTGGTGCCGCAGGATGCAATTGAAGCGTTTTTTGATGGCTACAAACTCACCGGGCCGGACGACCCCAGCGTTGGTTTTTTGTTGTTCAGCAGCCTGATGTCAGAATTGAAGCTGGTCCCAAAACGACGGCAGGACCGAACCCACGGCAAACAGCGATTTCTTGAGCAGTTGCGCCCCATTGCCAGAAACGCATATGTGGCTGCTCTGCCTGAAAACGCCTCGGATGTGCTGCGGTTCTACTTGACCAAAGACAGCCTGAACTGCGCCGAAGAGGGCAACCATGTGATTGTCAACGCAGTTGGTGCTGCGGTGGGGCAGGCGGGGATGCGGGTGGAATTGATGCGTAACACGGCCCATGCGCGGGACCGCGCAGTCCGCAGCCCTGAATACTCTCTGGTGCACATGGAAGCACCGCTGAATGGCCGCGGGCTAACGTTTCGAAACTGTTACGGTGGTCCGTTTTGGCAGATCGACCAAAGCGGCGCACGGTGGAACTGGGAGGTGGCGCGGACTGAGTATAAACCTAATGATGTACCACGTGCCGAGGTAGGTGCGTTTTTCACTCATTGGCGGGAAAAACTGCATGGGAACATCGCAACTCAGGTCAGCAAGCAGGGCTATGTCTACATGCCTTTGCAGGGCAAATTGCTGAGCTGTCGATCTTTTCAGTGCTGTTCGCCGATCGAGATGATTGAAACAACGCTGCGGCAATCCGACCTGCCAATCGTAGCCACCCTGCATCCAAACGAGAGTTATTCGCAGGCAGAAACAGATGCGTTAGAGCAGCTGGTTCAACGCCACAGCCGCTTTCGCCTTGGTGAAATGCCGATGGCCAAGGCTCTGGCGGGATGTGACTTTGTGGTGACCCAAAATTCCAGCGCGGCCTTTCACGCGGGGTTCTTTGGCAAAGCGTCTGTTCTGTTTGGGCAGGTCGATTTCCATCATATCGTTTCTAATGTCGCAGATCTGGGCGCTGCGGCGGCTTTTGATGCAGCGCAGGGAGATTTGCCCGATTTTGCTGCCTATCTGTACTGGTATTGGCATCAAGCGATCAATATTGAGGCATCGGACAGTCAAACCCGGATTTGTCACCGATTACGACATTTTGGCTGGCCCGTCTGAAGCCCTTATGCCTAAGACGTTAATCAGCACATGAAGCCAAAACATAGCCACAGACTGTAAGCACCATGACCAAAACACTGCTTTGCCTAGGATACGGATACACTGCCAGCACGTTGGCCCGGCGACTGCTGGCTGATGGCTGGCGGGTGATTGGAACATCTCGCGAATCTATGGTCGAGGACGGCGTGGAGATGTTGACCTGGCCGGGGGACGATGTGTCTCTGGACGGCGTGACCCATATCCTATCCTCAATCGCCCCCACTGCTGATGGTGATCCAGTTTTGGCAGGCTTGCGGGACAAGATCGCCGCTGCCAAAGATCTGGAATGGGTCGGCTACTTGTCCACGACTGTTGTTTACGGCGACCACGACGGTGGCTGGGTGGACGAAAACACTCCGATCACCCCTGCTGCCAACCGCGGCAAGTGGCGTGCGCAAGCCGAGTTCGAGTGGCGGTCCATGGACGGGTTGCCGCTGCACATCTTTCGACTTGCCGGCATCTACGGTCCGGGTCGCGGCCCCTTTGCCAAGCTCAAGACTGGCAAAGCGCGACTGATCATCAAGCCGGGCCAGGTGTTCTCGCGTATTCATGTGGACGATATTGCTCAGGTGCTGGCTGCCTCAATTGCACAACCCAATCCCGGTGCGATCTACAATGTCTGTGACGACGTCCCGGTGCCGCCTCAGGATGTGCTGAGCTATGCTGCTGAGTTGCTGGGCCTGTCCATGCCACCCGAGGTGCCGTTTGAAGAGGCGGCGATGACCCCAATGGCGCTCAGTTTCTACAGCGAGAACAAGCGAGTCAGGAATGCCTTGATCAAGCAAGATCTTGGGGTGCAGTTGATGTATCCTGACTATCGTACCGGGCTGAAAGCGGTGTTCGAGGCCGAGGATATGGAGAAGTTCACTCCCCCGGCAGAGCCGCCTGCGTTGTGACTTAAGTATTTGCAGGCGCTGCCTTGACGTTGGGCTTCAGGCCCGTTTCTCGCCAATCGTTGCCACACCCAGAACATCCAGCACCTTGGCTTCGATCTGCGCCGCATCCATGCCGGCCACGCGGTACATATCCGCTGGGCTGGCCTGATCGATAAAGATATCCGGCAGCACCATCGACCGGTACTTCAAACCCGCATCAAACACGCCTTCATCCGCCAGCAGCTGCGCCACATGTGAGCCAAAGCCACCCACAGCGCCTTCTTCAATCGTAATCAACGCCTCATGATTGGCGGCCAAATCCAGGATCATCTCGCGGTCCAGCGGTTTGGCAAAGCGGGCGTCGGCAATCGTTGGAGTGATCCCCTTGGCCGATAGCGCCTCGGCGGCTTTGCGGACCTCGCCCAACCGGGTGCCAAAGGACAGCAACGCCACGCGCGCACCGGTTTGGATCATCCGGCCTTTGCCGATCTCCAGAACCTGCGGCTTGTCCGGTATTTCAACGCCTTCACCTTCGCCACGTGGATAGCGGAAGGCAATGGGGCCATCGTCATGGGCGGCAGCGGTGGCGACCATATGCACCAACTCAGCCTCGTCCGCAGCGGCCATCACCACCATGCCGGGAAGGTTGGCCATGAACCCAATGTCGAAACTGCCAGCATGGGTCGCGCCATCGGCGCCAACCAGACCGGCGCGATCGATGGCAAAGCGAACGGGCAGGCGCTGAATGGCAACGTCATGCACAACTTGGTCATAGCCACGTTGCAGGAATGTTGAATACATCGCGCAGAATGGTTTCATGCCGCCAGCAGCCAGCGCGGCGGCAAAAGTCACGCCATGTTGTTCTGCAATGCCTACATCGAAACAGCGCGATGGATAGCGTTCGGCAAACAGGTTCAGCCCGGTGCCGTCTGGCATCGCAGCGGTTACGGCACAGATCTTGTCATCCTTGGCGGCCAGTTTCACCAACTCGTCGCCAAACACACCGGTATAGCTGGGCGCATTGGACGGAGATTTTTTCTGCTCGCCGGTGACCACGTCGAATTTTGCGGTGGCGTGGCCCTTGTCACGGGCCGCTTCGGCTGGGGCGTATCCCTTGCCCTTTTTGGTCAGCACATGGATCAACACCGGTCCAGTGGCACGGGCGCGGACGGTGCGCAGTACAGGTAGCAGCTGGTTCAGATCGTGCCCGTCAATTGGTCCCAGATAAGAGAAACCAAGGGATTCAAACAGAGTACCGCCTACGGCCATCCCTTTCAGCATGTCCTTGGCGCGTTTTGCCCCCTCGCGGAACGGTTCCGGCAGCAACGACACCGCGCCTTTGGCGGCGGCTTTCAGCTCTTGAAACGGTTCTTCTGCGTAAAGCCGAGACAGGTAGGACGACAGTGCACCAACCGGCGGCGCGATGCTCATTTCGTTGTCGTTCAGGATCACGAACAATCGCTTGCCCAGATGGCCCGCGTTGTTCATCGCCTCAAATGCCATGCCTGCCGACATCGCCCCATCGCCGATCACGGCAATCGCGTCGCCGCTGCCTTCGGGCACCACCCCACCCAGATCATGCGCGACTGAGAATCCCAAGGCGGCACTGATCGAGGTCGAGCTATGCGCTGCACCGAAGGGATCGTAGGGCGATTCCGTGCGTTTGGTGAAGCCGGACAAACCGTCTTTGGTGCGCAGGGTACGAATGCGGTCGCGGCGTTCGGTCAGGATCTTGTGCGGATAACACTGGTGCGAGACGTCCCAGACCAGCTTGTCGCGCGGCGTGTCGAACACCGCATGCAGCGCCACTGTCAGCTCAACCACACCAAGGCCGGCGCCCAAGTGGCCACCTGTGACCGACACCGCCGAAATGGTTTCCGAGCGCAATTCTCTGGCCACCTGAGCCAGTTGAGTATCGCTCAGTGATTTCAGATCGGCCGGGCGGTTGATCTGATCCAACATCGGAGTGTTGGGCCTATCGGTGGTTTGGTCAGGCATGCGGCGCCTCCTTTGGCGGCAATTAGCTATCGCGCGAAATAACGAAACGGGCGGCTTCGCGCAAGGTATCGCCCTGATCACCGTAAACATCCAGCGCAGTGCAGGCTTGATCGCACAGTTCAGTGGCGCGCGCCTTGGCGGCATCGAGACCTAACAGCGAGACAAACGTGGCCTTTCCGGCCTCGGCATCTTTGCGCACACGCTTGCCCACGGTTTCGGCGTCCCCTTCAACATCAAGAATGTCGTCCGCAATCTGAAAGGCAAGGCCCAGTGCATTGGCATAGTGCCGCAGTGGCGTTGTGTCTGCACCTGCGATGACGGCGCCTGCCATGGCTGACCAGGAAATCAGGCAGCCAGTTTTGCGATTCTGCAGCTGGGAAATCTGTTCCAGGGTCAGTGGTTCCGAGCTGGTTTCAGCGGCGATATCCAGCATCTGCCCCGACACCATCCCATCCTTGCCTGATGCCCGCGCCAGTAATCGGATCAATTCCAGCGCATTGGGTCCCATTTTTGCATCTGACAGCAGTTCAAACGCCAGTGTTTGCAGCGCGTCACCGGCTAGCACGGCCATTGCTTCGTCCCACTGACGGTGCAGAGTTGGCATGCCGCGGCGCAGGTCGTCGTCGTCCATACAGGGCAGGTCGTCATGTACCAGCGAATAGGCGTGGATACATTCGATCGCCAATGCCGCGTCCAGCGCCACTTCCTCATCCACACCGTGCAGTCGTGCGCTTTCCAATACCAGAAACCCGCGCAGCATTTTTCCGCCAGACATGGCATAGCGCATCGCAACAGACAGCGTGTCCTCATCCGCCAAGACCTTGTCCAACCGGTTGGATACAAGATCTTGGGTGCGGGTCAGTGCCGCGGCGAAAGGCATAGGTTCGACGGTATTCAACGCCAGCATAGACTTAACCTGGGTCCAGCGGTGTTGTGCCGGTGGCATTGCCACCCGCGTCCAGTGTGATGGCCGCGACCTTTTCTTCGGCCCGCTTCAGCTCGTCTTCACACCGCTTTTTTAGCAGGGCTCCGCGCTCGTACAATGTGATCGAGTCATCCAGCGCCACATCGCCGCGTTCCAGCTGCCCAACCACGGTTTCCAGCTCTTTCATAGCCTGTTCAAAGCTCATGTCTTCAACGGAGGTCTGGGTCATGCCGATGCCTTTATCAATTCTTCCACGTGCGCCTTGCAGGCAACGCTGAGCGCGTTCAGATCATACCCGCCTTCCAAAGTCGAGACGATACGCCCGTCGCACAGGTCCTGCGCAATGGCGCAAATTTCAGCGGTAATCCAGGCAAAATCCTCGGCCGACCAGTTGAGGTTGGCCAGTGGGTCGTCGCGATGTGCATCAAAGCCGGCCGAGATGATGATCAGCTCGGGTTTGAAGTCGCGCAGACGGGGAAACACCTGTTCCTGGTAAGCAGCCCGCATTTCGGCCCCATCGCTTTCGGGGGGCAGTGGTATATTCAGGACATTGCCGTGGGCGCCGTCTTCGTCGACCCGCCCGGTGCCGGGCCACAGTGGCATCTGCTGCGACGTGGTCACTAATGCGCGGTGTTCATCCCACAGCAGATCCTGGGTGCCGTTGCCGTGGTGAACGTCAAAATCAACCACTGCAACGCGGCTTAACCCGTGATGATCCAAGGCATGTTTTGCGGCCAGCGCTGCGTTTCCGAATAGACAGAACCCCATCGCGGTTTCGGTCTCGGCGTGGTGCCCGGGTGGGCGAATAGCGGCAAAGGCATTGTGCGCCTCTCCGGTCAGTACCATATCCACGCCGCGGATCACGGCACCAGCCCCACGAAATGCCGCGTCCAACGAGCCGGGCGACATAAAGGTATCGCCATCAATTGGGGCAAAGCCTTCGTTCGGGCGGGCCTTGCGCAGCTCCGCGACATAAGACGCCGGATGAATGCGTAGCATATCGTCCTCGGCCGCCATCGGGGCGCTGACCCGCAGCAGGTCCAAAGGCTCTAATGCGTGCAGAACATGCTCCAATCGGGCAACGCGTTCAGGATGGCCTTCGGGGGTGACATGGGTCAGGCAATCGGCATGGGTGATCAGGGCAGTTGTCATGGCAAATTACTCTAAGGATGTTTGACTATGACCTTATGCCGCCTGCAGGGCTGGCGGCAAGTTAGCGTTTGCAGGTTTGTTGCGGCGTTGTCCGTCAGTGGATCGGAGACAGCAAAGCCTTTGCCTTGACCAATTGACGCACACCGTGGCTATGGTCCTCTTCAAAGACATTGCCGTTTTCCACCCAGGCATTCAGCGTGGAATAGTTGACCTTGGCGCAGGTCGGGCGAACGCTCCAGGTGACCTGCATCGGCGAGCAAGTGGTTTGATTGTAAGAGGGTCCTGTGGTGGACCCAAGGAAGACAACCGGATCACCGGTACCGACAGGAAGTGCTTTGGGCTGGTGCAGCCCGGTTTCCATGCTCGGGTCATAATCAAAACTGTTGAAGTCCAGAGCGCTGATGTCGTTTACCACCAAAAAAACCTGAGATTCAACGCGCAGCGTCGGGTTGGCGCAGCCTTCGCTGAGACAGGCGCCCAACCCCTTGCCCGGAGCCACCTGACACGAGGAAAACACCCAGTGCACCTCAATTGTGTCGCCGGGTTCGATGCCGTGAAACGCCCCGTGACCATGGGTCGGGTCTTCCAGTTCAGCTGCGTTCAAATATCGGGCCTCATTGCATCTGTATCCGCCGTGCTCTCCGTCACCTGTGAATATCGAAAATCCTGGACCTTTGTGCTCTGCGTTGGTGTGTGTGTGGATGTTGCACAGGTTCATCTCGGTGGCCGGCGGGGCAAATGGGAAGCTTTGCAGGTTGGTCCCGGCCTTTTCGCTGATGTCACGTGGAGTTTGAGGTCCAAAGCCCAGGCATAGACCAGCGGCTGAAACGGGTGCCGACAGCAAAAGTACCGCCATTACAGGCAAGGCATGAACGGGACGAAATGACAGCATGAAACATGGCTCCTGAACTGATACGCAATATCAAGAGAGTAGTTCGAGAGCGCAGTTCGGCGAGAATTAGTCTGGGGCCAGCATATACCCAGCACCCCGAACAGTTTGCAGATATTGCGGCTGTTTGGGGTTGGGTTCGATCTTGCGGCGCAACCGGGTGATTTGCACATCCACCGCACGTTCCTGAGCCTGGCCACGGTCACGACCCAATTCTTCGACCAATTTGGCGCGGCTGACCGGTTCACCGGGGCAGGTCGAAAAGATCTTCATCAATTGGCTTTCGGTGCCGGTCAGGCGGATCAGCTGATCACCCTGCCAAATCTCGCCCCGGTCGATGTCATAGCGGATTGGCCCCAGATGCAGCACCTTGGGGGCCGCTTCCTGGGCCGAGGTTTCTGGCATCCGACGCAGAATGGCGTTGATCCTGAGCAATAGCTCCTTGGGCTCAAACGGCTTCGGCAGATAGTCATCCGCCCCGGCCTCAAGCCCCTCGATACGGTGTTCGGTTTCACCCCGTGCTGTCAGCAACATGATCGGCGTCCTGAGATTTTCACGCAGGCTACGGGTCAGCGATATACCGTCCTCGCCCGGCATCATTACATCCAGCACGATCATATCAAAGTCCAGCCCGGCCAATATTCGGCGCGCATGGGCCGCGTCACGGGCGGCGGTGACCAGAAAACCAGCCCGCATCAGGAATTTTTTCAGCAGATCGCGAATTCGTTCATCATCATCGACAATCAGCAGATGGGCGTCAAAATGGCTCATGATCCAGTTTCCCGCATCTTGGTATAGGCACGGCGCATATCCGCATCCATCATCGCTTCTAGCACTTGCTTGAACCCCTGGACTGCCTCGGGGCCCGCGTCCTTGAACGCGGATCGCATCCGGGCGCGCTGGGCGTCCGACAGGGTGGCCTCTAGCGCGTGACCCTGTTCTGTCAGAAATAAATGGCGTTCGCGTTTGTCGACGGTGCCAACGCGACTTTCTACTAGCCCATCGCCAATCAGTGTTCGCAGAACCCGATTCAGAGACTGTTTGGTAACGCCAAGAATGCTCAGCAGGTTATTCACAGTGGTACCGGGTGCGCGGTTGATGAAATGGATGGCGCGGTGATGGGCGCGGCCATAGGCCATTTCTGCCAGAATACGATCGGGATCAGCGGTAAATCCGCGATAGGCAAAGAACATTGCCTCAATCCCCTGCCGCAGCTGTTCGTCGGTAAGAAACAGCAAGCTTTCTCCGCCAAAACGCTGGCCTGAATGTCCGTTCGACATAATATGCTCCCGTATTCCTTTTGGGTTCAGTTTAAGTCAGCGTTGTTGACATTCCAAGAGCGAAGAGGTATCGAATTTGAGTTTTGACGCAATAATATGTCCGTAGCGGCCATAATTGACGCAATAAATGAAAAGATGATGGTGCTTAGGAGGATAAAGCATGTCGGGATATGATGATCGCGATGGCGTGATCTGGATGGATGGCGAAATGGTCAATTGGCGCGATGCAAAGGTGCATGTGCTGTCCCACGCCATGCATTATGCCTCCTCGGTGTTCGAAGGCGAGCGTGCGTACAACGGTAAGATCTTCAAAAGCCGACTGCATTCAGAACGGTTGATCAAATCAGCCGAGGCGCTGGATATGCCGATGCCCTATGACGTCGATCAGATCGAGGCGGCCAAGGAAGAGGCGCTAAAGGCCAGTGGATTGCAGGACGCCTATGTCCGTGCATTGGTGTGGCGCGGTTCGGGCGAGGACATGGGCGTGGCTTCGGCCAAGAACCCGGTCCGTATGGCTGTCGCAGTCTGGGGCTGGGGTGCCTATTACGGCGACGCTAAAATGCAGGGTGCCAAG
>Ga0209395_1005051_pt1 | contig 15051 bp, 13 predicted proteins | sample GOMGulsemesocosm_3_FD_184635 | JGI IMG/M metagenome (GOLD analysis project Ga0209395, IMG submission 184635) | Methane-oxidizing microbial communities from mesocosms in the Gulf of Mexico - GOM9D Gulf of Mexico (SPAdes) (version 2) | ecosystem: Environmental > Aquatic > Marine > Cold seeps... | reverse complement strand
AGGAAAAATTTTCGGATGTTGATGCAATGCCGAAGAAAGCTCATAACCACCTTCAAGTTGTGCTGCAACTTGATTTAACGCTGCTTTTAACTTGGGTGTATTACTGGATTCAGCCATGCCATTAATTGCACGTAGAATAGGCACTCCGGAACGAACCAAGGCATACATTTGCCGACAAAAAACAATAAGGTCGTCTAACGATATAACCTCAAAACCCAATAATTCGCCAATATCTAGGTGCGCTAAGTCGGTTGAGCCGGTATTTTTCTCTTTAGCTGGTTCTATTGATATAGGAATGATTTGCAGACGTGACAATTGCTCAGCAACCGCCGTGGCGTTTGCAGCATCAATTGCGCCCTTTACCTGAGCACCTCGATTAGTTCGGCCAATATAATTAAAAGCAGCCATTTAATTTATGTCTCTTTAACATCAATGCTTTCCACTAAACGCAACACTTCTTCTACAGAGATTTTGCCTTGGCATGCATAGTCAAATGCGGCTAACGCAAGTGGCGTAAACTTAGGATTCGCTTTAGCGAGATTGGTAAACGCTTCCGAATCATCACGTTTAAGTGCTGCCATCATAGGTTCGTTCATTTCAAGTAATTCAAAAACGCCGATACGACCACGATAACCTGTGTATTGGCATGTTTGACAACCTATGCCCTTCTTAAAGCTTGCATCATTTACCGCATCACCTGCAAGGTGGGTTAACCATAATTTTTCTTGGCTAGAAATCTGATATGGCTCCGCACAATTTTCACAGACCTTACGTACCAATCGTTGGGCAATAATAGCTCTTAACGAACTGCCCACTAAAAAGCCAGGAGCCCCCATATCAATTAAACGAAGTGCACTGGTAATGGCATCGTTAGTATGTAAAGTGGATAATACCAAGTGACCCGTTAATGCACCTCGAAGACCAATCTCTACCGTTTCATGATCACGCATCTCACCCACCATGATGATATCGGGATCTTGACGTAATGACGTTCTTAAGACACTGGAAAAGGTTAAGTCAATTTTGTTATTTATTTGCACTTGATTAATACGTGGTAAACGATATTCAACCGGGTCTTCAACGGTGATTATTTTTTTGTCTGGCAGGTTTAATTCACTCAAGGCGCCGTATAATGTCGTTGTTTTACCGCTACCTGTAGGCCCTGTGACTAATACCATACCATGAGGACGTGAAATTTGATGACGCACCCGTGCCACCAAATCAGCAGGCATACCCGTTTCATCTAGTGACAACAAACCCGCTGATTGGTCAAGCAAACGCATAACCACTGACTCACCATGCTGTACTGGCATAGTAGACATACGAACGTCGATTGAATGGCCTTTGATTTGTAAATTAAAGCGGCCATCTTGCGGTAAGCGTTTTTCTGAAATATCTAAACCAGCCATCAGCTTTAAACGCAATACCATTGCTGAAGCAATTTTATTTTCTTTTAAAATATTTTCTTGTAATACACCATCAATACGTTGACGAATACGCAACAAGTTTTCATCGGGTTCAATATGAATATCCGAAGCGCGCATTTGTACGGCATCTTCAAAAACCGATTGCAATAACTTACCTACCGTGGCATCACCACCTTCATCGATGAAGGATGTGGTAATTTCAAAATCGGTACTCTGCTGATATTCTTCTTCTAATTGACTGGCAAATGACTCGATATCAGCCGTTCGACGATATAAGCTATCGAAGGCTTCATAAAGTTGAGACTCCATAACAACTGCAAGCTTAAGCCTTTTCGGCGCAAGCATTTGTTCAAGTTGATCAAGGCCACCTAAATCAGCAGGGTCACTCATGCCAAGCAATACCGCATCACCTTGATCTTCAATGATCAACGCCCGTAAACGACGTGCGTGAACTTCGGGTAGCAATGCGGCTACCTCATTAGGAATACGTCGTTGGCTTATATCAAGAAAAGGCACATCAAGCTGTTGGGCTAAAAATTCAAGTAACTGTCGCTCTCCGATATACCCTAATTCAATTAAGGTATCACCGAGTTTTCTTCCTGTGGTTTTTTGGCTATTTAACGCCTGCATCAATTGTTCATTAGTGATGATATGTTCATGCACTAATAAATCACCTAATCGCATTTTTAATTTAGGTGCTACCATAATTGATTAATCTCCTAACTCTTGAAGGCGTTGACGAGAAAACTGTCTGGCACTTTCAGATAACTCTACGCTGTCTCTAGCTTGTTGATAGGCCTTAATCGCTTGTTTAAATTGACTATTACTATCAAAAGCAACCGCTAAGCCTAACCACCAACGCCCAACACTAGGTTGTAATGTTGTTAATAACTGATATGCCTGAGCAGCGATGGAAAATTGCTCTACTTGTTGAGCACTACTTGCCAACAATGCTTGGTACTCAGTATCCTTCACCGTGGCCAAAACCTTTAAAGTAGTAACCGCAGCAAGTGTTTGTCCTTGACTTAAGTATATACGAGCTTTCATTAGACGGTATTCACTGTCATTTGGCGACAATGCGATGCCTTGAGATAACAGATTAACCGCTGCTTGATAGGACTGTTTGCCAAACCATAACGCCGCTAATTGTTTGCGTGCGACTTTGTTCTCAGGTACCACTAATAATACTTCTTCAAATAACTTTTCCGCTTTAGATAAATCATTATTTTCAACGGCACGCTCCGCTCTTGATATCTTTTGTGTCGCTAATTCGTCTGGAGATAATTGCTTACGAGAAATGGTTAACTGTGGTTTGGCTTGGCTCTTATCATCATTTACCATTGCTTGATTTACTTTAGTTGGTATTGTCGGCACATCTTCATGAGAAGTAGAGATAGTCGGAGTTGATTCTGCAGCTTGACGTTCTTCTACAGGGCTATTAGATGACTTTTCTGCTTGCTGAACGGTGGCATTATCAACAATAGGTAGACGAGCTTCTGTTTTCTTTATTGGCTCAGGGAAGCGAGGCTCTTGTTTTTCTTTATTGATTGATTCTGGCAATGATTTTTCATCAACTTGAGCAGGCGTAATCATTGGCGCTATCGGCTGTGCTGCTTGAACATTACTATTTTTAGCTTTTAACTCTTTATTCTCGTTATACAATTGCCAAAATAAAAACCCTACAATATTGATGGATAAAACAACTACCACAGTCACTATAATAATTTTCGATGATGATGACTTAACCACTACCGATGATGATCTATCTTCTAGAGTATTTTGTTCATTTTGGCGCTCATCAAGATCTTTGAGCATTTGATTGATAACACTCATGATGCCACTCCAAAATAATATCCAGCCAGCAAAGCTCCAGCTAATACACTTAAGGAAACGAGTAGGATTTTTTTGCTCGATGAAGAATAAGCCGTTGATTCAGTGTCTTGCGCCGCCACTTTTAAATGAAGTTTGGTAATTTGATATTGCCCTTGTCCATAACTGAGCATTAGCATTTTATGGCAAAGTATATTCACTAAACGTGGGATCCCTTTAGTGATCCTAGCTATTTTTTTGCAAACCCTCTGATTAAATAATGCAGCACCTTTATAACCTGCAATATTTAATCGGTGATGAATATATTGCTCTACTTCAACAGTCGACATTTCTCGTAATCGATAAGAAAAAGTGATCCGCTGCTTTAATTGCCTAAAACCTTTTTCATTAAGACGATGATCTAATTCTGGTTGGGCAAATAAAACGACTTGTAGCAACTTGCGAGTTTCTGTTTCTAAATTGGTAAACAGCCTCAATGCTTCTAAGCTTTCGGCTGGCAATGCTTGGGCTTCGTCTAAAATAAGCACCACCGAGTGACCTTCACTATGCAATTCAAGTAACCGCTGTTGAATGCGCTGAGTTAACAATTGGATTGACATGCGCTGAGCTTGTTTAACACCTAGTTCAACAGCTACAGCGCGGCGCAGTTCATCCGGATTTAAGTAAGGATTAGGAATATAGGCTGTAACAAAGTGTTCAGGTATTTCGTTTAATAGCTTTCTGCACAGTAAGGTTTTTCCAGTACCAACTTCGCCAACCACTTTAATAAAACCTTCACCGGTTTTTAAAGCCGTTAACAATACCGCTAAAGCTTCATTATGAGGCTCTAAACCTAAATAAAAATTTGTATTGGGGGTTAAAGTAAAAGGTAACTCTTTTAACCCAAAGTGATACAAGTACATAATTTAATCACTACTGATTGGTTTGATGGCTAGGTTCTTTGATTTGTTCTTCTTCAGGGAACCATTCTTTTAGTAGTTTTCTGGCATCTTTCAATTGATTTTTCCATGTGTCTTGCCCTACAACGGTAGGTTTAAGCATGATGATCAACTCTTTCTTCTGCGTCGTTTGACTTTTACTCTTAAAGAGCTCGCCCAATAACGGGATATCACCTAGCAGTGGAGTTTTTGATTCTAAATCAACTTTTCTGGTCTCGATTAAACCACCGATAACAACAATCTCACCTGATTGTGCACGAATAATTGTATCTGATTCTCGAACACTACTTTGCGCTAAGGGTAAGGCAAAGTCTTCGGCGCCAAGTCGAATGGTTTTCACTTGTTCATCGGTAAGCGTTACCGATGGGTGAATATGTAAAATGACTTCACCATTTTCATCTATTTGTGGTGTTACGTCTAAAGCAATGCCTGAGAAAAACGGGGTGAGTTGAACTTCAGGAGTGGTAGTTGTCGCAGTACCTGTAGTAGTTGTGCTCGATACCTCAGTAACAAAGTATTCATCTTCACCCACTTTAATGACCGCTTTCTGATTATTCGTTGCCGTGATCCGAGGGCTTGATAATACTTGCACATTACCTTGTGTTTGTAATAATTCAACCACCCCTGAAAAATCAGCATTTAGAAAACTTAATGCTGTTGTGCCACCTATGGCTGAAGAAATTACATTACCGGTTATATTACCTGTAGTTGAAAAGGTTAAGTCAGTACTTTCTGCATGTCCCAGCACTTGATCCCATTTAACCCCTTGCTTGTAGTCATCATTTAAGGTGACTTCCAAAATTTTAGCTTCGATGATCACCTGTCGACGTAAATGATCTTGAGTATCGTTAATAAACTTTTTCACCGCGGCTATTTCACTTGGATAAGCACGCACCGTCACTAAACCTGCTTGAGGAGAAATGATCACTGAACGACCTTGTTCAACACCAACGAGCATTGTCAGTGTTTCTTTAAGTTCTGTCCAAAAATCAGATTCATTTTCTGTGTATATGTTGATACCACTGCCGCCGCTCTGACCACTTTGGCCATTTTGGCCATTATTACCACTGTTATTACCGCTGCTGCCGTTTGAACGATTACTGCTGTTATTGCTGCCGCCACCGCCGCCACTGTTTGGATCATTTTCAGATACACCACCAGAATTGATACTGGTGCTCGAGGTGCCAAAACGCTTCACATACAAATAATTTAATGGGATGGTTTCTGTGCGAATTCCTGCAGGGTAAACCTGAATGATTTTACCTTTTCTACGTATTTCATAACCATAAAGCTCTTCAATAACATCAAGTGCTTCGTTAAAAGTGACGTCTTTTAAATTTAAGGTAATATTGCCCGATACATCAGGGTGTATCGCAGCACTGTATGAAGAGTCTTGCACTAGTGCAGCGAAAAATGCTTGAGCATCTACTTGGCTTGCTGCTATTTCTAAACGTTTTTCAGCTAATAACCCTTGACGAGCGTGAGAGATACTTTGTTGCATCAACTCTTGTTGAACCACTGATGGCACTCGGGTTAAAGGTTTAGGAGAATTAATACTATTCGATTGTTCAATCGCTTGGTCAAGGGCCTTAGCGACATGAGTCGGCTGAGGTGGTACTGATTTGCAACCAACCAAGAATACAAAAATGGCACTTAAACAAAAGCTTATTAGAGGTTTATTAATCGCTATTTTTCTCTTCATTATTATTTTGCTACCACGGGTGAAAACAACGTCAATTTAAGGTTTTTCTCTGGTGAAGATAACACCACATAATTTTTTGTTATCTTTGATAATTGATATTGACTGATCGGATCAGTAATGTGAAGTACTTTACCGCTTATCACAGCTATTTTTTTTTCACCTTGCTCAACAATAGCTTGTAAAACCAAGCTATCTTTAACAATGGCTTTAGTTGCTACATTACCACTAAAACTAAATGGCTTAGTTGGATCTACTGATTTCGCTTGGCTAAAAAGAGCGAATAACAATAATAACAACGAGCTGAATTTATACACCGATAAACTCCTTTTTCGTACTTAAACTATACATCTCAATATGTAACTCGCTGTTAGGGTATTGGATTAATTTATAATCAAATGTTTGCCAAAAGAACTTCCAGTCGAGCTTTTCTAATTGCTTTAAGTAGTCTCTCAAAGCAAAATAATTACCTTTAAGCTTAAGCTTTAAGCCATGTTTATACAAAGTTAGTGATTGTTTACTTTGTAGAGAGTCCTCAGAGTCATCACTCCCTTCTGTGTCTGCCGAGTCTTTCTGAGCCAATTCCAAGGCCTCTGCTTTAATAATTTCAAACGATAACAAAGCGACGGTTTTTTCCATCTTCAATAAATCAATTAACGCATAGCGCATTTGTATTGGGTTTATTAAATCTGATGTTAGCAACATCAACTCATCGTCAACCGTTGATAGTTTTTGCTCATACTGTGCAATTTGTTTTTCAATGGCAATATTGGGATCATTTGCCAATGATTGCTCGAGAATTTGAATGCTAGTTTTCGTTGATTTATTTTTAACTGCGGTTTGATTAATTTGTTTAGTTAATTTTTCTATGGCAATTAACTTTTCATCAATTGCTAAGGTAAAAAAGATAAAGACAATAGCAATAAGACCCGTCAACAAAACAAGATACTGCTCTCTTGGCGTGATGGCTAAAAACTTAGCTGAATATTCTTGCCAGACCTTTTTCATCATCAAATCCCTGTTTTCTCAATAATTGGCTGAGAGCTCACGGTAAAAGTCATCACTTTTTGCTCGTTTTCACTTAAACTAAAATGACTAAACGAATGTCCTGATAAAAAAGTTGAGTCCTCAAAGGCTGCTAGCCAAGCGGGTACCGCTTCAGGTTTCCTTGCTAAACCGGAAAACACCATGTTGTTAGCGCTCATCTGCACATGTTGCAAACTTACGTCTTTGTGATGTAATTCTGATAATTCTGTCATAGCGGTAGAAAAACCTGCAGCATAAGTCGAAGATGCGTCGGTAAGTTGCCCATGCAAGGATTTTTTATTCAGCAGCAATAGCTTTACGGTTTCCAGCTTTTCTTGAAGCACTGGGCTCGCTTTATTTTTTCTTACTTTATTTTCTAATTCCGATAAATGGCTATCTTGTTTTGTTTTCAATTGATTGATTGTATTAAAATCCGCAGTCTGTTGCTGCAATTTATATTCGCTTGAAAACATCCACGCCGTCATTAATGTTAAGCTGATTAACCATAAGATGACGACAAGTTGCAAAGTCCATAGCGGTTTTTGAGGGATAAGTTCATCTTGCAATAAATTAATCGATAATTTTTGCATAGTTACTCATCTCCCTTGCGCGGTAGCATTGTGGCTCCAATACTAGCGGCATACTCACGCCGCTCTTCATATCCCTCGGGCATGGTAAACATATTAACAGGAACATGAGTATTTTCCGCTAAACGCCTTGCCAAATATGCTTCATTCTTCATTGGCACTAAGACATCAATATTACGAATAGGTGCCTGTTTCAGCTGTCTTTCAAAGTAATCCGTAGAGCGCTGAACTTCAAGGCTTAATGAATCGATGATACCCATATTCAATTCATCTTCAGATTTCTCAGCAATCCTTTCCATGCCGCGTAAACGACGTTGAAAATATAAAAGGCCTTGTTTAATAATCAAAATCAACATGCCTTCTTGCGGTTGCTGACAAATAATTAAATGTGCTTCATCTGTGACCGGACATAAGCTCGCAAAGGCAAACTCTTCTACGGTGATGGTTTCAATAGTTATTTTTTGTTTACTAAGGCTGTTAACCCAAGAAGCAAGATCATTTTTATTGGCGCAGACGACATTGATTTTTTCCATGCCCCCAACCAGCTTTGGCCCATCAAAATAATCGACTATCATGTTTTCGGGGGAAATGGTGACTAGTTCTTTAACTTGCCATTTAACCGCGGCATTGATTTCATTTTCAGGCACTTGAGGTTTGTCGATTTGTACAATTTGATTTTGTTTAGAAGATAAAACCACATGACATTGCCCTTGAAGATCACCATTTTGATGTAATTCTTTAAAGGCTTGTTGGTATTGATTATCAATAACTTGAGTGCTATCGCATAAAACTTGTTGTTCATCATTAACCATGCAATAACTGACCGTCTGCTGTTGCAAGCTAATGCCGAGATTTCCAGTAGGCTCTGGCGGGGAAAATAATTGTTTTATACGTTTAATGAATGACATTTATCGATATTATTAGTCTTAAAAACAAATGGTCTAAATTCATTATCCCTGATTAGTCATTATGCGCAAGTTATTTAAGGGGAATTGTATAAATATCTAAAGAAAATCATCAACTTTAACCTTATATAAGCCTTATTCAGCAAAAATCATATCCAAGGTTAGTGATGCCCAATGAATTAATTATTTCAATTGGTATAAATAGCATTAGCAACCTGAGCAACGGGTTCAGTAAAATAATGTCCCTGTCCACCATCAATACCAAGCATTATTAATGTTTTCCATTCTTCGATACTTTCAACACCCAGTGCATAGATAGCAACTTGATGAGCCTCACAAACAGCTTTTACGCTCTGGACAAAAATTTGATTTTCTGGCTTTTTATGAATGTTTAAGACAATACTCCGATGCAGTTTCATGTAACTAATTGGACATGATTTAATATAATCCACACTTTCGATATATTGCCCCACTTTATCAACCAGTAACTTGATGCCAAGTTGGTGTAAAGCCGATAATACCGGTTTTAATTCGGTTAAATGATTAACTAAGTGGTACTCGCTCACTTCAATAATGAGACGGGTAGAAATCGTTTTATAGCATAATAAAGTCTCGGTGATCTTTTCAATAAAGCCTTCCGATAATAATGATTCAATAGATAAATTTAAACTGCAATCATCTTGTTGCTCGTTATCATATGTCAGCAACCTGCATACTTGTTTAAACATCAATAAATCAATATCTTTGATTAAGCCACATTTTTGCGCCATCGGTAAAAAGACTCTTGCGTTAATCAAGTTACCTTCAACATCACGTACTTTTGATAATGCTTCATGATGTAATTGCTGTTCACTATCAATGGCAAATACTGGCTGAAAAAAGATCACAAAAGCATTTTTTTCTATCGCTGATTTTAAGACGTTAAGCCAGTTAAGGGACCCCTTGACCGTTGTATGTTCAACTTCTCCGGGGTCAAACATAAACCATTGTGATGGCCCCTGCAGTTGAGCCGAGCGTAGTGCCATATCAGTTTCTGATTTTACTTGGTAAGAGTTTTCCGCATTAGAAAAGTAACTTACTCCAATATGAATAAACGCATCTTTATTGACCCCGACAGGTACATCAACTTTGCTCAAACTTAGCACTAATTTCTCAGCTAATTTTTCAGCTTCAAGAAAAAATATATGTGGGACAATGACAGCAAGTTCAAACTCCGATCTCCGTGCAAGAAAATAATTAGTGAGAGGGGTTAACAGGCTATTTAACGTTGAAATAAGCGCCTCAATTAATGCTAACGCTTGCTGCTGTCCGTACAAGGTTCGTACTAATTCACACTCTTTAAATTGTATAAAGTACACAGCACCTTGAATGTCTTCTTCTTTCAGCAATTCTTCTAAGCGGTTATTAAAAAAATCTCGATTACCTACACCGGTTTCTTTATCCAATAGCGCATTACCGAGAAGCTTTCTATCAAATTGACTTTCATCATTTTCAGCGACTTCAAGTTGCTCAATAAGGCTATTTATCGTTTGAGTTAAATTATCATCGGAGTGTGGTAAAACTTTTATTTCGCCACAAAACTTAGAGGCATTTGCCCATTCTTCAAGCTGTGATATTAAAAATAGTTTGCTGGCAAAAACTCTCTTCATGGAGTAAATCGCTGACGCTACGATGAAAATCGCGAGGATAAACGCCACAAGTAATATACCAACCAGTAGCATGTTTTCTGTCAAAATATAGCTCAAGGTAACTATAGCCAAACAACAAAGTATGGTCGCAAGGACGATCAACTTAACAAAGCGTTTATATTGGTTTTTTATTTCTTGAATAGAATGCGACATAAATATACTAATCAATGAACTTAATAGAAATTGTAGTCAATTTTGCGCGAGCATGTTTGTTTTTAACAAATTTATATCGCGTGACGTAATTAATATCTGTTGGATTAAGTTATTGCTCACTCAGTGAAAATAAATGATTGAACAGGCTATTCTAGAAACCTGTTCAATATATGGCTTTATTTTCGCTTGCCAGATAGGCGTACCCATTCTTCTTGCACGGCTATTGGGTCCATTTGGCACCATTGACCATAAAGGCTTTGCAGTTCTGCGGCTTGTTCTTCCAAAACGCCAGACAGTGCCAATAAACCATTATTGCCAACAAATTCGATAATGGTTGGCGCTAGCTCACGTAATGGCCCAGCTAAAATATTAGCGACTACCACATCAGCTTTGAAGCTTGGTTGATCTTTTGGTAAATACAGTTCAAGTCTGTCACTCACACCGTTACGTTCGGCATTTGCTTTACTGGCTTGCAACGCTTGTGGGTCAATATCAATACCGATCACTTTTTCAGCGCCTAGCTTTAATGCTGCCAATGATAAAATACCTGAGCCACAGCCAAAATCAACGACCGTCTTTCCAACCAGATCCAAACCGTCTAACCAAGTTAAACACAATGCTGTTGTAGGATGAGTACCGGTACCAAAAGCTAAGCCAGGATCTAACATAACATTTACTGCATCAGGTTCTGGAACATCTCGCCAGCTAGGGCAAATCCATAAACGTTGGCCAAATTTCATCGGATGAAAGTTATCCATCCACTCACGCTCCCAATCCTTATCTTCCAATTGCTCTAATTTATAGCGCATCGCTTTCTTGTCAGGGTGAATACCTTGTAAATATGAAATCACTTTATCCATATCGTGACTAGCATCATATAAGCCCATCACAACAGTATTCGACCAATAGATCACTTCATCGCCGGGTAACGGCTCATAAATAGGGGTGTCTTTGGCATCAATAAAAGTCACGGCTTGTGAACCACAAGCCATCAACCAATCACTGTATTTTTCCGCCGTTTCTTCATCAGCATTTAATCTAAGCTGTATCCAAGGCATATTTTTACTCTAATTTTTAAACATTAGTGGTAGTTTAACATTGTTCAAAAGAAAAACTGATTGCTATTTAATCAGTTGCACGACAATATATATTCATTCGCTATTATAAAAAGGAGATTCTATGCGAAATTTTACAAATGTTTTATTGCTACTTACCGTATTTTCTTCTTTTTCATCCCAAGTTTTTGCAGAGCGAATATTATTTGTTACCGAAGACCTTCCGCCTTTACAAATAGAACAAGAAAACAAACCGCCCAGCGGTGCTTTAGTAGAGCTAATTAATTTAGTAATAGAAGAAGCTGATATTGAAGCAGAAATTGCTTTCTATCCTTGGGCGAGAAGTTATGAACTTGCACTAAAACAACCCAATACTTTTGTCTTTTCAATGTTAAGAAGTAAAGACAGGGAAGAGAAGTTTCATTGGATTAGCAATTTATTTTCCATCAGGTCATATTTTGTCGCTTTAAAGTCGCGCACAGATATTGAAGTGAATTCTGTTGAAGATGCTAAAAATTATTCTGTAGGTTCAATAAGGCACTATGTTGCTGAAAGCTACTTAAAAGAAAAAGGCTTTAAACCTAAAGAAAACCTCTATGTGAGTAGTCAACATTCAATATTATGGCAGATGTTATATAGTGGCAGAACTGATATCGCTTTCACAAATAGCCTTGTATGGCGTCAAGGTGTTAAAAAATCGGGATTAGATCCAAATGAACTGAAATTCATATATGAAGTTCCAGATTATGCTTCGGACTTATATTTAGCAGCGAATTTAAATACAGACAAAACAATCCTAAATAAAGTGAAAAATAGCATCGCATCGATAAAAGCTGATGGTCGTTATAATAAAATCATGCTTAAATGGCAGCTAAGCTCTTTCAATTAATCAAAATGGTATCAACCCCAAGCCTAATCGCTCATTTCAGCCTATGAACTACTTTCCAATTTTTTTAACTGCCGAAAAAATCAATGCCGTTGTTATTGGTGGTGGTGATGTTGCCGCTCGAAAAATCGAACTTCTGCTAAAAACTAACGCCAAAGTCACCATTATCAGCGCAACGGTAAATATCAGTGTTGAGCGTTTGATTAATACTCACCAGCTGAAGTGGTTAAATAAAAATTTTTCCAAAGGTATGTTAAAGGATTTTAACCTCGTTATTGCTGCAACTGATAACTCAGCCGTAAATAGTGAAGTTCACCAAGAAGCAGAGCAATTAAATATTTTAATTAATGTCGTAGATCAACCTGAGTTATGCAGTTATATCACGCCAGCCATTATTGATCGCTCCCCGATTCTCGTTGCATTATCAAGCTCTGGCAGTGCACCAATATTATTAAGAATGTTACGTGAACAGATAGAAAAAAACTTACCTGATGGTTATGGCAAACTTGCCGATTTTTCTTATAAATTCCGAGACCATGTAAAAGCAAGGATCAAAGGATTACGAAACCGACGCAGTTTTTGGGAATCAACCTTACGTGGAGCAATTGGTAACGCGATACTACAAGGTAATACCCAAAAAGCTGAGCAACAGTTAATCGCCAGCCTAAATGAAGAAATTCCGCCTCCGCAAGGTGAAATAACCTTTATCCATACCTTAGATGGCGATCCAGATAAGCTCACGTTAGCAGCACATCGAGACATGCAATTTGCTGACGCTGTTTTTTATGATGAAACGGTTAATGTTAATTTAATTGAATACATTCGCCGTGACGCTGATAAGTTTCCACAGTCAGTACCTTCAAGCATGCTGATAAACTTTCAACATGCACTAGAGCTTGCACAGTCTGGGAAGAAAGTTATTTATTTACTCCCCGACCATCATGCATTACCACATAATTCAGCATTAACCCTCAGTGACATTTCAGTAAAAGAGTTAGTAAGTGGTCAGTAATTTTTATCTGTGTCATTTATGCTAAAAAATTAATCTTTAAATTTGAACACTTGGTTAAAAGTATCGGTGAGTAGTTTAATTTTTTTTACTTCTCTGGGTATCTTTTTTGAAACCAATGATAAATTGAACTGATACGTTAATTCGCTGGGTTGAACAATGCGTATTTCACCTTTATTAAGTTCTTTTTGAATATAACTTTGTGGCATAAAACCTAAGTATCGACCAGATAAAATCATCGTTTTTCGGGTATCAAATTGGTACGACTTAGCTGATAGATTAAGCTTTACTAATTGTTCGCGCCCTAAATTGTCGATATCTATACCCGGATGAATCGCAGGCATAGCGGCTAATTCTTCAGCCGTTATCTGACTATCGACTTTACTAAAAAAATCATGCTCTTTGCCACAACACAGATACACAGGTTCATCAAAAAGCGAATCGTATTGTAAACCATCAACGGCTTGATATTTAGGAAATAGGCCTATATGCGCTTTATCATTGAGCAGCTGCTTCTCAATATTTGAGATTGAATCGCTGTCTAGCACCACATGTAAGTTGGATGAACTATCGTGAATTAACTGAATCACTGCTGCTAGTTTTTTTTGTTTGGTGTCGTCTAGTTTATCTGCACATAAAATAACAAGCTCACCACTTAGCTCTTTCCCTAACGTACCAATTAATAAAGAAAAATCATTTAAGGATCCCAACAAATCTATCACCGCCCGATAAACGGCTTGGCCATCTTCCGTCAACAAAAAACCTCCACGGCCACGTAAACACAAAGTTAGCTTCATCCGAGCTTCAAGATTAGACATATGCACACTAATGGTTGAGCGTGTCACGCCGAGTGCTTTTTCAGCAGCAGCAAAACCGCCATATTCAACGACCGAAACAAAAATCCTCAGGAGGCGTAAGTCGTAATCAGTGACTGGCCTTGGAATGATAGATGTAGCATCCATTAGTTTTACTTACCTCAAACTTTAGGTTTAATGTTTTGTATTTAACCTTAGTTGTATTTGTTATTCAATAGCGAAAAGCATTTGGTTTGGAGATAAACATGGACAAATTAAACGATCCGCAACTATTAAAGAAATTTTCATATATCAATGGTAGCTGGCATAGCAGTGAAACTAACTTTGATGTGACCAATCCTGCCGACGGCGAAATAGTCGCCAAAGTAAGTAATGCAGGTGTTGCTGAAACAGAGCTTGCCGTTCATTCAGCAAAGTCGGCTTTAAAGACTTGGTCGGGTAAATCGGCTAATGAACGAGCCGCATTAATGCGTAATTGGTTCAATTTAATGATGCAACATCAAGATGACTTGGGCCAAATACTAACCTTAGAGCAAGGCAAACCTTTGGCAGAAGCAAAAGGCGAAATTGCTTATGGCGCGGCATTTATAGAATGGTTTGCTGAAGAAGGTAAACGTGTTTATGGCGATACTATTCCGGCGCCATCAGGAGATAAACGGATTATTGTCATCAAACAACCTGTCGGTGTAGTGGCTTCAATCACGCCATGGAACTTTCCTAATGCGATGATCGCTCGAAAAGCAGCGGCAGCCTTAGCTGCTGGCTGTACCTTTGTTGTTCGCCCTGCGACCCAAACGCCACTTTCTGCTCTTGCCATGGCTGAATTAGCTGAAAGAGCGGGGATTCCCGCTGGCGTATTTAATGTCGTGGTTGGCGATAATGCTCGAGGCATGGGGGAAGTACTGACTCAACATCCAGATGTTGCCAAGTTTACCTTTACCGGCTCAACTGCTGTAGGCAAATCATTAATAGCCCAATGCGCGACTACGGTTAAAAAGGTTTCAATGGAATTAGGCGGAAATGCACCTTTTAT
>Ga0209395_1005049_pt1 | contig 15055 bp, 20 predicted proteins | sample GOMGulsemesocosm_3_FD_184635 | JGI IMG/M metagenome (GOLD analysis project Ga0209395, IMG submission 184635) | Methane-oxidizing microbial communities from mesocosms in the Gulf of Mexico - GOM9D Gulf of Mexico (SPAdes) (version 2) | ecosystem: Environmental > Aquatic > Marine > Cold seeps... | reverse complement strand
ACTTTAGAACGGAAACGCAGACGCTCGGCCATTTCTGGACGACGCAGATCAATATAGCGGTACTTCAGACGAACATCTTCACCGACGCTGACGTGCTCATCAAGCTGGAAAGGTGGCGTTTCAGCACGGTTCAAAATTGTCAGTTGCTTGCCCAGCACTTCAATGCCGCCAGTGGGCAGGTCTTTGTTCGCCGTGCCTTCAGGACGCGCACGAACACGACCTTTGATCTGCAGTACAAATTCACTACGCACAGTTTCTGCCAACGCAAAACTTTCAACCGTATCAGGGTCAAACACGATCTGCGCCATACCTTCACGGTCACGCATATCAAAGAAAATCACACCACCATGGTCACGGCGACGATGCACCCAACCACAAATTTCCACTTCCTGATCAATCAACGATTCATTCAATTCGCCGCAATAATGACTGCGCATGCTATCTCTTCCGTTTAAAAAATTTAAATTATTTGTTTGTCATTCCGGCACTGACCGAAATCCATCTACCAAATAGATTCAGGTCTTTACCAGAGTATGGGCAGTAGGATTTAAACCCTAACTGGCCTCGGATTTACTGTCGGTTTTGGCTGCCGGTTTTTTGTTGCCACTGCTTTTAAAATCAGTTTCGTACCAGCCACTACCGCTGAGACGAAAGCCACTGGCTGATATTTGTTTCTGTAACTCCGGCTTACTGCACTCAGGGCAATCCCTCAAAGGCTCGTCGCTGATTTTCTGCAACTTATCCATCTGGTGGCCGCAGGCGTTACATTGATATTCATAAATGGGCATAAGCAACTCCCAACCTCAATTAACCAAGACACAATTCCAGAGACATCGACACAATACGCAACTTTGTTTGACGCAGGCGCGAGCCCCGAAATAAAAAGGCGAATTGTACCCTATTTTTAGGGTCAGCGAATAGTCACCAAATCCACCAACATCATGCAAACAAAGCCCGTTAAAAAACCAAAACCTGACGTAAGACAAGCAGGACGAAAAAAAACTGGCCTTTTACGGTCAAAAACACGGCAAGTAGTTGTCTATAAGATCACAATTTTCATATCCAGGTGAGGAGAGTTTCCTATGTTCACTCATCCGGCAATACACTTTAAACGCCTATTCACGATGCTATTACTTGTCCTGATACCACTGACAAGTAACTCAGCGTTAGCCACCTCGGCTCAGGAAATCAACATCCTCGACATCAAAGATCCCATCGTCGGCTTTGTCTTTAACAACAAGGGACTGATGTATAACCTGACGTTGGAAGGCTCCAAATTCACCGAAATAAGTCGCTAATAAACATGAATAAAATCATCCAACACATTACTTTTATCACAGCCCTGACACTACTGATTGCCTGTAGCGAAGCGAGTAACACGGCGTCAAATACAGCCCCTGCGCCAGCAGCAACAACTGAAACTGAACAATTGGATTTATCGCTGCCCGAAGAAACAACAATTGACCAGGCAACGCCTTTAACAAATGAGCCGCCACTCTTGCCAGAGCTTTTTAATCAGCAACAAGAAACTTCTAAATATCAATTGGAGGGTCAGGTATTATTAGAAGAGAACGCACCGCTGGGCGTTGAGGCGCTTGATGGTGCGAAGGTCAGTATTACCGTTAAGCAATAACAGACGTTATCTTTGAATCACTAAGAGACCTTTGCATAACTATTACGCATGACATTATGCAAAGCTCTCACTAAACCGTAAAGGTACGCAAATGAGCAAGATTCTGATCGTTGTCGACGCCGCGGATAAAAAACAGATCGCACTGACACGTGGTATAGAGCTGGCACAAGTCATGGGGGCAGATATTGAAGCCGTCGCCTTTACCCATGAATACCTCAAAGCCGCTTCCGTAGAACCCGCGTCGCAAACCAAGATAAAGGACTATCTCATCAAGGATCGCTCAGATTGGCTAAAGAGTGAACTGGAAAAATTTGATTGCAGTGGCGTAAAAATCACCCGCAAAGTGGTGTGGAGCAAACAGCTGCACCAATGGATCAACAAACGCTGCCAGCAACAGGATTATCTGACCGTCGTTAAAACAGGCCATCGCTCCGATACCTTTTACCACACGTCCACCGACTGGCACCTGTTACGAGAATGTCCTGCGCCGGTATTATTGGTCGCGGAGAAAAAATGGCGCAAAACGCGCCCTATTCTTGCCGCGCTGGACTTGAGCAGCCGCAAAAAAAGCAAACAAAAACTCAATCAGTTGGTTTTGCAAACGGCAGCCCACTACGCCAACCAATTCAACCGAGAATTACACGTAATACACGTACTGCATATTTCAACGGTATTACAAGATCTGGACCTGATTGACAGAAAAGCGCTTGTCGCGGAACGCAAGGCAGACCTCAGCCCCGCCATTGCGAAAATCTGTGCCGAATATGGTCTCGGTAAACAACAGATTCACATCCTCCCGGGCGAGATACACAAGGTGATCCCCAGCGTGGCGGATAAGATCAAAGCAGACCTGGTTGTGATGGGCATCGTAGGCCACCTTAGCCTGACGGCTCACTTACTTGGCAACATGGCAGAAAAGGTACTGACACACCTGCGAACTGATGTACTGGCGCTGAAGCCAGCTATAAAATAATCATAGACCGGCTGTTCAAAACCGAGTACAAAAACATCACGCATATAAAAAGGAGGCTAACTGCCTCCTTTTTATTTTTACGTTCATTGCTCGAATGTACGGATCAGCATGCCTGCTTTTTTAAAACTCCTCCCAGAACTCATCACCGCTAGCAACAGCTTTTAAAGCCGGAGCCGACCCCTTATTATCTTTAGCCGCTTCACCAGTCCAGGCACGCTCACCTCCGCGTCGCTCGGCGGGCTTAGAAGCTGGCGTGCGCACTGATCTTGAGGCGCCAGTAGAACTACCGATATCAAAGAACTTCATTTGCCCTTCAAGATCGGCGGCTTCCTCACCCATTGATTCACTTGCAGCGGCAACCTCTTCCACTAACGCGGCATTTTGTTGAGTCGCAGAATCCATTTGGGTAACCGCTCTATTAATTTCACCGATACCAACCGACTGCTCTTCACTGGCGGCGGTGATTTCAGCAACAATATTAGAAACCGTAGCAACCGAAGCAACAATCTCCTCCAGCGTATCACCCGAGTGATTGACTAATTTCGAACCCTCATCAACCTTAACCAGGCTATCTTCGATCAGCTCTTTAATTTCCTTAGCAGAGGTCGCACTTCTACCCGCCAGGTTTCTGACTTCGCCAGCAACCACGGCAAAACCTCTACCCTGCTCCCCTGCGCGTGCAGCTTCAACTGAGGCATTAAGTGCCAGCAAATTAGTTTGGAAGGCGATCTCATCAATAACATTAACGATATCCGCCATTTTCTTACTGGATTCATTAATTTCAGCCATCGCATTAATAGCCGTATTAACTACTTTGCCACCCGTTTCTGCCGTTTCACGAGCAGAACTGGCTAGATCATTAGCCTGACGCGCATTCTCAGTGTTTTGAACAATCGTGCTGGTAATTTCTTCCATACTGGCTGCAGTTTGTTCAAGGCTAGCAGCCTGCTCTTCCGTCCGTTTACTTAAATTATTATTACCCTGTGAGATTTCGTCAGCGGTTGTTTTAACGTGATAAGCCGACTCTTGAATACTACCGACCACACCGGAAAACTTTTCAGCCAGATCGTTTGAATAGCTTTTAAGCTCTTCGAACTTGCCACGATATTGTTCTGTGATTCGCGTCGTCATGTTGCCTGCAGCCATCGCTGCCAACATTCTCGTCACATCATCAATGACACCCAATGTGTTTTGCATATCCCGTAAAGCACACAGTAATTGACCGGTTTCATCTTTTGAATCCACCTTGATTTCCGAGTTCAAATCACCCTCTTCAATACGACCAAAAACACCAATTGCTTCAGCCATAGGCTTGGTAATCGTATGAATAACCCAGAAGCCAAAAACAAAGGCTATCAGGGTGAAAAAAATCACCACCGACAGATCTCTGTATAAACTCGTGGTAAGTTCACTTGTCCTGTCATCCAGCAATGCAGTCAACTCAACAGCTGTCGAGTCACTCAATGAATTCCAGGAAACCAACGCTTGACCAGCAACATTAAATGCCTGCTCATAGTCAGCAGGCGATGCATCCGTCAGCAATCCGTTTACAAACCCTACGTAAGCTTCGCCAGCACGTAAAAAGGTTTTCAAGCTGGAATCCAGCTTACTAACCAGCGATGCATCATTGGCAAAAGCAATTTCCAAACTACGCTTACTGCTCGTCAGGTCACCGGCAATGCTATTCAGGTAAACTTTAACCTCTAACCGTACTGCTGCACTTAACTGGCCACTTTTCTTTTGCTGAGCCAATAGATTACGCAAACCTTCGATATTACTTTGCGCACCTGGCAAACGAATAACGATCGCATCCATCAAATAATAACTTTCCAGTACCGGATCAAGAATCAGGTTAGAGCCGTCAGCCACAGACTCCATAAAACCCAGTACGCTATTGATTAATGCCGTGTGCGCAGCAGAACTATCAGCCACATTCATGCGATAAGCATTATTTTTTAAATTACCCCACTGATTTTTGATATGTGACCAGTCACCGGATAGATCAAGCTCTTCGGCATATTTGGAGCTAACAGCATCAACAGCTGCAATTGCGCTCGCAACCTCGCTCTGCTTACCGCCAAGCATATTTTGAAACCGTTTACCCTGGCTGGCGGCCGATACCAAAGCTCTATGCTCCGACACAGATTTAAGTACATCCTGAACTGGCACAAGGTACTCAACACCGACAATTTCTTTCTCAGCAAAATCAATGCCTTCATTTTTAAAGTCAAGAAACAGTATGCTTAACAACCCGATAGGAATGGCCATAAAAGCCATCACAAGCGAAAACTTGTATAAGACTTTGAGATTTTTTATTGGGTTCATGATTAAGTTCCTTTTAACGCTTTCTCAACAAATAAAATAAATTAATATTTCGCTACATTCAGCGAAGCATTGATTCGGATTCAAACAAACACGCAGACGCCTTTCTCTGAAAAGCTCAGAGAAGAATTAGTGGCAAAATAATTGATTAATCGAGTGGCAATTGATTGCCAACAAAACACTAAACCGGCAACAGGAATACTGCCAATCAGTAACAAAAAAAGAGGATACGTGCAGAAGAAAAGTTCCGTTTTCATATTCATGCATTCCGTAGCAAGGTTCTATTATCACCAGCCATATTCAGGCTAACTAGCTCAAGCTTAATACACAAAACGGCTATTGCAAGTTACTGGATTATCGGCCGACCAACAAAAAACTGATCTATTTTTTCACCCCTAAATCATATTAATCATCATCAACTTAATGCCTGCACGATCCTTCTCTACACAACCCGCATTACCTTTGATCGATTTAAAAAAGTGAAATAAGACCCGTTTCATGTTAAAAAAATCGCTTTATCCGAAGGGGGAACAACAGTAGCACAGCGCCCACCAACACCACCGCAACAACATCAGTCACGACATACGGGAATAATATTAAGGTAATACCGGTATAACGAACCACTGGCTGAGCTTTGCGCTTACCGTAAATGAAATAACCCAAACCAATAGAGCCAAACAGAAGGGTCCAGAGGATTAGTGCAGTTTCAGGCATTTAATTGTTCCCCATAGCCATCTGATTTCCATACCGGTGCACTGTTTTCATTCGTAATTCAACTACGGTAGCAGATAAACCCCTTAACGCTGAACAAGGCGAATAACGATCATGTTGCCGCCATCAATCTGCAAATTATTAATCTCCGGCTGACCAAGTTGCATCAAATGACCGGCACGCAAAACTGTCTTTATCAAACCATCTTGAGACGTTAATAGGGCATCCGCATCAAGACAATAAATAAAACAAAACGTACATGCTGACAACTCAACAAACTGCTGGTCAGTATAAGTTGCGACATCCACTTCATATTTACTGGCGTTGGTGATCACATTAATGTCGATAATAGGGCCACAGGTTAGTGTCGCCATGGTGTGACAGCCGCCATCGAAGGTCGCAAAACTTAGTCGGTGGTCTAACCGATCAATTTTCGATTGGTCGTGCTGCAAATCCATGCCATGGCCATCTATCAGTATCAGGTTGCGCAAATAGCCGGTGAAATACGAAAAGACGCCATCCTCAACCACCGTCGCCATACTGATTCGCCAGTCAAAATCGTCTAACGTGCCACCATCATTGATTGCCAGCTCAGTGGTTTCACCCTTGCCGTTTTTCCAAAGTGTTGTCTTAAATTTTTCAGGAGAGATAATTTTAATCAAGTTAACGCCTTTTGAAGCCTGAGAAGCTTTCCGTGATGGCTCTATCATTTACACGCCGGTTGAAATTGCTGAACCAACACTGCACACACTTTTCGTCCAGTTTCCTCCAGCAGCCCCTCCCCATATTCAACCGCCGCAACCGCACCCCACACTGGCCCGGGCCAGGCGACATCCGTTTTATAGCGCACAATATGGTGCACATGCAGTTGTGGCACCATGTTACCCAGCGCGGCAACATTGAGTTTATCGGCATTAAACAGATCATAAATTTGTTTGGAGAAGTAGCTGGATTCCCACAGCAGTTGCTGCTGATCAGCGTCCGACAATTCAAAAATCTCACGAATATTTTCCCGCTTAGGCACCAAAATAAACCAGGGATAATTAGCGTCTTTATTGAGCAAGACCCGTGTCAACGGAAAGTCACCTAACACGATGCAGTCTTTGGCTAATTGAGGGTGTAGTTCAAACATGTTGATTCCTTGGTTTATTCGCGGAGGTTGAGAAGATAGTATCGGGCATAATGAACGGCTATCAAAGTTTCTCTTTCGAATACCTCTCCAGCATTGATCGAATCGACGCTGATGTCTGGAATGCAATTTGCGCCAGTGACTACCCGTTTCTGCGTCATGAATTTCTGGCTGCGCTAGAAAATTCGGGCAGCGTGGGCGGCAATAGCGGTTGGCAGCCCTACCACTTAACGGTTTACCAAAACGACGATTTAGTGGCGCTGATGCCGCTCTATATCAAAAGCCATTCCTATGGCGAATATGTATTCGACTGGGCCTGGGCGGATGCCTATCACCGTCATAATGTTGAATATTATCCCAAACTGCTGACGGCAATCCCTTTCACACCCGCCAGCGGGCCACGGCTTTGCACGGCTCCAAATATCGGCAAAACTGCGCTGATATCAGCCATCGTTAATGACATTCAAAAACAAACCAAAGACGGCCGCTTTTCTTCCTGGCATTTGCTGTTTCCCGAAGCAGAAGAATTCAAGAGCTGGCAACAGACTGAGCTACGTGCACGCACGGGCTGCCAGTTTCACTGGTTTAACCGAGAGTATAAAAGCTTTGATGATTTCCTCAGCGCGTTCACCTCGCGCAAACGTAAAAGCATCAAACGTGAACGTCGTCGTGTCGCTGAACAGGACATTAGCCTGTACACGCTGACCGGCGATCAAATCAGCGAAAAGCACATTCGCGACTTTTTTATTTTCTATCAAGCTACCTACATGAAACGTGGTCAGCAAGGTTATTTGACGCTGGCGTTCTTTTTGCAGTTACGCGACACCATGGCTGATCAGCTGGTATTGGTGATGGCTGAAAAAGACGGTCGGTGCATCGCCGCTGCGTTGTGTCTACGTGATGCTGGAACGCTTTATGGCCGCTACTGGGGTTGTCTGGAAGAATACGAGTGCCTGCATTTTGAGGCCTGTTTTTATCAGGGCATTGAGTTTTGTATAACCAATGGCATCCAACGTTTTGACCCCGGCGCGCAGGGTGAGCATAAGATTCTACGTGGTTTTGAGCCGGTGAAAACGTACTCGCTACACTGGATTGAGCATCCTGGTTTTCGCGAAGCGATTGATCGCTTTCTGGGGCAGGAGAAATTGGGCATGGCGCAGTACAAGGATGACGCGACGGCAATGCTGCCGTTTAAGAAATGAGTTGCCCAGAAAAAATTCTCTTCCTTCGGTCGAGATGACAAATACCCCAAGATGACCGTCGAAATCAATGTTATTCCGAACGCAGGTGAGGAACCTTACCCTCAGCTAATCCAGCTTCTCGGCAACCGCGATATCAACCAGCTTGCCGCCATGAAACGTCAGCACCCGTAAAAAGCCTTTATAGGCACGGCTTTTGTAGGTCCACTCTTCGATTTCCAACTCATCATCGCCGGAAATTATTTCCGCAAAAAACGGTTCCCCACAACGCAGTAACACCGCCACTTTACGATCACCAACACTAACAAAATCGTTATTACATTTGAAACTCGATGCCTGTGCCTGCCCAGCACACAGAACAAACATGAATAACGACAAACACAGTTTAATCTTCATAATTCACACGCTATCCACTTAACCTGTCCGACTGCCACGCTATAATCGAGTTCACACGTTTCAACCGAGTCTATTGTGATGAATAACATCTTCGCCGCCCTACCTGAAAATCTAGACACAGAGGTTTTTGAAAGGCTGGTTGATAGTAAAAACGTGACGATCGAGCGTATCGTCTCCAAAGGCCACACATCACCGGAAACCGGCTGGCATGATCAGGAAAAAAATGAATGGGTAATAGTGCTCAAGGGTGAGGCGAAACTGGTTTTTGAAGATCGCCCCCAAGTACACCTAAAAGAAGGTGATTACATCAACATTCCAGCCCATACCCGCCATCGCGTAACATGGACAACTCCCGAACGGGAAACTGTCTGGCTGACAGTACACTACTAACTTACTACCAGCCCATAATCTCCAGCATCACATCAATTTGTTGTACATCATGGCAACCAGCCATCCGGTAAAACTTGCGACAATCGCCCGTCCCACCAAACCAAGAAACAGACCGGGGATTAACAGCACGAGTCCAGCACAAACTTACGCTCTCTAACTTCCATCGCACAAACAGGGCTCTTTTCAATTACATAAACAACGCTCACACTAACACCCCTGTTAAGAACCACATGTTCAAGCGTATTTGCGCGGAAACACGCAACAACAATTATCTATTACAAATCATGTAATCGATTTGCTGCCTGACTCATACGCATCGCCTCATGCTCTTCCAGAGACAGCAGTTGATCCACCAATTGCTGCCACGAAAGTGCAGCATCCCGGCCGCGTAAATCACGGTAGAGCTCAATGATCTGTCCGTGTTGGTGGGTGATCTCGATGATAATTTCGTCAGCACTCATCTCTGCAAAGGGTTTATCACACTTTTCATGGTGTACGATTGGATGCTTATCCAGATACTCATAACACCAGGTACCCAGCGCTTTTTCATCTGCCGAATCCCGGAAACCATCGAGTACTTCCACAAGTTTTTGCTCATGATCTGAGAGATAGTCGAGCAAGAGTTTGGCTCGCTCACTCTCATTTTGAGTGGCGCAATGTTGCATACAGCTGGCCAGGTGCTGATGAAATTCACGGGTCCAATTCAGGATATCTTTTAACGTTTCAATTTGCATAACCTTCTCCTCTACACTGTGAGTATGTTCTGATAGCCAGCAACATCTACGCCCCTCTAGCATTCACGTAACAGCAAAAAAATAAGAGCTACATTACTTCTTGTGGCAACTCCATGAATCACGCTTGGCATTGTCTTTTACATTTGCGTCCACAAAACGGTAATGCTCTTCTTTGAAATGTGTCCACCAGCCATGGTTCAGCTCTACATCATGTTTTTTCAGAATCTCTTCAATGCCATCAATACACAACCTCGTTGCATCATATGCCATATTCAAAACCCGAGACTTTTCATCAAAGGAAACCGAATCCATACCGTAGAGTTTGTCGATTTCTTCAACAGCCGTCTCAATTTTTTCCGCTGGCGCGCTCTCCAATTTCAGGTGCCTAACGACCAGGTCAACCTCAGATACACCGAGTCTGTGCTCTTCCTTTTTCATCACATACCTCCTACATTTTACAACAATTCAACAGCTGTTCATGCACACGTTAGCTGGAGCGTATTACGCCCCAGCACCTATTCCACTAGTGTTTATTATGCTGCTGTTTCTTCTCTTCGGCGTTATGCTGCATCATTTGGCCCATCATCATTTGCATCATATTCATCCGTTTTTCCATCTTGCCCATCCGGTTGTTCATTTGCATGGATGACATATCCATTTGATCTTTCATTTGATCTTTCATTTCATGCTTTTCTCTCATCTTGCCCATCATCATGTGCATGCCCTGTTGCATACTCTCCATGTGTTTTTGCATTAATTTATGGCGTTTTTTAGGATCATTTTCCTGCTTGATATCAGCCATGAGTTTTTGCATTTCTTGCATGTGCTCATGCATTTTCGTCATGGGTTCTTGGTTCATCATCATGCCGCCCTGCATGGCGCCTCCTTTCATATCACTGCCATGTTGATGGTCTTGGTCGCTGCCAGCAAATACTGGGGTTGCGAGTGCGGCAGTCAGGACAATTGCGGTAACTAACGTTTTCATAGTTTTTTCCTCAGTCTGTTGTGACTATTTGGTTTTGAACCTGGGGACCCACGCGGGTGTTGTTTCCATATATTGGCGGTATCCATCGCCAAATTCTTTCAGTGCCAATTGTTCTTCATGCTTTGCAAGTCGCACATAAACAACGAGTAAAATAGGGAACATGACCAATGTCGGTATGGTTGGCCATTGCAACAGGAAACCAAACATAATCATGATAAAAGCGATGTACTGGGGATGACGGCAACGAGCGTACCAACCAGTAATTGCTAATGAACGTGTGCGCTGGGCTTTATGCAATACGTTCCACGCCGAAGACAGCAAAATGAAACCCAGAATGATTATGACGTTGCTGGCGATGTGAAGCGGATCCCAATGAGGATTACCTTCAAAACCCAACAAGGTATGCAACAGGTGTCCGCTGTCATGTGTCAGGAAATCAATTCCTGGGTATTTTTCCGCCAGCCAACCCGATAAAAAGTAGATCGACAGCGGGAAACCATACATCTCTGTGAACAACGCCAAAATAAACGCCGAAAAAGCGCCGAGGCTACGCCATTCAGTTTTTGTTTTGGGTTTAACAAAACTAAAAGCAAAGAAAATAAAAATCGCGGAATTTAAAATCACTAACGTCCACAGTCCATAAGCCGACTCACCATGCATAGTCATTCTCCCGAGTGATGATGTTGATCGGACTGTTTTTTACCTTCTTCAACACCACGACGATAGGCTTCACCTTCTGATTCTTCAGGCTTATCAGAATCCTGTGGCCCATGATCGCCATGCCTTGAATGGCTCCTATGCATAAAAATATGCATAAGCGGACATAATGCAAAGATCAAATACGGTAGCCATTGAAATAAATGTTCACGATGCTCAATCAATAAAAAATAGCTAACTGCACCTACAAGTACCCACGTTGCCCAGTGTTTAGGTATAAGTTGAAAAGTCTCTTTTTCTTTAGTCATGATCCACCTCGAAATAATTAAGCTCATCTTCCGAAGCAGGTCTTTTTTCTTTTATCCAATACAATTCTTCTACGGGTGTAATGGCAATCAAACCTTCACTTGCAACGCCCACATCTGCTGCTTTCATTAGCATTTGAGCAATAGCCTTAGCATGCGTGTCCTTCGTGTAAATACTTATCACCACATGGTTTACAAGACCGTCTCGTTTGTAGGGATTAAAATAATGGCCTCGCCCTTCTACAGAGTGAATAAAAAAACCTGTAACAGAATGAGCCGCTAACGCCTGCTCAATAGCCTCCAGCCGGAATTCATCAACTACCGCCGTTACCTTTTGAAAAGCCATTTATCTCTCCTCTAAAACGCGCTATTAAATTTATTCCACAATCACTGTTCCCCGATACATTTGCATCTGGCAATTAAAAGCGTACTCACCGGATGACATGGCCGGTAAGGTAATGGATTTATATTGGTTCAAAGGTAATTCTTCGCTGATATCAAAGTCAGAAAATAAAACCAGAGCGGCACAGGGCGACGCATCTTTTCGCAAAAACTGGATAGTCGCTGGTTGACCGGCTGGCAGTTTTATCCGCGAAGGTTGGTAGGTACCGTCCTCAACTGTCACCGTGATAGCGCCTTCGTTGGCGCTGACATCAGTTGGCTTGTAAAGCCAGAACCACCAGACGATAAGCCCAATCAGTAGTAGTCCAAGAATATTAATGATCATCATGTCTTTACTCTCTTAGTGCTCCTGCGCTTTAAAAAAACGTAACCGATTAGCGTTACTAACCACGGTAAGCGATGAAAACGCCATGGCTGCGCCAGCGATGACAGGACTCAGCAATAGGCCAAAAAATGGATACATAACGCCGGCCGCAAAAGGAACTCCGGCTACGTTATAGATAAACGCACCAACCAAATTTTGTTTGATATTGCGTAACGTCGCCTTGCTGACAGCGACAGCATCCGCCAAGCCATGCAGCGAACCGCGCATCAAGGTAATATCGGCGCTCTCTATGGCCACATCCGTCCCGGTGCCAATAGCAAATCCCACATTCGCCAACGCCAGCGCTGGCGCGTCGTTAATACCATCTCCCGTCATACCAACAATTTCATTTTGCATTTGCAGTTCAGCCACTTTCTGAGCTTTTTCTTCAGGTAGCACTTCTGCAAAAAACTCAGTAATGCCCACCTTTTCTGACACGGCTTTGGCCGTAGCACGGTTATCTCCGGTCAGCATTACTACTCGAATGCCATTATCCTGTAGCCGTTTAATAGCAGATATAGAGTCTTCTTTAATAGGATCTGCCACGGCGATAATTGCAGCCAATTGGCCATCAATGGCAAAGTACATTGGCGTTTTAGCCTCACTTGCCATCTGTTGGGCGACGTCCACAACATCGGTAACGGCAATGTTTTTATCGTGCATCAGCTTTTGATTGCCGAATAATAATTGCTTGCCAGCAACCTCGCCTTCAACACCATGGCCGGCAATGGCGGCAAATTTTTCGATCTTACCAGGCGTTAAGCCACGCTCTACAGCTGACTCAACAATGGAAAGTGCCAAGGGGTGTTCGGAGCCCGCTTCAAGACTTGCCGCTAACTCAAGCACCTCATCTTCATTGCTGGCATGAACAAGATGAATATTGGTAACTTTGGGTGAGCCCAAGGTAATCGTGCCGGTTTTATCCAATATCATGGCGGTAATTTTTGAGGCCGTTTGTAAGGCTTCGCCATTGCGAATCAGCACGCCGGCTTCTGCAGCCTTACCCACACCAACCATAACCGACATAGGGGTTGCCAAGCCGAGGGCACATGGGCAGGCAATAATTAACACTGTAGTGGCCGAAACAATGGCAAAGGCAATCGCCGGATCAGGACCAAAATTCAACCATGTCAATGCGCTGATCACGGAGATAATCATGATTGCAGGCACAAAATAGGCCGCGATAACATCCGCCAGACGGCCAATCGGGGGCTTGGAATTCTGCGCGCGTTTAACCATATTGATGATTTGCGCTAACGCCGTGTCTTTACCCACGCGGGTGGCTTTAAAAACTATCGATCCACTTTTATTAATGGTTCCGGCGACGACTTCGTCACCTTTGGCTTTTTCAACCGGCATGGGCTCACCGGTTAACATGGACTCATCGATACTGGTGTGCCCTTCGAGCACCACACCATCGACTGAAATTTTTTCACCCGGGCGAACACGGACATGATCATTGAGCAATACCTGTTCTATGGCGATATCCACTTCTTTATCGTCACGAATAACTCGAGCAGTTTTGGGTTGCAGGCCAATTAACCGTTTGATGGCTTCGCTAGTACGTCCACGGGCTTTGATTTCAAGCGCCAGGCCGAGATTGATTAAACCGATAATCATGGCTGTGGCTTCAAAATAAACATGGCGAGCCATTTCAGGCACCGCGTAGGGAAAGAACACGACGACCATCGAATACAACCAGGCTGTACCCGTACCCAGGGCAATCAGGGTATCCATATTGGCGCTGTGATTAACAAAGGATTTCCACGCGCCCACATAAAAGTGTTTGCCTGAAAACACCATAACACCAAGGGTCAGCAGCCCTACAACCAGCCAAACAAGCCGTTCGTTGTTCGTTGTGACCGTCATTTCACCCACAAAAACGCTATAGGCCATCAATGGCACGCCCAGTGCTAATGCGATGGTCATATCACGCATCAGGCGTTTATAGTAATCCCAATCCGCCTGTTCCTTTTCTTCAAGAAGATCCTCTTCTGCCTGACCGCTGCTGCTCTTGGCGTTATAACCCGCATTTTCAACGGCTCGAATCAACACCGCTGTTTGCGTAGTGCCCGTGACGCTCACAGTACGCAGGGCAAAATTCATTTCGGCGTTTACGACCCCCGGGGTTTCAGTTAGCGCCTTTTCAATTTTCCCAATACAGCTGGCGCAACCCGCTCCCTCAATGATCAGTTCCTGGGTCATCGGCGCCGCTGACGAATTTTTATCATGTTCGCAGTGAGCAGTATGATTCTCATGGCGATCATGAGTTGAGTGATTCATAGTCCTATCCCTTTTCACACATTAACGGCAACAGCATCTCGTTTTTGATTTTTCAGAAGATGGCAATATATCCATCGAAGGGGCAATTATTTCCGCTTTATAACCCGCTTTCTCCACAGCATTAATCACATCCTCGACATGAAACAATCCTGTCAGGAATACCCGATTTGAATTTAAATCCACCTCTACACTTTCGACACCGGAAACACCGTTTAACACATATTCAATGGTTTTTTGTCTCCTAGTGCACTTCATCCCGGAAATGGAAAATGCTGTTGGCATAGCCTTTTTTAAAGCGGTAGTTGAACAGCTCTCAGGCTCATGATGATTAATATGTTTGGAACAACAATTACTCATTTCAACTCTCCACTATTCACCTTGCATAAAGCCTTCAGTTAAGTTGCTAGTGTTCATGACCAGGTTCGTGATCATGCATTTCTGAAGAGCTGCTCTGCTTAGGCACCTCTTCGATACCATCATGCTGTCCGTGTTGAGTTTCGTCATATACCGGCATGTGCTCACTTTCCAATGCCATGACCCCGTGACCTCCATCCGTACTTGAAGCACTATGA
>Ga0209395_1005043_pt1 | contig 15061 bp, 8 predicted proteins | sample GOMGulsemesocosm_3_FD_184635 | JGI IMG/M metagenome (GOLD analysis project Ga0209395, IMG submission 184635) | Methane-oxidizing microbial communities from mesocosms in the Gulf of Mexico - GOM9D Gulf of Mexico (SPAdes) (version 2) | ecosystem: Environmental > Aquatic > Marine > Cold seeps... | reverse complement strand
ATTTTCTAAATAAAATATTTTATAAATAAAACCTACGATTTTATCGTGGGTTTTTTTTGTGCTATCCCATTTATACCCCGTTAGTTATCTTGATGTTTTTACGGTTCATTATAGATAACGATACAGTCGTTTTCTTGTGAAATACTCATGTTTATTGTGTTTAATTTTGGATTACGTTAATATTTTGTTAATATTGCGATAAATAATTTAAAAAATAAATCATGAAAAAAGTTAAATTTAAACAAAAACTTTCCCCTTTTTTTATTTTTTTTATTTTCTCTATTTCTGTCAATTCACAACAAATTACAGGTACTGTTGTAGATATTGAGGGGAATCCCGTTGCTTACGCATCTGTTATTGAAAGAGGTACAAGAAATGGTGTCTCTACAGATGATGACGGGAAATTTAACCTCCGGGTAACAAAATTCCCGGTGACTATCGTAGTATCGTCTGTAGGGTATGGAACTTTTATTAAAAGACTTCATAAGCCGCAAGTATTAAGTGTTGTTTTATCTGATACCGCCAATTTAGATGAAATAATTATTGTAGGATCAAGAACTGCTCCTCGTAGTAATTCTGATACTCCTTTACCCGTAGATGTGGTTGGAGCGAAAGAATTATCCGCTACTGGTCAGGCGACTTTTGATAAAGCGCTACAATATAAGATTCCTTCCTTTAATACGGTGCAGACACCTGTAAATGATGCGACATCTTTATTAGATCCTTATGAGATAAGAAACATGGGGCCTAGTAGAACGTTGATTCTTATCAATGGTAAGCGTAAAAATTTAAGTTCGTTATTGTATACGCAAACTTCCCCTGGGCGTGGAGAAACTGGAGCGGATATTTCAGCAATTCCTACCGATGCAATCAAGAGAGTTGAAATTTTAAGAGATGGAGCTTCTGCACAATATGGATCGGATGCAATAGCGGGTGTTATGAATATAATTTTAAAAAATGAAGTAGACAATGGATCCGTAACTCTGAGAACAGGAATGACAAGTGAAGGTGATGGTGAAATGTTTGGGGTTTCTGTAAATGAAGGCTCATCGATTGGAGAAACTTCAGGATTCGTAAATTATACTGTGGATTTCTCTAAGGTAGAGCAAGCTAACAGACCTGGAAAAGTTGATGCATTTGGTGAAGCAGCTGATTTTGGAGCTGATATTAGTATTGTAGAAGAGTTTTTGTCGCGTCATCCTGATGCTGGAAATATAAATGGTTCCCCTAAAACTGTTGCAGCTAAGTTTGCTGTGAATGCAGGATTTGTGTTGAGTTCAAAAACGGAGCTGTATGCCAATGCCGCATATGTATATAAAAAAGTGAATAGTTATGCTAATTACAGAACTCCTTATTGGAGAACTCTTGGGGATTTTCCTTATTTAGCAGATTTCTTTCCTGGAAATCATCCTTCAAATGATGGAGGATATGATGGATATGTACCTACTTTTGAAGGTGACTTGAGTGATTATAATGCAACTATTGGTTTTAAAACGAATAGGAATGAATGGAATATTGATCTAAGTTTCACGATTGGGGGAAATAGTCAATTGTATAAAGTGAATGATTCTCATAACAGGAATTTTGTATACACTCCTTCTTGGAATCCTAGTTCTAATCAGTTTGAACCGATCTCTCTGTACCGTGAAAATAGCCCCGTTTCTTTTGATCCAGGTGGAACTAGTTTTTCTCATACTGTTGGGAATATTGATGTTAATAAAGTGATATCAGATAAAATTAGTATAGGTTTGGGAGCGGAATTTAGATCAGAGATTTTTGAGGTTATCGAAGGAGGGGTGGCTTCTTATGATGGAGGTGGAGCCGATTCTTTTGCAGGGAATACTCCTCAGAATTCTGGTAAGTGGAATAGGTATAATTTAGGAGGGTACTTTAGTGTAGACTACGATATCTCTAAATCATTTTTGATGAGCGCTACCATACGTGGAGAAGATTATTCTGATTTTGGAAGTGCCTTTGTATATAAATTGAGCTCCCGTATAAAACTGACAGATAATGTTACTGCTAGAGCTTCTGTTTCTACAGGGTTTAGAGCACCAACTTTACATCAGATTTATACGCAGAAATCTCAATATAGTTTTGTTCCTGGGCAAGGAATACAGGTAGGAGGATTAGTAAATAATATTTCTCCGGAAGCTGCTTTGTTAGGGTTGAAAAAGTTAGATGCTGAAAAATCTAATAATTTCACGATTGGTTTAGGAGGGAAACTACCTGGTAATTTAAGTTTTACGGTAGACTATTATAATATAGCTGTAAAAGACAGAATTGTATTAGGAACAGAGGTAACACCTCCAAATACTTCCGCTTTTGAGGGACTATCAGATATTAGTTTCTTTGCCAATGCATTGGACACTAAGACCTCTGGAGTCGATGTGGTGTTAAGTAAGAAAAACATTCATATAGGTACAGGAGCATTAGGCTTGAATCTTTCTGGTAACTATACCATACAAAACAAACGTGAAGGTGAAGTGAAAAATCCTGATTTTGTTACTGCCAACGGGCAATCTATTGTGAGTATCACTCAAGAGGCATTGTTTTTTACTTCTAGACCAGAAACTAAATGGATCTTCGGAATTAATTATGAGGTAGGGAAAATTGGGATCGATTTAAATAATACTTATTTTGGTAAAACAACTTTCAAACAACAAGGTATGAGTAGCGATTTAAGAACTGAATTTACACCTAAAATTCTTACTGACATAGGTGTAGCCTATGGAGTCACAGAAAATATGATAATTTCTTTAAATGTAAATAACTTGTTAAATGTACTTCCAGAATGGTCGTTTAAGGCTGAGAATGACGCAGGAAAAATTATGTTGTCGGATCCTTCCTTGGTAAAGGAACAATCTAATTTAATTACATTTAATCAACGTTATTCTCAAATGACATATGATGGTTACCACTTTAGTCAATTGGGTACTATGTTTAATTTGTCGTTAAATTATAAATTTTAATACATCAATAGATTTTTTTAATTTGAAGAAACCTACGATTTTATCGTGGGTTTTTTTTGTGATTTTTCTTAAAAAAGAAGCATTTGATAATTTATACGTTTATTTGTTTAAGAGTAAATACATTATTATTAAAGCTGTCATTTCTGATTTTAGAAAAAATATAAAAAGCCTCTTTCATTATCATTATGCGAAACGAGTTCTGCTTTTCATTATAAACGATGTTGTTATTATTCCTTTCATTTTTGTATCTTTCCTTAAAATTAATCCAAATTGACCTATGAATTTAAATCTTGCAGTACTTATAGACGGTGATAATATTCCTTCGGCGCATGTAAAAGAGATGATGGAAGAAATTGCAAAATACGGAAACCCTACCATTAAACGTATTTATGGTGATTGGACAAAACCACATTTGGCCAAATGGAAAAATTTATTATTGGAAAATGCCATTACACCTATACAGCAATATGCGTATACCACAGGGAAAAACGCTACAGATTCTGCCATGATTATAGATGCTATGGATATTCTGTACTCGGAAAAAGTGAATGGTTTTTGTTTGGTGTCTAGTGACAGTGATTTTACGCGACTAGCTACCAGGTTACGAGAGGCAGGGATGCAAGTGATAGGTATTGGAGAGAAAAAAACACCCAATCCTTTTATAGTTGCCTGCGATAAATTTATTTATATAGAAATTCTTCGTCATCAATCTGAAGAGAAACCGGACATGGCATCTAAAGAAGAAGTCAAGCAAAGTATTGACCAAATCACCCCCAAAGTTGTAAAACTTATCTCTACAACCATATCTGACCTTTCTGACGACGATGGTTGGGCATTTTTGGGTGATGTGGGAAGTTTATTACAGAAAAAACAACCGAATTTTGATTCTAGAAATTACGGTTTTGAAAAACTAACACCCTTAATAAAATCCATAGGAAACTTTGAATTAGAACGAAGAGACAATCAAAAGAGTAAACACAAACTTGTTTTTGTGAAAAATATAGAAAAAAAGCAACGCAGGAAAAGCAGAAAATAATACCGTAGAGCATAAGGACGGGATATTTAATTAGTTATTTACATGTTTAAACATGCTTTAAATGAGGTGGTTATCCGTTGGTTTTAAATGTTAAAATAAACTTAAAATGTGGTTTTCTGTGAGTATTTTAAATGTGCTGTGGTATATTTGAGTACCACTTAATCGGTGGTGTTTAACAATCAATCTATTAGCAATGAGAAAACTTACAGTATTAGTACTAATGGCATGTGTAGTCATGTCATCTTGTAAAACTTCAGGAGATACCTCCTATGAAGTAAAAGAAAGTAAAGACCATAATGGATATACGTATGAAACGGTGGACAATGATCCTACTGGTTTGCGTTTATATACCTTAGATAATGGTTTAAAAGTCTATTTGAGTAAAAATGGAGATGAGCCAAAAATTCAAACTTTTATTGCTGTAAGAGCAGGATCTAATTACGATCCAGCAGAAGCTACTGGTCTTGCACACTATTTAGAGCACATGGTATTTAAAGGTACTTCTAATATGGGAACTTTGGATTGGGAAAAAGAGAAAGTGCACTTGCATGAAATTTCTTCTTTATACGAACAGCGTAAAAACGAAACGGATGTTGACAAGAAAAAGGAATTGTATAAAAAAATTGATGAAGAATCTTTAAAAGCTTCACAGTTTTCTATAGCCAATGAGTATGATAAACTGACATCTTCTATGGGAGCTACAGGAACCAATGCTCATACTTGGTTTGAAGAAACAGTGTATAAAAATAAAATTCCTGCAAACGAATTAGAAAAGTGGTTGACCCTAGAAAGTGAACGTTTTAGTGAGTTGGTATTACGTTTGTTCCATACGGAATTAGAAGTGGTTTTTGAAGAGTTTAATCGTGGTCAGGATAACGATTTTAGAAAGAGTTATGCGAAGATGTTAAAAGGATTATTTCCAAATCATCCTTATGGTCAACAGTCTACCATTGGAACTGCAGAGCATTTAAAAAATCCATCGATGGTTGCTATCCATAATTATTTTAACAAATACTATGTTCCTAATAATATGGCCATGGTGTTGGTTGGTGATTTTGAATTTGAAAATACAATAAAATTAGTAGACGCTCATTTTGGAAAAATGGAACGTAAGGAAGTTGTACACCCGGTTTTACCTACAGAGCAACCAATTACATCTCCGGTAGTAGCTGAGGTATTTGGACCTACTTCTGAGTCAGTGAGCATTGCATTTAGATCAGAAGGAATTGGATCGGAAGATCAAAAACTATTAACGATGGCTGATATGTTATTGGCCAATGGAAATGCTGGTTTGATAGATTTAAATTTGAATCAAAAACAAGCAGTGCAACGTGCTAATTGTTCTCCTACGTTTTTAAACGATTATGGATATCACAATTTTTCTGGATCTCCTAAACAAGATCAAACCTTGGATGAAGTGAAAGACTTATTATTTGTTCAAATAGAAAAATTGAAAAAAGGAGAGTTTGATGAGTGGATGTTAGCAGCCGTTATTAATGATATGAAGTTGACAAAGACCAAACAATATGAAAATAGTAGTGCGTTGGCTAGTGCATATTACAATGCATTTATTCATCATGAAAACTGGACCAATAAGATTTCTTTTGTGGATGAATTGAAAAAAGTAAGCAAACAAGATATCATGGATTTCGCCAATCGTTTTTATAAAGATAATTACGTGATCACTTATAAAAGAAAAGGAAAAGACGAAAATATTACTAAAGTTGCAAACCCAGGAATTACACCTGTAGAGCTTAACAGAGGGAAAAAATCTACTTTTAATAGTGACTTTTCTAAATTGACCTCCAATGATTTATCTCCTGTTTTTATCGACTATAAAGATCAGATTAAAGCAACTACTTTAGGTAATGGAGTAGAGGTATCTTATATTAAAAATGAAAATAATGATTTATTCAATTTGAATATCATTTTTGATATGGGAAAAAACCATGATAAGAAATTAGAATTAGCCGTAGGGTATTTAAACTATGTTGGTACAAAAGACATGTCTGCAGAAGATTTAAAGAAAGAATTCTATAAACTAGGAATTAATTATGGAGTAAGTACAGGAAGTGAGAAATCCTATGTGTACATTTCTGGATTGAATGAGAATTTAAAACCTGGATTGGCACTTTTAGAGAAACTATGGGGCAATGCTGTAGCGGATCAAGAATCGTATGATAAGTTTGTAGCGAAGATGCTAAAAGGTCGTTCCAATGGTAAAACTCAGAAAGGAAATATCCTTTTTAATGGTTTATTAAACTACGGAGTGTATGGCGAAGATTCTGATTTAAGAAATATTTATAAAGCTGCAGATCTTAAAGCAATGGATCCTAAAGAGTTAATCGCATTAGTGAAAGACTTAAAAAACTTTAAACAACGTATATTCTATTATGGGAAGGATGTGGCTACTGCTACGGATGCATTAAATGAATTACATATTGTTCCATCGGAATTAAAAGACTATCCAAGTCCTGTGGTTTACACTCAAAAAGAAACTGGAGGTAAAGTGTATTTTGTTGATTTTGATATGGTGCAATCAGAAATTTTATTGGTTTCTAAAGGTGATAAATTTGATAAGAAAAAATTAGCACTTTCTAGAGTATTCAATGCTTATTTTGGAAGTGGATTATCGTCTATTGTATTTCAAGAAATTCGTGAATCTAAATCATTAGCATATTCTGCTTTTGCTTCTTATTCAAATGCTCAAAAAAGTGATGATTCTAATGTTATATATGCGTACGTAGGTACACAGGCTAACAAATTACCACAGGCGGTAGATGCTATGTTAGGTTTAATGAGAAATATGCCAGAGGCGGAAGAACAATTTAAAGCGGCGAAAGAAGCAACTATCAAAAAATTAGCAGCACAACGTATTACAAAATCTAATATATTCTGGACCTACGAAGGTTTGAAAAAGCGTGATATTGATTATGATATAAGAGAGGATATTTACAAAGAAGTTCAAAACATTACGATGAAAGATTTGGCAACGTTTTTTGTGAATAATATCAAAGAAAAACAATATACATCTCTTGTGATTGGTAATAAAGATGACATGCAAATGGACGAGTTATCAAAACTTGGAGAATTTAAAGAATTGGATGTTAATTATTTATTTAACTATCAGTTAGAAGAAGTAAAACAATAACAAGAATTCTTCTTTTAGAGAGACAGTGTTATTATAAATTTAAATCCCTAAGATTCGTCTTGGGGATTTTTTTGTTAATACAGCGGTGCTAAAAGGACTTTCATCTTTTCAATCATTTAGACAAACAAAAAAAACAGTATATTTGACTTTTAAATTTGAAATCAATAGATTTATGAAACTATTAGAAAATAAAATAGCCCTTATTACAGGTGCTACAAGAGGAATTGGTAGAGGTATTGCGATGACATTTGCTAAGCAAGGAGCGAGTGTTGCATTTACTTACAACTCTTCTTCAACAGCTGCTGACGAATTGGTAAAAGAATTGGAAAGTTTAGGTGTAAAAGCGAAAGGATACCAATCTAATGCTGCAAATTTTGATGCCGCACAAGAATTGGCTGCAGATGTTTTAAAAGAATTTGGACGCATTGATATATTGATAAATAACGCTGGGATTACAAAAGATAATTTGTTGATGCGTATTTCAGAAGCGGATTTTGACGATGTTATTGAAGTGAATTTAAAATCTGTCTTTAATTTGACCAAAGCGGTGATTCGCCCTATGATGAAACAACGTGCAGGATCTATTATTAACATGAGTTCTGTGGTAGGTGTTAAAGGAAATGCTGGGCAAACAAATTATGCGGCTTCTAAAGCAGGTATTTTAGGATTTACAAAATCGGTGGCCTTAGAATTAGGTTCTCGTAATATCCGCTGTAACTCAGTGGCACCAGGATTTATCGAGACAGAAATGACAGATAAATTGAATGAAGATACGGTAAAAGAGTGGAGAAATGCCATTCCTTTAAAACGTGGAGGTGCTCCGGAGGATGTTGCAAATGCATGTGTATTTTTAGCTTCAGATATGTCGGCGTATATTACAGGTCAAACATTAAATGTTGATGGAGGAATGTTAACCTAAATCGATGGAACTATTTAAATAAAATTTACAATGTTGAACAACCAACTGTTTCTATTTCTTATAATTTCATTTATAATTGCAGGTGCAGGGGCGTGGTTCCATTATTTTTATAAAAAAACGTATAAAAAAGTCGATGTTCTATTGGCTTTTTTGCGTTTTTCTACTATTTTTACTTTATTGATGCTTGTATTCAACCCTAAAATTGAAACCATAGCATTCCATACAGAAAAACCAGTATTGGCAGTGTTAGTGGACAATTCTAGTTCTGTTATAAAACAGCAATCAACCATAGAAGCATTTGTAAGAAAGTTGAAAACCAATGAAGACATCCAGGATAAATTTGATACTAGTTATTTTAAATTTTCCAAGGAGTTTATGGAATTGGACAGCCTAAGTTTTTTAGAGAAAGAAACCAATATTTATACCTCATTGGCAACAGTCCAGGAGGTGTATAAAAACATGCCTACAGCAGTACTTTTAATTTCGGATGGGAACCAGACAATAGGTAATTCTGTAGACTTTTTGAGCTTAAATAATCCTGTTTATTCCGTGGTAACTGGGGATACAATTCAGTATAACGATGTGAGTATTCATAAACTAAACGTGAATAAATATTCGTATTTGAATAATAATTTCCCCGTAGAAGCTTTTGTATATTATTCTGGAGAAGATGGATTAAAAACAAGTATCTCTGTTTACAATAATAAAAAACTGGAATACAGAGAAAATGTACAGTTTAAACCGGGTGAACATTCTAAAAGTATTCTGTTTAAATTGTCGTCGAAAACTATAGGGAAACAGTTTTATACATTGCGTATAAAAGGCACCACGAAGGAAAAAAACACCAAAAATAACCAACAGAGCTTTGCGGTAGACGTAATAGATGAGCAATCCAATATTGCCATTATCGCGGGAGCAATGCATCCAGATGTGGGGATGTTAAAACGAAGTATAGAATCGAATAAACAACGTAAAGTAAGTTTAGTTAAAATAGATAAATTACCAGATAATTTGGAAGGATATGACTTGCTTATATTATACCAACCTACGAAAGCTTTTAAAGCTGTTTTTGACAAAATAAATACGACGAAGTTAAATTATTTTATCATTACTGGTCAGGCCACAGATTGGCAGTTTTTAAATAGTCATCAATCTTTTTTTAAAAAGAACTTATCGGGAGTTAAAGAGGCTTATTTACCCGTATTTAATTCCGATTACTCAGTTTTTATGACAGAGGATCTTGGTTTTTCTTCTTTACCACCCTTAGAAGATAGTTTTGGGAAAATCGAAATTTCAACGAGTTTCAAAAGTTTATTGTATCAGCAAATAGGAGCGGTGTCCACAAAAGATCCATTATTGTTTACCTTTGTGCCTTCTGAGGGACAAAAAGCCGGGGTGTTATTGGGTGATGGAAGTTGGAAATGGAGGTCTTTTCATTATCAAAAAGAGCAATCGTTTTTGCAATTTGATGCATTTATGTCGAATATAATTCAGTATTTGTCTTCCAATAGTGCAAAAACAAGATTGTCTATAAATGCGAAATCTTTTTATAATGAAAATGAACGCATTGAGATTGCTGCTATTCTCACAGATCAAAATTACAAATTTGACCCTACTGCTACATTGTGGTTATCTATTAAGTCAGTGGATGGAACCTATCAAAAAAACGTACCATTTGCTGTACAGTCCAATGCGTATAATGTAGTCTTGGATGATGTGCCTATTGGGACCTATAATTATGCTGTTAAAGTAGATGAACAAGTTTTAAAGAAATACGGTCGTTTTAAAGTCAAAGATTTTGATCCGGAACAAGTATTTGACACTTCAAATGCGGATCTAATGAAAGGTATTGCCAATAGGTCTAAAGGTAAGTTTTATACCCTTGAAAATACAGCGTATGTCTTGAAGGATTTAATAGCTAATGAAACATTAAAACCCATTCAAAAAGCTGTAAGTACTAGAAATTCACTTATTCAGCAGCAATGGCTGTTAGGATGGTTAATTGTTTTATTGTCAGTTGAATGGTTGATAAGAAAATACCATGGAGCAGTGTAGTTTTATTAGTTATTATAGAATTGTATTTATAGTTATATGCTTTTTAGAATCTTTTGTATATTAGTAGCATAATAATGTCCCTTCTTTAGCAATTTATTAGATGAATATGCATCTTGTGTGTGTTAATTTTTGGGATCGGTTGATTTGAATAGTTTGAAAAATCCTTGCAACACAAAATAGAATGGATACTATAATTTTAGAAAATAGATTTTCAGTACATCAAAAACTAATGATACTTTTTTATTTAGGAGCTCCTATAATAGTGGCGTTGGTTTCATTAAGTAAGTTGGACTTAAATTATATAGGATATTTAGTATTATTTGTACTTTGTATTATTTATGGTGTATTAATTTGTATCTCATATTCCAAAAGAGGATTTATAAAAATTAATTCTGATTTATATCGTGGACTTTTTTTTAGAAATAAATTGATACTTAAAAAAAGAATCGACTTAAGAAATAAGTCAGTAATTTCTGTTTTAAAATTTAAGAAACATCAAAAATTTGCTTTTTTTAGTGCAGCTAAACCTGATTTGGCAACAAGTTTTAATGCATTGGAAATAAATATTTTGAATGATCGACATACTGTTAGAGAAGAAATAATTACATTAAAAATGACGGAGAATGCAGACCGGACTATAAAATTTTTAACGACCAACTTTAATTTAAAAAACGAAGTATTTAGCCCAGATTTTAGCTAAATACAGCCGATTTTTTTTGATTCGTTGTTAGCATTTTCACCTAATAACTGCTGCGTATGAGTTTATTACTTGTAATTTCAAATAAAGGGGACTCCTGATAAACTGTATACACTCACTTTAAATCGATTTTACAAGGTCAGCAATTTTTTAAGTTGTATTTTTATCCGAGTATTAATCAATTTTTAAACTATGAGCAACAACGGTCAATTACAATTACCAAAAGCATTATTCCCATTCCTTTTTATAATTATTTTTGGAATCATTTTATTCTCTAACGCATTTGTAACGGTAGATAGAGGTGAAGCAGGAGTATTATGGAAACGATTTGGTGGAGGTGTAGTAACTGATGAACCTGCTATGACGGAAGGTTTTCATTTAGTAGCGCCTTGGAATAAAGTAGATATTTATAACGTAAGACAACAAAACGAATTTATTCGTGATATGGAAGTATTGTCTTCGAATGGGTTGGAAATTAAATTAGATGTGTCTATTTTATACCAACCAAAATTTAATGAATTAGGTTTATTACACAAAACAAAAGGGGAGAACTACTTAGACGTTGTAATTGTTCCAGAAGTGCGTTCAGCGGCACGTAGTATTGTGGGACGTTATACTCCAGAGCAATTATACTCTTCTAAAAGAGATGTGATTCAAAAAGAAATTTTTGCAGAAGTATTAAAAGCAGCAGGAAGACAACATGTTCAAATCAATGCGGTTTTAGTACGAGATGTAACATTACCTCCAAGTATTAAAGGAGCTATTGAGCGTAAGTTAAAACAAGAGCAAGAATCATTGGAATATGAATTCCGTTTGGTAAAAGCAAGTAAAGAAGCAGAACGCCAACGTATTGAAGCGCAAGGAAAAGCGGATGCAAATAAGATTTTAAGTGCTTCTTTAACAGATAAAATTCTTCAAGACAAAGGAATTGAAGCTACTTTAGAAATGGCTCAATCACCAAATACGAAAGTAATTGTAATTGGAGGAGGAGAAGGTGGATTACCACTTATCTTAGGAGATAACTAGAAAATTATACTATTCTTATAGTAGTACTATATTTTATAAAAGCCATCTATTTTTTATAGATGGTTTTTTGTATAGAAAAAAAAGCGAATTTAATGAAGTATGTAGTAGTAGTGATACTGACAATGAGTTTGTTGATTTCTTGTCAGAACGAACCTGTTTATCCAAGTTATCAGTCTGATGAACCACCTACGCTGGCGGAAGGAATTGTATTTGATGATTTTCAAGTGAAATCGATACCTGATCAAATGTATAAAAAGTACAAAATAGATGCGTCTTATTATTCAAAGTACACCACCATTTGGGGAATTCCCATTTGTGGTTCAGATGAAATTGAAGATGTGTATTTGCAAAATGCGGCTGAACTAGTAGGACATATGTTGTCGGATGCTTCATTAAATATGGAACATGCGGATTTGATTAGAAGCACCTTGTTTCAGAAAATGGTTAGAATAGTGTTGTATCCAAATAATGAAATTGGCACAAAACAATTGCCAGAATATAAGTCATTTGCTGATGCCGATGCTTATGGCGCTACAGAAAACATCCCTTTAATGGGGGTTAGTGTTACTAATGTTTCTGAATGTTATAATGGAAACGATGGGTTTGGTAGGAACAAACAAGGAAATTCTCTTGTGCATGAAATGATGCATACTATTCATTTATTTACTGCTGAAAAAATACATAAAGGTTTTAATGCGGAATTGAGAAAAACATATCTTAACTCTAAATCTGCTGGTATTTGGAATCCTAGTTTTTATATCATCGATACCAATGAAAAGGAGTTTCTTGCAGAGGGTGCAGAAATTTGGTTTAATTGGGTGCCATATGTAATAGAAGGGAATGATAATTCCTATTTAAGTGTTCGACAAGAGGATCTAAAAGAAATAGATCCAGATTTATTTAATTTATTAGCGCTCTTTTTTAATAAAGACGAAGATGTTATGGATCAAATAAATTTTTGTGCGCCTAAAGTACTTTTAAATTATCAAATTCCCCTGTCTATAGTAGCTTACCCAGACTGTTTTACGGGAAGTGTAAAATTATTTGGAGATGGTGTTTTGTTGGAAAATAATGTGACAAGTTGTGGGTATACAGATACCTATCTTGCATTTCCAGATCCTAGTATTTCCTATAAATCGTATGCTAATTATAGTTTTGAAATAACAATCAAATTTAGTGACACAAACCGGGAAGATGCCGTTTTTATAAAAACATTTACAAAAAATGAGTTACTGAATATGAACGGATTTCCAACGGTGGAAATTGCAGTGAATTTCTAAACAATGCCTTATTAAAATGTGTTGATAATGAATAAATTATTTATTGTTTACGTATCTTTTTATTTGAATACAAGATTACAAAGCATAAAAAAACAGGAAATTTTATAGTTAAAATTTCCTGTTTTTTTTATTTATAAGAGGATTGAACTCCTGGTCTATTGTTTTTAAAACTATCGTTGAAGTAACCAACAACTAATAACAATAACTAGCCTAAAGACTGCATGGTTACTAATTTAAAATATTCTCCTTTTTTAGCGAGTAACTCCTCGTGTTTCCCTTGCTCTACAACACTACCTTTTTTAAGAACTACAATCAAATCAGAATTCTGAATGGTAGATAAACGGTGGGCTATGACCATAGAGGTTCTGTTTTCCATCATTTTTTCTAAGGCTACTTGTACTAATTGTTCACTTTCTGTGTCTAAGGCAGAGGTAGCTTCATCCAATATCATGATTGGAGGATTTTTTAGTACTGCACGTGCAATACTAATACGTTGTTTTTGCCCTCCTGAGAGTTTGTTTCCACTATCTCCAATGTTGGTGTCGTATTGCTTAGGAAGCTCCATTATAAACTCATGCGCATTGGCTATTTTGGCTGCATTTATAATATCTTGTTTCGTAACATCTTTTCCAAAAGCAATATTATTAGCAATGGTATCATGAAATAATAATGCATCCTGACTTACGATCCCTAATTGATTTCGCAGCGATTTTTTTGTCAATTCTTTGATGTTGATTCCATCCAACAATACTTGGCCTTTATTTACATCGTAAAAACGTGTAATTAAATTAGCTAAGGTAGATTTCCCACTTCCCGATTGTCCTACAAGTGCTACTTGCTGTCCTTTTGGTATGGTCAATGAAAAGTCTTTTAACACATAGTCATCTTCATATTTAAATGAAATATTATCAAAGGTAATGGCAGAATCAAATCCTTCTTTTACCTGGGCATTTGGAGTATCTTCTAAATGATTTTTAGTTTCTAAAACTTCTAATACACGTTCTGCTGCGGCATTCCCTTTTTTAACCGCATAACTAGCTTTTGATAAGGCCTTGGCAGGGGTTAAAATATTATAGGAAAGCCCTATAAAAGCGAGAAAATCTTCTCCTGCTAAGGTACCATCTACTAGTACTAAGGTTCCTCCATACCATAATAAAACAGCGATTACAGCTATACCTAAAAATTCACTCGTAGGTCTCGCAAGATTGGTTCTATTGATTAAGGTATTTGAATAATCATAAAAACGCTTGGTGGAATCGTTGAACTTTCCATTAAATGTATCTTCTGCATTGAATGCTTTTATGATTCGTAAACCTGTAAGGGACTCTTCTAATAAGGAAAGAAAATAGCCTTGTTCTCGTTGTACATCTTCTGATTTTTTTTTCAAACTCTTTCCAATTAAGGAAATTATAAACCCAGAAATTGGAATAAAAATAAATACAAAAAGTGTCAATTTAGCACTGATAAGAAACATGGCAACAATGGTGAAAATAATGGTCAACGGTTCTCTAAATATCAATTCTAAAATTGATAAAAAAGAATGTTGAATTTCCAATACATCTGTCCCAATTCTCGCCATAATATCTCCTTTTCTTTTTTCTGAAAAATAGGAGATAGGTAGTGTAATTGTTTTGTTGTATAAATCGTTTCGAATATCCTTTAATACACCATTTCTTAAAAAAGTGATAAAATACATGGCCAAATAACTAAATACGTTTTTTAATAAAAACATAGTTATTACCAGCGTAACCACAATCATAAGTGCCTTAGATTGATCTTCTCCAGCTACGGTATGAATAAAATAACTCAAGGACTCCTTACCGTATTCTAATAGTTTAGAAAATCCTTCATAGGATGGCTTTTCTGTAACCTTTACGGCATCACTTTTAAAAATTACTTGAAGTAACGGCATCATTACCATAAAT
>Ga0209395_1005042_pt1 | contig 15062 bp, 12 predicted proteins | sample GOMGulsemesocosm_3_FD_184635 | JGI IMG/M metagenome (GOLD analysis project Ga0209395, IMG submission 184635) | Methane-oxidizing microbial communities from mesocosms in the Gulf of Mexico - GOM9D Gulf of Mexico (SPAdes) (version 2) | ecosystem: Environmental > Aquatic > Marine > Cold seeps... | reverse complement strand
TTCAGCATTGCTTTCCGATTCATTGAGCCAGCTAACCGATAGGTCGGTCAGCCAAAAACGCATCTCCGAAAAACTGCGCGCCGTGTCAGTGGCGGTTTCCAGCTGTGCGGCCAGCTGCGCCTGTTCTTCGAGCAGCTGCTCCTGCTGTTCGATGGCCCGCAGTTGCTCGCCAACCAGCGTCACCTGGTTGCGGCTCAGGTCCGCCGAACCCGAGAGCTGCAGCGCCAAATAAGCGAGCGCCAACAAAATAACACCCGAGAAGAGCCCTGTGAAGGCAAGGATTCGCACGCCAATGGAGATGTCACGAATATTCATACAGCTATATCCCTAGCCCCCCATCACTTAAAGATCGACAGACTGATGGCCCCGCCCAACTCACCCAGTACACCGCCCTCTTTCTTACCGCCAGTGATATCCAGATCACCCTTGGGTTGGCCGTGGCAACCGAGACAGGAGGCGCCATAGTATTCCGGTAAAATATAACGGAAGGCTGGTTTGCCCTTGACTGCGGCCTCCTCGAAGAAGGGCTTGCCCGCCTCATAGCCAGCAACGCTGAATTTCGACTCGATAATATTGTGTTCCCACTTATCGGGGCGATTGGCACGGTTGCGCACATATTTTTTCGGCGCCGTGAGTTTAATGGCCATCTTGCCGCTCATCTTGGCACTGAATTTGGTCGCCACCTGACGGGCGAAAATCGCGGGCAAGAACCCCTTAAAGCCAACGCCTGACTCATTGATCAACACCTGAGCCTCTTCCATCACCTCGGCTACGGCCTCGAGCATGGCGCTTTCCGCCAGCCCTTCATTAAGCGGGACTCCTGCCGCTGCCTGATAGTTGACCTTGGCCTTAGCCACCACTGCACTGCTCCCCAGGCCCTTATCGCCTTTAGAAGCGTCGTTGATCAACCCCTGATTGACCGAGATCACCTTGCGCGAAGCTCTAAACAATGTGGTCAAACTTTTACTCGTCGCCACATCATCCGCCCACAGGGGTGCGCTCGGCAGGCACAACACCAAGGCCAGCAGTACAAAAATAGAAATATTTGAAGCCCGTTTCATGTCCGTACCCTCACTCAAAAAGCAGCTATTTCCTGCAGTATAGGCTGGAAGTTGACCGCCATGATTCAAAACACAAGCAGTCGTCAGGCAATCCAATATTGATTAAAGCTATTAAGAAAAACTTATATTCCTCATTGTGCTAAAAGCTAACAGTCATCACAGTCGGCGTTTGAGAGTTAGTCTATTTATGGAGATAAAGTGTCCTGCTCTGCCCTCAGATCATTTTATGGATCAACGGACTTTTCAAAATCGTTCGCAACCGGCAGCTGCCTTAAAAAATGCACCAGGCTAACTCGCCCAGCCGTAATAACTCCCAAAACTCACCGGAACTGAGGTTATGAACTGCGACACTGACGGGCAACGAAAACGGATCAGTCTAGTGCCCATAATCAAGGTAACCGCTGCTCTGTTGCTGAGTTTAAGCCTGAGTAGCATCGTCCACGCCAATCCACAGGTCATCTGGATGGGCTGCGGGATTACCAAGAAAGCGTTTATGGGTGTGCTGTCAAAACGCTTCACAGAGAAGACCGGCATCACCTTTAGGCAAGCCGGTGGTGGTGCCACCAAAGGCATTCGACTCACCGCGTCCAAAGATGCACACATAGGCGGGAGCTGCCGCCATAGGCTCACCGGCAGAAACCAACAGGTCATTCCACTAGAGACCAACGTCAAACTTATCCACACAGCCTGGGACGCTCTGGTACTGATCACCAATCAAAATAATGCCGTCATCAATATCGCCAGCGACAGGGTTAAGGGAATATTCTCCGGAGACATTACTAACTGGGCCCAACTCGGGGGAAGTGATCAAGACATTAAACTGCTGGTCAGAGCAGGCAAAACATCCGGTGTCGGCTATATGTTCAGGGAATTGGTATTACAAGATGCCAACTACAACTACCCAGCGTCCGCCATCACCTTCACATCCTCTGGGCCTCTTGAGAAAAACATCGCTCGTCGCTTCAGGTATGGTATTGCCGTTACCGGTATCAGTTCTGCGAAAAAACGTGCGGTCAACATACTGACACTGGATGGCGTCTACCCATCGAAAGAAAATCTGATGGCAGGGCTCTACCCCTATTTCCGCCCGCTCTATATGGTCACGGCACCCAACCCAGACCCTTATACTCAACGTTTCATCGACTTTGTCTTAAGCGATGAGGGACAGGCGCTCATCTCGCAGGAGGGCACGGTTAACCTCAAGGAAGGACAGTTATTACAGAAACGATGGACGCTGACGGAGTTGCCCGCCCAGATTTAAGTGGCTGGCGCAGCCTCCGTTAAGCCTGCCTTTATTTATGCTTAGCTTTCCTGAAAACCTTGGTTTTTTCTAGGTAGGCCTCGCTCTGCATCTCAATCAGCCGACTCACGGTGCGCTGAAATTCGAAGCTCACTCGCCCGCCTAAATACAAATTGCGGATGGGCGCCGCCGCCGAGATGATCAAGCGGGTGTGCCGATCGTAAAGCTCGTCCACCAGCGCAATAAAACGCCGCGCCGGATCATCCAGCCGCCCCTGCTGTACACTTCTGTCGACATGGCCGATGGTGTTTTTATTGGCACCACTGTCCTCCGTGCCTATGGCTATTTTGCGGGTGTTCACATGACCGCCCAACACAGGAACATTGCTGACGATGAGCGTGTGATAATTCTGGCTCAACTCGATGTAATCCAGCTGACTGCGCGGGCCATCGCAGAGCGCAAAAAAATCAAACCAAACCACACCCGGCGCGTGGCCGCGAACAAGCATAAAGCGATCGAGAACACGCAGCTGCGCGGCGTTCGCCGCCAGGCCGCCGCTCAGCTGCTTCCAGATGGCGAAGAGTTTTGCATCCGCCTCGACAGACAGAGGGTAAAAGTAATCCTCCACCGCGGTCAGCTCGCGCAAGCGATGGTCCTGCTCACCGTCGAGAGCCACCACCTGAGTGTATTGATTGAGTAGTTTGATGGCAGGTAAGAAACGCTGGCGCTGTAGGCCCTCGCGATACAAACCATCCGGTTCTATGTTGGAAGTGGCTACCAACACCACCCCACGCTCAAACAGCGAATACAGCAGGTTGCCGAGGATCATGGCATCGCCTATGTCGCTGACAAAAAACTCATCAAAACACAGCACCCGCGCCTCCTCACTCAGGTGTTGAGCTACCTGATCAAGCGGATTCTTGTGGCCACTTAACGTTCGGAGTTCCCTGTGTACACGGCGCATAAAGCGGTGAAAGTGCAGCCGCAGACCCAAGCCTGGTGGCAGACTGTCAAAGAAGCTGTCCATTAGGTAGGTTTTACCGCGCCCGACTCGACCCCAGATATAGAGGCCATCAATCGCCGTCGCGCCCTGCCACCAATGGCGAGGTTCTGGGTTAGCCAACGCCTGGTAAAGAGTCTCCAACTCACCGACCACCCGCGCCTGCTCGACGTCGAAGGCAAAGTCATCGCGTGCGAGATCCTGTTGGTAGCGTTGCAGAGGGGTCATAGGTCTTTCAGGTTAGCTGGCCACAAGTTTTTCATCCGAGCCGGGGTCGGCTGCGAGTTTTTGTCTGGGCAAAAAAAAGGGGCCTAGGCCCCTTTTTTACACGTTTTTCACAATCACTTAAGCAAAGCTGGCGTTGTGGTAAACCTGCTGCACATCGTCACAGTCCTCAAGGAACTCAAGCAGACGCTCAAACTTCTCCAGATCTTCACCGGCGATTTCGATGCGTTCCTGGGGTAGATAAGAGATCTCTTCGACCTCAAGTTTGATGTCCGGGTAGCTCGCGGCCAATGCTGTCTTAACGTTAAAGAACTCGTTAGGTTCGGCCAGTACCGTCACTATGCCGTCTTCGCCCTCTACGTCAGCGACATCGACGTCGGCTTCCATCATGGCTTCGAGCACCGCGTCTTCATCTTCGTGTTTGAGGCAAAAGATCGCTCGATGGTCGAACAGGTGGGCGACGGCGCCGGGGGCGGCGATCTTGGCTTTGGCCTTGTTAAAACATGTGCGCACGTCGCCGATGGTGCGGTTGTTATTGTCGGTCAAGCAATCGACGATCAGCACGGTGCCAGCGGGACCAAAGCCCTCGTAGCGAGCAGAGTGAAAATCTTCACCGCCGCCACCTTCAGCCTTGGCAATGGCCTTGTCGATGACGTGAGTCGGCACCTGATCTTTCTTCGCGCGTTCGATCAGACGACGCAGCGTCAAGTTGCTATCTGGGTCGGTACTGCCGTTTTTGGCGCAGACGTAAATCTCTTTACCGTACTTGGAGTAGATCTTGGTCTTAGCGCCCGCGGTTTTGGCCATGGACTCTTTACGGTTTTCGAAATGTCTTCCCATTGCATCGTCTCTCGTGTCGAAGCTGAGTGGTCACAACTCAACTTTATATTAATTCTAAGGGAATAGGCTGCGTACTGCTCTTCAGTATCGCGCAAGCATCACGCTGTGTGATCACTTTTCATTCAACCCTTGTGCTTTCTTCGTTTGATGCTGTGGCTACACCCTAGCGGCGCTATACACCCACCGAGCCCTCAATAACAGCTAGAGACCATTTTCAAGGATTTCAGCCGCAGTTTCAAACCTCATTAGCCAGCTAGTCGATTAAGTGGGCCTACCGAGTGAACAAATCGGCCATAAGCAGGCATGCTCAAGCAATATGGTTATCCACCTGCAAGCGTTGGATAAAGCCTGTCCAGCTCATGGCACAACTGACTATAACGCGGGTATTGGCGATGCCCTTTAGGCAACTCACCAATGTGCGCTAAGTTATCACGGCACAGGGAAGCCAAGTGCGCACTCGCCTCTTCCTGTTTAGTCTGCGTTAGAGCTACATGAATGATATTAAGGCGCAAACCGACATGCTTTGGAAACAACCCAGTAGCGCGAACAAATACCGCAATCGCGGCTTCATAGGACTTATTTTCAAAATGATTGATGCCCTTGGTGGTGAGGTCAGCGGCCATCTTTTTGCCCTTTTTACTGACCGGCTCTTCCGATAGCCCATCGACTCTATCGGCTAGGTCCGTATCCTCTGGGTTTTCTCTGGCCACTTTGAGTACCAGTGCCGTAGCCCCTTCGTGGTCACCGGTCTTTTCCATGGCCTCAGCCAGTTCAAGCTCAGCGTAAGGGTCACACTCACCTTTGCCATACAGTGCCTTCGCTTCCCCCACCAGCGTCTGCGCCTGCTCATCTCTGCCTTGAAAAACAGCCACCTTTACCCGAGCCGCCTTCCCCTGCATCGCGATGGAACGATCCTGCGGGTGTTTCTTAACCGCACGCTTCACATACATTTCAGCGTCTTTAATTTGCTTGTTACGATCGGCATCGGCGCTTGTATCAGCGAGCAGCTCATTCGAGATATCAAAGTAATCTTGCGGGCTGTAATGACAAGAGTGCTCCGCAAACTTGAGCACCTGACGCCTAGCTCCTAGCGAGGTTTTGGAATCTTGATTTTGTTTTGCCATGGCCGCCAAACGACGCTGGCGCAAGACCGATTTAGGCGATACTTCAGCGGCATTTACCATACACTGCTGCGCCTGTTTAAAGTCAGCTTGCTTGCCGTGCAGCTCGGCCAGAAGGTCATGCGCCTCAACAAAGCGCTGGTCTTGTTCCAGCACTCGTTCCAGCTCAACCTGCGCGTCAGCATAGCGGCCCTGCGCCAAATAGGTTTTCCCCAATCCCAACTGCGCCCACACCAGGCTGCGACTTTTTAATGACTCCTCATAAATGCTCTGCGCTTCTTCATAGCGCTGCAAGCGAAACAGTAATTCGGCCTGTAGACGCTGATAACTGCTGGTGTATTTGCCGCCACTGTCTAACTTCATTTGGCATTGTTCAACCGCCGCGGGGAAGTCGTCGTTGTCTATTTCACGCTTAATGGGTAACAAATCTTGGTGACGGACAACGATACGATTAAGGCGTGTTTGCAACATTTCTTGGGTGATGGGCTTAGACAAGTAATCATCGGGGAGGAATTCCAACGCCCCCAAGACCATATCGCGGGAAGTCTCTGCGGTAATCATCAAAAACAAACTGCTGTTGCGCAATAACTTGCTGTAGCGCAATTCTTCCAACAGCTGCTGGCCATCTTGCCCCTCACCGAGGTTGTAATCACACAGCACCAGTCCGTAGTTGGTCTCTCGGCACAGGGCTATTGCCTGCGGACTGGTCGCCGCCGTGTCTATCTTGGCAACACCAAAGCTCATCAGCATACGCTTGAGACTGCCACGCACCTCCGACATATCGTCAATAATCAGACATGAAGTCTGTTGATAAATTTTAACGGCGTCTATGTGTCGCATGTATCGAGTGTTCTCAAGCTGCGGGGGGCAAAACAAAGAGACTACACAAAAGCCCCGAACATATGTACCGGGACCAGAGGATGAGTCACCGGTTTGAGCTCAAACCGAGAGCCATCGCGACCTTAAGCCGCCTTATTACGTAGATCTTTAACACTGTAAGCGATTTTCCGCTCTTGGGTCTTGTGTGGTATGGCACGTGCGATATTGGCACAGGCATCATAGTAAGCAACCCCCGCGCGACCGCGAATACCCGACTCCTGCTCTTTATACCACTGCGCACTGAAGGCGAATTCCACCTCGTTGTGGTGCAGGAAGTACTCCGCACTGTGCGGCCCTTCCACTTCAAGCCAAAACAGTGAACAGCCATCTACCTGGTGTTCAACACCATGGTCCATCCAAAAAGAAATCATGTTTTTCAACGCAGCGTTGCGCTTTTCAATATTACTATCGAGCACTTCAGTAGTGTGGCGCGACAAGCCGTGGCGAGCATCTGCGCTGCGCTGCAGGCGCACCGCAATAAAAAGAGTCTGGGTATCATTCATGTAGTTCAAAACCAAGCTAAAGAAAGAAGGGACGATGAGTAGCGGCGCATTTTACGCTAGTGTCGCCACCAGAGCATCCGTCCCAATGAAAAAAATGAGTGTTATTGAGCCTAACAGGCTGTTGAAAAACTAATTCACTTGCTCTGGCGTCGTTAAAATTGCACTCAAGTCGGTCATTTATCTGATATAAACTCCCTCACTTCGTCCAATTTTGCCTATCCAGAGCTGCGCCATAAACGTTTTTCAACACCCTGCTAAACACAATACCGCACCATCTCGCCTTCTATAACGCACCAATATGCGCCATCAAACAGGCTCTACCCAGTGATTGCTGTCGGGTAAAGAATAATTAATGCGAGTACATTAACCATTTAAATTAGTCTAATATTTAACCTTCTAGTCATACAATCAAGAGCCGTCACCATGAAACAACTGCAACAGGCCGCGCTAGCCTTTAGTGCCCTCTTCGGCCTCAGTGCTTTCGCACTGGCCGAGTCACCAGCGCCACAACCCAATGTCATCATCATGGTCGCCGATGACCTAGGCTGGGCCGATGTCGGCTTTCATGGTAACACCGAGATAGACACGCCCTCACTGGACCGTTTGGCCAATGAAGGTGTACAACTCGATCGTTTCTACACCACCCCCATCTGTTCACCCACCCGCGCAGCCCTCATGACCGGCCGGGACCCCATGCGCTTGGGCGTTGCCTACGCCACCATCATGCCGTGGCGCAACATTGGCATTCACCCGGATGAGCGCTTTATGCCCGAGAGTTTCAAAGACGCCGGCTATCAAACCGCCATGGTCGGTAAATGGCACCTGGGCCACGCTCAGGAAACCTACCATCCTAACCAACGCGGTTTTGAGCACTTCTACGGCCATTTGCACACTGAAGTGGGTTACTTCCCACCCTTCTCCAATCAGGGTGGTAAGGACTTCCAGAAGAATGGCGAGTCCATAGACGATCAGGGTTATGAAACCTACCTGCTGGCCGATGAAGTATCGCGCTACATAACCGCACGCGACAAAGACAAACCGTTTTTTGTCTACATGCCTTTTATTGCGCCGCACACACCGCTCGATGCACCGCCTGAGCTGCAGGCTAAGTACGCCGACCTTGAAGACAAGCGCCTGCCAGCTCGCACCGAGCGAGCGGATGGCCCGCGCACCATGGGCAAGTTGATCATGCGGCCAAGTGAACGGCCAATGTACGCCGCCGTGGTAGATGGCATGGACCAGGCTATTGGCCGCGTACTCGATACTCTCGATCAAGAGGGCATCAGCGACAACACCATCGTCTTGTTCTTCAGCGACAATGGCGGCGCCATTTACTCCGGTGCCGACAATGTGCCACTGCGCGGCGGCAAGGGCGATACCTTCGAAGGCGGTATTCGCGTCGCCTCAGTAATGCGCTGGCCTGAAAAAATTGCCGCTGGCGGCAAGGTCGACAGCATCATGTCAGTAATGGATCTACTGCCTACTTTCGCGGCGGCTGCAAAAATTGAAGTGGGTAATCAATTCAAACTCGACGGCCGCAATATGCTGCAAACCTTAACCGAAGGCAAAAAAGTAGCGCGCAAGGATTATCTCTACTTCGCCGCTGAAACACCGATCAAGGGCCATTTCAGCCTGACCGCCTTCAACGATGAATGGAAACTGGTACAAGAAGTGGTACAAGGTTTGATGTCCGTCGATGTGACCAACTACCTGTTCCGTATTCAGGACGATCCGTTTGAGCACAATAACCTCGCCCAACAAAACCCTGATGTCGTCGCCGAGATGTCCGAGGCCATTCATACCTGGCGCACTCTATACCCGCTGGCAGGCACTCGTTCGGAGCTGGTTCCACCACCAGGCTGGCGCGCGCCCATCGACTGGGCCGGTTACCCACAACCGATTCACAGCCTGCTCGACACACCCGCACCAGGCATGCCACCCAAGGCGGTACTGCCACTGCTCGACTGGAAACACGGTGAAGCCGGACGCCTCATCTACAACTGCGAGCCCTGGTTGCTCAAAGGCGGTCTGTGTAAATAAACCCAACTGAAAAATGCGCCACCAATAAGGGGAGCTCCATGCCCCCCTTATTGGTTTTGTCACAACCGAAATAGCCACCTCAATCAACAAAAGCATCCTGAATAAAACGTTTCTTGGCGGCGTTAAACGTGGCTTCTTTACAGCTTATAAACTCAATCGCCAATATCGCCTGGGCTTGCACAAGCGTTTTCTCATCGGCCAACTCATATTCGTTCATAACGATATTCATCGCTTCACGGGTACACTCCGCCTCGCCTAAACCGATATCCACCTCCATCGGCTCATAGTGATCCAGCATCCAGCTTTGGAAGGCCTCAGTGCTTGTAGTGCCTGCGCCCCATGCACCTATACATTCGATCAACGCCTGTTTGCTGATGCATGCCTTGCTCATCGCCATCGCTCCTCTATTTCTGTTGTGTTCACTGTCTAATCCTGACGACTATTTTACGCCTTCGGCATTAAAGAGGTAACAGCACCTTAACAATTGTTTCCCTGCGCCAATCGATCATCACGGTTCACGGACAAGCTGGCTTACACCCACCGACCGCTGATCGATATTCACCCATCTAGCCACAACTCAGGCTTTACCAAGGTTATCGCAAGCTGTGAGCAAACTATTCACAGGTTTGCCCACAGAAGCTGTGGATAGTTGCTCCAGCAATAACTTATCAACAACCCAATCAACCTAGCGCCTGCTTCTGCACACAAAAAAAACGGGCCTGTCATAAAATGATCAGGCCCGCTTCATATTAAGGGTCACGCGATGGCTTATCAGCCAAGAATATCATGCAGTTGTCTGTGCATATTTTGTACCCCAGGTTCATTGCGGCCAATAATAACCTTGCGCTCAATACCCGCTTTTAAACCGCGGTGCACCTTATCAACCAAGCCGTAATCTTCCGCCACCGCCACGTCATTGATCATTTGAAAGTAGTCTTCAAACTCCTTCTGTTCTTTCTCGTCCTTGGGTTTATTGGGAATAAACATACTGTGGTAGACCACCGAGCGATCGGGACTGATGGGGTAGACACGCCAAGTTTGAAAGTGATCGTTAACAACAAAGATTACCGTGTTGGGGAAAATGAAATTCACAAAAGAGCAGTACTCGCGCGGCTTCCAATGCTCCTCAGGGATTTCTTTTAGATCGTTAATATTCAGTGTGGCTGAGCCCATGGAGTGATTGCGACCATACTCAACGTAATTGGCGAGGTTACAGTAGGCCATGGTGCCAATACTGTTGGGATGCAGATACTCAAAGTGGTAGTACTCATGGAAGGTATCCATGTTGAGCTTCCAACTGAAATCGGTATGCACCTGTTTAGCACCCAGGTAGTGATGATCTTCAAAACCGAAACCATCCAAGCGCCCCTGAATGCCACCAAGCACTTCATCGATATCAAAGGTTTTATCCGGGTTTGGCATGACAAAAATCATGCCGTACTTTTCTTCAACCTGCAGAGGTTTTAAGCCCAGTTTACTGCGATCAACATCGGGGAAGCCATCCTTGCCAAACGGAATACCGACCAGCTCACCGTCAAGGTTGTAGCTCCAGCCGTGGTAGGGGCAGGAGAACATTTTGCCTTTCTTGGCCTGCCCACTGGCACACTCGGTAAGCGGCGCACCCCGGTGCGAACAAATATTAACAAACGCGTTAAGCGTGCCGTTGGCCGCTCGGACAATCAAAATCGGTATGCCTATGTCATCAAAGGCATAGTAATCCCCCGGTTTGGGGATTAAACAGGTAGGCCCCACAAATTGCGCGTAATTGCGAAACAACTCCAGCTTTTCACGTTCAAACTGCTCTGGATTGGTGTATTCATTAACATCAATTTCCATCACAGAATCGGTCATGACGGTGGTTTTGTTTTCAACCAAATCCATCAATAGCTTAACTTCTTCAACCAACCCTTCGTGCTGCACTGTTATTCTCCCGCTGAGTTCACTGACCGACCAGCATCACTTTTATTTGAACCGTTTAAATCATCTATAAAACGGGCTGGCCGCTTGCGGCGAGTGGCCGTCTATTTCAACCTGCTTAACGTTTTACAGCCCCAATACCATCTTGGCGACAATGTTGCGCTGTATTTCCTGCGAGCCGCCAAAGATCGACGCGGCACGGGTGTTCAGGTAACGCGGCACCACCGAGCTAATATAATCGGCACGCTCGCCACTGCGATCGGCCGGCTGATCCATGGCAAAGCCACGGTAGCCGAGCACATCGACCGACAGTTCACTGATGCTTTGCTCAATGCGTGTATAGGTCAGTTTCATAATCGAAGATTCTGGGCCAGGGTTACCACCACCACTGACCGACGAGAGTATGCGCAGCTCGATGATTTCCAGCGCCTTCAAATCGATTTCAATCTGTGCGACCTGTCGCGCAATACTGCCATTGGCATCAAAACCGGCTGTCTGCGCCTTGCAGTCGGCCATCAAATCCTTCAGATGATCCAGCTCGTGTAGCAGACGGTCACCGTTAAAACCGCCGCCGCGTTCGAATTCGAGCAGGTACTTGGCGTATGTCCAACCTTTGTTCTCTTCACCGATGCGGTTGCTTTTTTTAATGCGAACATTATCAAAGAACACCTGATTGACTTCGTGATCACCGGCCATGGTTATGATCGGCTCAACCGTAATACCCGGCGCGCTCATATCCACCAGTAAGAAGCTGATACCTCTTTGCGGCTTACAGTCGCTGTCGGTACGCACCAGACAATAAATATGGTCAGCCAGGTGAGCATGGGTGGTCCAAATTTTGGAACCGTTGAGAATGTAATCGTCGCCGTCGGACTCGGCCTTAAGCTTAAGGCTGGCCAAATCAGAACCCGAACCTGGCTCAGAGTAACCCTGACACCAGTAGTGCTCACCACTGAGAATCTTGGGCAGAAACTCGGCTTTTTGTTCCTCGGTGCCAAACGCCATGATCACCGGTGCCAGCATTAACAGGCCAAGAGGAATCAGCATGGGTGCACCGGCCTGGTAACACTCTTTACTGAACAGGTATTTCTGCGAAGGCGTCCAATCGGTACCGCCATGCTCAACGGGCCACTGCGGCACCGCCCAACCCTTTTTCACCAAAATCGCCTGCCACTCAAGCGCAACATCCTTCTCAACAAACACACCGCCATTATTTTTTCTGGCATCCACAATGTGCGCTGGCAAGTTCTCGGCCAGAAATTGACGAACTTCCTGCTGAAATTGCAGCTCTTCTTGGCTGAACGATAAATCCATCTCAATAACCTCTAAATTTTTAGCCGCAGCTGCCCACGGTCATAATTAATACGCGGGTGGCTAGGCAACCGGCTCTATCGCGCTTTTAAGCAAGTTCGCTCATGGCTGTTTAAAGTTACTGGTCCATGGCCCAGGTAATACCGCGACGCAACAACTCGTAGAATTCTTCGGTGCGCCATGCGCCCTCTTCCGGCACTGGGTACTCTTCGATATCCGGCTGCATGTCGTACTTACCCCGACAGTGGCCCAGCGTCAGGTACAACACCTGCCCCTGTCCATAGGGGTGGATATACAAAACCGGCTGAATATCGTCTTCCTTCACCCAATCGTTGCTGGTGAAGCTCTCAACCGGATCGGACCAGTGGGCGTGCAGCAGGGTTTGGTATTCACCGTGGAACTTGCACAGGTACATCTCGTCATCCACGCGAAAGGTTGGAATACCTTTTACCAGTGGGTGATCCGGTTCTGTGGCTAGCACGTCGTATTCATGAATCGGTGGGTGCGACATAAACTGGCTGCCCAACAGCTCCATAAAGGGAATATTTTCTTCTGGGCAATCGACAATAAAGTCACCTTCACTTTGCAAAAAACGCAAAATAGAATTGGTGCCGTGCAGTGCAAACCACTTCTTGCCGCTGCGAATGTATTCACACAAACGCTGCGTTTCAGCCTCGGTTGGAATCACATCGCAGGTATAGGTAATAATAAAATCAGACGCGCAGATGGCATCGATATCGCTGTAATCTTCGCCGACCCGTACTTTGATGCGGGGCTGATCAGCCAACAACTTGAGTATCTCAAGTCGAGCATGGTCGATATTGTGGTATTTACCACCGGCGACCAGATAGACGTCAATTCGATCACTTTTACTCATAATATCAACCAAGACCTTATTACTTTTATAAAAACGGGTCGGCGCTATCAACGCCGACCCGTATTGTGGCGCTTAATCTCGCGAAGGCTTACAGCTGTACGCGCTTGGTAAAACCACCATCGGCGATCAGGTTAACGCCAGTGATCAAGCTGGCCGAAGGGCTGGCCAGGAAGGCCACGGCGTTGGCAACTTCTTCCGCGCTGCCCATACGCCCCTGGGGCATTTGCGCCACGGTGCCGTCATACAACTCGGTCATATTTTCTTTGATGTATTCCCAAGCGCCGCCCTCAATGTAAATAGGACCCGGTGATACACAGTTGACGCGTACACCCTGTGGCGCCAGATGCTGACTCAGCTGCTTGCCGTGAATAACCAGAGCACCCTTAAGGGCGTTATAAGGCTGTGGCCCCATGAAAGTTTCAACACCGGCGGTACTGGAGATGATCACCACAGATGCCGCCTCCGACTGCTCCAGGAAAGGCATAGCCGCTTCGATACCACGGGTAGTACCCAATACATCAATATTAAGGCCATTGATCCAACCGTCGTCCGACATGTCACCGCCACCGGCACTGACGTTCGGCACAAAGATATCGATACCACCCAGCTCGTCGCCAACGCTGGCAATCCACGCTTGGTAAGTCTCTTTATCAGCTACGTCTACAACCGAGCCGGTCACCTTGACGCCCTTAGCGCTCAGTTCTTTAACCGCCACATCCACCTCTTGCTGGTTGCGCGAGCAGATGGCCAGATCGACGCCTTCATCGGCCAGCAGGTTTGCGATTGCGCGGCCGATGCCGCGCGTTGAACCGGTGATGACAGCTTTTTTTCCGGATAGTCCGAGGTCCATAATGATCTCCTAAGGGGGCTCAGATGCCGCTTTAAAAGTACCGATTGGCACCGAGAGCGACAGCGTATTTATTATTGCTCAACTACTGTGAAAACAAGGTATCAAACCTCAAAAATAAAAACAATCAGATTTGACTGTTTATTTTTATTTCTATAGTCTGAAGACATAATCAAGCCAACCTGAAGGCCACTAATGACGTGGCCGACAGCAATCATCAGCCATTCTAACTGGCGACTATGAATGCTCAGATTCGGCACAAAAACAACGATAAGATAAATCAAGGTGGCACTATGAAGGCGGCTGTATTTAAAGCAGTGGGAAAACCATTGAGCATTGAAAAGGTCGATGACCCAACCCCGGCAGCATCCGAGCTGGTAATGAAGGTCTCCTACTGCGGTATTTGTGGCACGGATCTACACGCCACCCGCGAAGGCCTGACCACCGCCTGCTGCGGACAAATCCTTGGCCATGAATACGTTGGCGAAATAGCCGAGGTCGGTAAAGAAGCCGACGGCGACTGGCAGCTGGGCGATCGAGTCTGCTCCCTGCCCTTTATAGGCTGCGGAAAATGCCGAGCCTGCGTCAGCGGTCAGTTCTTTCAGTGTATGAACAAAAAAGTATCGGGGGTTGATGATCAGGGGGGCTTTGCCGAGTTTGTCACCACCGGCAGCCGTGAAACCATCCTTATCCCTGACAACATCGACCTGGAAACCGCCGCACTGGTCGAACCACTGGCCGTGAGCCTGCACGCGGTACGCGTCGCCGATTTAAAGGCCGGCCAACGCGTATTAATCATGGGCGCCGGCCCTATCGGACTGACCGTCGCCCTCTGGGCCAAGTTTTTTGGCGCCCGGGACGTAGTCGTCAGTGAACTGGCCGACTCTCGCGCTGCACTGGCTAAAAAGATGGGCGCTAATCACGTCATCAAGCCAGACCTAAGCAAAGGGTCAGAACAGCTACTCGAGCAGTTCAGTGACCTAAGTGGCGCCGCACCCGACGTCATATTTGAATGCGTCGGTGCACCGGGCTTATTACAGCAGTGTATGGAAATGGCGCCCTACGGCGGCAAGGTGATCCCAGTCGGTGTGTGTGAACAGCCCGATAATATCATGCCGTTTCTGGGGTTGATCAAAGAGCTCAACATTCAGTTTGCCATCGCCTATGACAAGGACGATTTCGAAACGTCAATCGCCATGTT
>Ga0209395_1005041_pt1 | contig 15068 bp, 12 predicted proteins | sample GOMGulsemesocosm_3_FD_184635 | JGI IMG/M metagenome (GOLD analysis project Ga0209395, IMG submission 184635) | Methane-oxidizing microbial communities from mesocosms in the Gulf of Mexico - GOM9D Gulf of Mexico (SPAdes) (version 2) | ecosystem: Environmental > Aquatic > Marine > Cold seeps... | reverse complement strand
TATCAGCGGTGTAAGTCATCGCTTACTTGCACCGATGGCAATGCTGATTGGCGCACTTATCATGACCTCCGGCGACCTACTCAGCCGTACCCTACTCGCCCCGCAAGAACTACCAATCGGTATCATTACCGCTGCACTCGGTGGTATATTTGTCTTGGTCTTGGTGTTGAAGAAGTAGCTCTATTAACCAATTCATGAGGTTTAACATCTCAGTAAACCTTCACATTCGTTGACTTTATTAACGTTTAAACCGTTGTTTAAAATGATAATTAGCGTTAATAATGATAGGATACATATGCCATTTAAGTACTAGCTTAAATGTCATTTATTTGATACGTGAAGAAGAAACAATGCCAAACTTTGCCGATATAAAGAAATTGATTCAAAGATTAGTTGTTGATCTCTGCTGGAGCCTGATTCAGTTAAGCAGCGAAAAACCTAAATTTAATTCATCAAATATTCCAGATCTATGTCCGACCGATAATGCTAAAAATTGTGAAGAATATATTGATCGATTGAATGAGTTATTAATGAATCGAGAAGTAGTAAAAGAAATCGCAATCACAGCACCGTACTCGGGCGGGAAAAGTTCTTTTATTAATACCTACATGAGGCTTAATCCACAATATAGGTATACATGTATCTCATTAGGAGCATTTTCAGATGATCACACTGAGCATAAACTCAAGGCTGATGATGTAGAAAGCAACTCAGATATAAATAAAATTGAAAAAAATATTGTTCAACAAATTTTATATAAAACAGATAGTTCTAACACACCCAATTCTAGATTTAGAAAAATTATTAAATCTCACCCAAGCTACATTAACACTATAATATCCGCTGTTATTTTTTCAATTTTAGGTATATTCCTCGCAATCATGATGCACATACCGGAGTACTCATTAAAGACGGTTTCGGCTAAATTTTTAAAAAGTGGCGATATATCGACGTTCGCTTTAGCAATGATAATTTATGTTTTTTCTGTATTTATTTTGTCTCTTAAAGATGCATTCAAAATTATACCTAGATTCAGTTTGAACAAATTCAACCCAATAAAGGGTGAAGTAGCTTTTGAGCAAAAAACGAATGATTCAGTATTCAATATATACTTAGAAGAGATAATTTATTACTTTTCGAAAACCAAATCTGACGTTGTTTTCTTTGAAGATTTAGACCGATTTGAACGCTCATAAATATTTATCCAGCTTAAAGAATTGAATAAACCCCATTTCAAACTTTCCAGCATTAGTCGTCACCAGTAATGCTGCACTTATCTATAGATCTTTCAAGATGAATCCATCCCCCCACCTTAACACTATCAATTTATCGGCATTTATTTATACTGAATCTCACATTTAAAGATGTAATGAATTGATGAACTTATAAAGGTAGGAATTGAAATGACGACTGTAATGTATGGGATTAAGAATTGCGACACGATTAAGAAAGCTAAGAAGTGGTTAGAAGCCAATGGCATTGAATATACATTTCATGATCACCGCGTTGATGGACTGACTAAAGAGCAATTGCAGATTTGGTGCACGACACTAGGTTGGGAACAAGTATTAAATAAACGTGGCACGACTTACCGCCAGCTAACTGATGAACAGAAAGCAACGTTATCAGAAACCACTGCTATTGAATTATTATTAGAATTCCCGGCGATGCTCAAACGCCCACTACTTGATGTAGACGGCGCACTAACATTGGGTTTTAAAGCTGATAATTATGCAACTATTTATAGCCTAAACGCTTAACCAAGCCATTCATAGCAGTGCGCATTCATGTTATTGGCGTATTTGCATAATAAAAGGAATTTCCCATGTCAGACACTTTAGTGTTAACCATTGCCAAAGACTTACTCAGCCGCAAATCTGTCACACCTGAAGACGCAGGGTGTCAGCAGATGATCATCGAACGTTTAGAAAATCTCGGCTTCATTTGCGAATCCATGGTATTTGAAGATACGACCAATCTGTGGGCTCGCCGTGGCACGGCTGCACCGCTATTTTGCTTTGCTGGTCATACTGATGTTGTACCAGTAGGTAAACTGGCTGATTGGCATACCGACCCGTTTGTACCAACAGAGATTGATGGTTATCTACACGGTCGCGGTGCGGCTGATATGAAAGGCTCTATTGCGTCATTTTTAGTGGCGGTAGAAAACTTTGTTAATAAGCATGCCGATCATAACGGTTCTATCGCATTGCTCATTACCAGTGATGAAGAAGGCCCGTTCATTAATGGCACAACGCGCGTTATCGACACTTTAGAAGCCCGTAACGAAAAAATAGATTGGTGCATTGTTGGCGAACCTTCAAGCACCAACAAAGTCGGTGATATTGTTAAAAATGGGCGTCGCGGTTCGTTAACCGGTGATGTTGTCGTCAAAGGCATCCAAGGCCATGTGGCTTATCCGCACTTAGCGGATAACCCGATCCACAAATTGGCCCCAGCCATAGCCGAATTAAGTCAAACGCATTGGGATGAAGGCAACGCTTACTTCCCTGCTACGACCTTGCAAATCACCGATATTCGCAGTGGTGCTGGTGCCAGTAATATCGTTCCAGGTGATGCAACGTTCCAGTTTAACCTGCGTTATTCGACCGAGTTAACGGCCGATATTATCAAAACCCGTATTACTGATATCTTTGCTAAACACGGATTAGATTACGACATTAGTTGGATCCACAGTGGTCAGCCGTTTTTAACTGAGCCGGGTAACTTGCTCAATGCCATCACAGATTCCATCGAATCAGTGTGTGGTTATGCGACCGAACTATCTACCTCAGGTGGTACTTCGGATGGCCGGTTTATTGCGCCGACCGGTGCACAAGTTGTTGAGTTAGGCCCAGTGAATGCGACTATTCACAAGGTTAATGAATGCGTGAAGATCAGCGATATTGAGCAATTAGCAGACATTTATGAGCTAAGTCTCATAAATTTATTGGCAAAAAAATAGCCTCGAAAATCCCCCTCTGTAAACGTTTAATGAATGTACACATTAACATTCATTAAACATCTTATTATGCAGCTGCATAACTGGCTTCATGGATATAGCCAATACCCTCCTAAGCATTGCCGAATCGCTACTTTATTCTTCTAAAAACTGATAAAACGACACATCAAATCAGAATTATTTTAACAATGTAGTAACCACTAGCGTTGACATTATTTCTATGCTGGCTTATATTTTATGCAACTGCATAGTTTTACTCAGCGCGAATGACTTTGGTTATTTAAAATAACAAAAGGCTCATCACGCTGACGTTTATCCTGAAAGGGTGTGTTTGACTGACACGACGCAAAACTAGGTCACTTATTTTTTATCGCAATGACACTGATGTGATTGCAATGAATATGTACAAAAGGAAGGTGTATGGCTCTGATTCAGGCTCCCAATGCTGTAGTAATGGTTCGACCTTGGAAATTCTTTTCCAATCCAGAAACAGCGATTGATAATGCGTTTCAAAAAACCGAAGTATCGGATCTCAGTAACGTATCAAAACGTGCTCGTGCCGAGTTCGATCTTGTTGTAAGTGGTCTTACTGAGCATGGGATTAACGTGCATGCTTTTGATGACTTCGGTGAGAAAGAAACCCCGGATTCAGTGTTTCCAAACAACTGGTTCTCAACTCACAGCGGTGGCCATGTCGCACTTTACCCTATGTACTCGCCAAGCCGTCGTCGTGAACGCCGTAGCGATATTATTGAGATGTTAAAATCTGAATATCGCGTACAAGACGTCACTGACTTCTCTGGTTTGGAATGGGATAACTTGTTCCTTGAAGGCACTGGTGCAATGGTATTAGACAATATCAATCGCATCGCCTACACAGCAAAATCAAACCGCTCAAGCGAAATCATCTTGGAACGCTTCTGCGCAATCTTCCAATACGAGCCTATGGCTTTTGACACTGCAGATGCAGGTGGCACAGCGATTTATCACACCAATGTGATGATGTGTGTGGCTTCAAAATACGCACTAATTTGCTCAGACATGATCAAAGACCCAAGCCGCCGTCTCGCTGTGATCCAACGCTTAGAAGAATGCGGTATCGAAGTTATTAAACTTGGCTTTGACCAAATTGATAACTTTGCAGGTAACGCCATTGAGCTTACTGGTGCAGATCACCAAAGCTACCTGGTTATGTCGCAACGAGCTCGCGACGCGTTAACAACAGAACAAGTTACTCACATAGAACAATATTCTAAAATTTTGGCTTTTGATGTACCCACTATTGAACTTGCTGGCGGATCGATTCGTTGCATGATTGCAGGTCTACATCTGAGCCCGCGTCTAAACAACGCATAAACCGAATTGTATTTATACGCATTACTTATGGATTAAGGAAAAGGTCATGGAAACCTCTTACGTAAAATCAGCCGCTGGCGAACTACAGCACGTGCTACTGTGCTCACCAACTTATTTAACTTTATCGCCAATCAACAAAATTGCTGAAGATTGGTTAGATAAAGGCGAGCAGATTGATCAACAAAAATGTTTAGCAGAGCATCAATCTTTCATCAACATCTACCGTGATAACGGCATTGCTGTTGATGTATTAGAACCAACGGCAGGGCTAAATAGCCAAGTATTCGCGCGCGATTTTGGTTTCAACATCAAAGAAGGCTATGTACTGGGTCGCTTCAAAGAAGAAGTTCGTCAAAAAGAAAGCGAACTTTATGCAGAGAAGCTTAGAGAGCTTGGTGTGCCAGTGATTGCAACATGTAAAGAAGGCATCATTGAAGGCGGTGATTTCTGGCAGCTTGACGAGAAGACTCTGGCAATCGGTACATTGCAACGCTCTAATGAAAAAGGTATTCAAAGCCTGCGTGAGCAACTAGAACCATTAGGTTACCAAATCATTTCTGTTGCATCAGATCCTGCTTACTTACACCTAGATATGATCTTCAACATCGTGGGTGAAAAAACAGCCGTAACTTACTACGATGGTCTGCCAACTGAGTTCAAAAAATACCTCGATGAAACAGGTTACGATCTCATTAAGATTGAAGAAGCAGGCGTGTTTAAACACTTCTGTAATCTACAAGCATTAGGTAACAAACGGGTGATTTCATTAAGTGCTAACTGTGATGTGAATGCGCAATTACGCGAACGCGGTTTTGAAGTTTTCGAACTAGAAGCAACTGAGATTCTAAAAACAGGCGGTGGTCCACACTGCATGACTTTCCCTGTTCGCCGTAGCTAGTAGCACGGTATAAAACAAGGAAACTCAATCGTATTTAAGCGTATTAGCTAATCGTTTCCAATTTAATGGATAACATATCTGATGCGCTTTCAATACCGATATTGACCAGCTCATGTTCTTTAAACTTGTAGCCAGCCATGCTGCCTTCAAGCCAAAGGCCATCAATGAGTGCATTGATCTTAATAGCCGATATTTCACAATCATGATCACTAACGCTAATACCATCCACACTCAGCGCATCGCGGATCAGCGGTTCGAGGATCTTGGTCGTTTTAGCGTATTCATGAGAGCGAATAGCCGCCATTTCAGGATCGATATAAGTCATGGGCAGAAAGTTAGCCCACAGTAATACCGTGCGAGGAGAGACTATCGGCGCAGATAAGGTGAGTAGGATGAAATTACGTAAGCGAGTTTTAGCGCACACCAGTGCATCTTCAACATCGATACGTGGCTTAACATACATTTGTTCAAGTAGAGCAGAATAAGCTTCTCGTAACATTTCATCCTTACCGGAAAAATAGAAACGAATTAAACCATTTGTAACATTTGCGTATTCAGCAACATTGCGAACCGTGGTCTTTTGTAAGCCCTCTTTTTCAATGCAGTCGAGTGTCGCATTAATGAGTTCTTGTTTCCTGTTTTTACCTTTCGATCCTTTTGCTGACATAGTTTTTTATTTAATTCCTATAGCAATGAAGCTGTTAAATGAATCAGATAATCATACAGTGTGGCCGTTTCTCTCGCAATATAAGAACGCGTAATATAAAAATGAAAATAGTGCTGGCTCATGACTAGAGATAATGACTACGACGATGGCATTCTTAGTCCGCTATAAAACACTATAAAATTAACACCAGCGCAACATATTATAATGACTAGCGTTGACATTTAAATAGCGCCCAGTTATCGTCTATGCGCTTGCATAATGAGGTGATGGACTGGCGACATTAACTTGATTTAATAACATAAAATATAAATAGATAAGGACTGACATGATTGTTCTAGAGATAAAAGACATCAAAACGCTGATATCGAAAGTAGGTTATCAAGCATTCTTCGCACAACTTATGGATACACTTTCTGAAGACTACCAGAATTGGGAAGCTTTCGATAAATGCCCACGTGTTGCGAACCACGTTGAAGATGGTGTCATCGAATTAATGCCAATCTCTAACAACGATATGTACTCATTCAAATATGTGAATGGTCATCCGAAAAATCCAGAGCAAAACAAATGCACAGTAATGGCAACTGGCCAACTTTCTATTACAGAAACAGGTGAGCCATTAATGTTCTCTGAAATGACGTTACTGACGGCATTCAGAACGGCAGCAACATCTGCACTTGCGGCAAAACATCTGGCGAAGAAAGATTCTGAAGTACTTGCGCTTATCGGCACGGGTTCACAAAGTGAATTCCAATTCCTAGCGTATTCATTCATCTTCGATCTTAAAGAAGTTCGCTACTTTGATACGGATCCAGCTGCGATGGCAAAATTTGCTCGCAACATGGCGCAATATGATATCAAACTAACGCCTTGTGAAGACTCTCGCGACGCAGTTAACGGCGCAGATCTAATCACAACTTGTACTGCAGATAAAAAATATCAAACAGTACTAACTAAAGATATGCTCACTAAAGACGTGTTCATTAACGGTCTAGGTGGTGATTGCCCAGGTAAAACCGAAATCGAAAAAGAACTAGTAGAAAGCGCAACGATTGTTGTTGAATTCCTACCACAATCACGTATTGAAGGTGAAATCCAACAACTGGCTGATGATTTCGTTTGTACTGAACTACACGAAATAGTGAAAGGCCAAAAAACTCTGAATGTAGCTAAAGACGGTACGATCCTTTATGACTCAGTTGGTTTTGCCATCGAAGATTACTCTGTACTACGCCTGATCTACAACTTGGCGAAAGAGCACAACATCGGTAGCGAAATGAACCTAATCCCAGAACTTAAAGACGTGAAAGATTTATTCTCTCTACTATAAGTCGATTATTACGTAACGACATAATTGTGACTACTACATAACTACAATCTTGTGGCTACGTTATAACAGCATTGCATGTAAAGGCTACTTATCTAATTGATAAATAGCCTTTTTTTATAACTGAAAAAGCCAAAATAAAAAACGCTAAATAAACACTTTACATATTAGTGTCCCTTGCACTAATATCTCTGCGTATAGGCGCGTTGCATAAACGCGACTTCCTCGCATACTCGATTCGCCCGTACCGCTTAAACTAAATCCTTATAACTTTTTACATATACGACTCATTACTTAAACTAATGTTAAGTTTTTCCTTGCGCCCGCAATTCATTCGCAAGGTCAAAAAGTGTGTCTGTAAACAACTAGAAGATAGATGTCATGCGTATAGAACAAGAATTGAAGCTAGGTTTTAAAGATGTACTTTTCCGCCCAAAACGTTCGACTTTAAAAAGTCGTTCACAAGTAAGCCTTGAACGTACATTCACATTTCCAAACAGCAAACATACTTGGACTGGTGTGCCGGTTATTGCCGCAAACATGGACACAGTGGGTACTTTTGAAATAGCAAAAGAACTGGCTGAACATAAAATGTTAACAGCAATCCATAAGCACTACACAGTCGCACAATGGAAAGCCTTCCTCGAACAAAACCCAGCAATCTTTAATCACATCTTTGTATCAACAGGTACTTCAGATGCAGATTTCGAAAAACTTCAACAAGTTCTTGCATTAGATGAGCGTTTACAGTTTATCTGTATCGATGTAGCCAACGGTTACTCAGAATTTTTCATCGAATACGTGCGTAAAGTGCGTAAATCCTACCCAACCAAAACCATCATGGCAGGTAATGTCGTGACAGGTGAGATCACTGAAGAACTGATCCTGTCAGGTGCAGATATTATTAAAGTCGGTATCGGTCCAGGCTCAGTGTGTACTACACGTGTTAAAACAGGTGTTGGTTATCCGCAACTGTCAGCCACAATCGAATGTGCAGACGCAGCCCACGGCCTTGCTGGCATGGTTGTATCTGACGGCGGCTGTTCATGTGCTGGTGACGTATCAAAAGCCTTCGGCGGCGGTGCAGATTTCGTGATGCTGGGCGGCATGTTCGCTGGACACGATGAAAGCGGCGGCGAGCTGTGTGAAGTTAATGGCAAGAAAACTAAGAAATTCTATGGCATGAGCTCAACAACAGCAATGAACAAACACGCAGGCGGCGTTGCAAATTACCGCGCTTCTGAAGGTAAAACGGTAGAAGTGGCTTACCGTGGTCCAGTTGAGAATACCGTATTAGATATTCTTGGTGGTGTACGTTCAACTTGTACTTACGTTGGTGCATCAGCACTGAAAGAATTAAGTAAAAGAACGACTTTCATCCGCGTTCTAGAACAGGAAAATAACGTATTCGGTAAAGAATAACGTTTAACAAGGTATGGTTGTTGTGTCATTAATAGTGGAAACAACCATACCTTGAAATATCAAAAAATAGGTAAGCTTTCATACATCTCAAATAGACCTTTCTCATTCCCATAGTTTACATGACTTCATACTTAATCTATTAAACGAAGTGGTGGCTTAAATTGATATGCAATTAAGTCGGTCCTCAAACCACTAAATTGAAAAAAAGTTAAACAATGTTTTAACAAGGTTAATTTAAAAAAAACAGCGTTTACCACTTCGTGACTACCTGTTTAAAACTGCATGACCAAGTAAACAAGCCAATATTTCAGCATCTCGATTAAACTACAAAAAGCAGTAATCTCACCATAAAATACTAAATAAAATTTAGTTTACAACCAAATTAATATAAAGCAAAACTTGAGACGAATCTTCAATTTGATTGAATGGATAACTTTATCTTTCTATAGCAATGTTTACGCCAGAAGATATCATCAAAATATAATACTGAAAATACCATTTAAACAGCTGTTTTATAAAAAAACTTCCCTAATGTCATGTTTGACACATGATGACTTTTCCACTTAAATGCAAATCAAAATCATTCTCATTAGCAATGGACAGTTATAATGTTAGTTAATCATCCTAAAACGGCAATAACGCTTTTTCTTGGACTCCTATGCCAGTCACCATTATCTTTTGCTGAAGAAGGTAAGTCAGAGGCAATGCTACTCAAAGATACAGGAACAACAATTATCAAAGGCGTGGAAGGGCTCGACAGTGTATCAGGTACTGATACCGTGCTCATCGATAATAAAGAACTCGAAAAAAACAGCTATCAGCATCCTGCTGACATGCTTCAAGACGTACAAGTGTTTATACTTCAACAAGTTACTCCGACCCTACTATCAGTGTCAACATGCGGGGTGTGCAAGATTTTGGCCGAGTGAATACCAGCATTGATGGTATGCGCCAAAATTTCCAAAAAAGTGGTTATCAAGATCGTAATGGTTCTTTACTCGTCGATCCAATGCTGCTTAATGACATCGCAATCGACAAAGGACTATCTTCCGGCAAAGGTGGCTTAGGTACGATTGGTGGTCAAGTCAATTTCAGAACCACTGATATTGAGGATGTCATCAAAAAAGGTGATAAAGGCGGTGTCATCATCCGTGGTGAAACAGGCGTTGGACAATGGTGGAACGGTAACAAGGTTAAATCAGGATTAACTGTTGCTCGCAAACTCACAGATAATGTTTCAGTGCTCGCAGCAATCACGAAAACTGAAACGGGTGATTACACTGTTGGTAGCGAGGGAAACAGTATGATTCGCCCAGGTCCATATGTAGATGGTCGCCGTGTACCCACCGAATTTAGAGTAGCAGACCACTTATTAAAAACAGATAACTCTGGCTATAGTCTTGAATCGAAAATGGCAAAAATAAAATGGGATATCAGCTCATCTCAAAGTCTAAAGTTCAGTTATATCAATACTAAATCAGACTTTAATAAAGTACAGTTTGATGCTATTCCTGGGTCATACGAGCAAAAAGGTTGGGATTTAATTGCAAAAGAGCACACTGAAAATGAAAATATTAGCTTAGATTACAAGCTTAATACTGACAGTCCATGGTTAAATCTAGACGCGAAGGTATATCGCACAACAACAGTCCTCGATGAGTACTTTCCTGAGTCGAAAAACATTACCAATATGATGAAACCAATGTGCGCTATTGCCCCCGACTCCGTGTATTATATGACTGGAAAACGTTGTTCAGCTCAAACGTCAACGTATGAGACAGTCACACATGGCGTTAATATCAACAACCAATCATTTGCAGACATGGGAGATATCGTTTTTATCTCTGACTATGGATTTGAAGGGTTACGTGATAAAACCAAACCAAAAGAGATTAATGCGCCATTAGGTGCTGCATCAGGCGTTGCTTCCACCCCTGACGGTCAACGCGAACTTGCCAGTGTTTACCTTGATACTCGCCTTGATTATCAAGAATGGCTATCTTTGTTCGCCGGTGTACGTTACGACACGTACAAATTAGAAGGCGAAGCAAACTTACGCACTAAATTCCCGATGATTAATCCAGGTGGCACAGACACAACATTTGCCGTGGATAACAGTGATTCAGCGATATCGCCCACAGTCGGTTTAGCGATACGTCCATTTAACTTTATGGAGATATATTCAAACTACGGTAAAGGTTGGCGTCCGCCAAGTTTAACGGAAACCCTACTTGCTGGCGGCACACCGAGCCACGGTATGTTTGCATCAGTCCTTGTGCCAAGCCCCGAGCTCAAGCCCGAAAAATCAACCAACCTTGATGTCGGTTTAAAACTTAATTTTAACGAACTATTGACTGATGATGATCGACTCACGGTAGCGTTCTCTAAATACCGTACCCGTATTGAAAATTACATGGTCATGCATTTAGGCGTGGTGATCAATGAACCAGGCGTCACCAACACACAAGCCTTTGTTAATCGCACCGATGAAGTCGAAATTAAAGGCTCAGAATTGGCAGTTAACTACGATGCCGGATTTATCTACGCGCATTTTTCAGGCTCAATGATTGATGTTGACGAAGGCAACCAATGCTATAACCCGAATGTCATTGAGGGCTTGTCTGGTCCTTTAGTCAATAACATTGCCCCTTGTGGACGCACATTCTACTCCCCTTTCCCTAGCCAAGATAAATTCACCACTTACCTTGGTACAAGATTGTTTGATGAGACGTTGGATATGCGCGTCACCATGCGAAAAACCTTTGATAAAGATAATCCAATAGACGGACTTGCTACAGAACGCTTACTTCAGGGCAATTCAGGGGTTGGATATACACTCTGGGATCTCGGTATTTCATATCAACCAATCGAAGATTTAACGTTCACTTTATATGGTAAGAATTTAACAGATCAGCAATACAGTACATCGCTGGGATCATACCGAGGTGTCATTCAAGGTGCTGGTCGCAGCATGGCTGCAGCTGTTAAATATAAATTCTAATTCGTTACATTAATCGCATCATATTGATGCAAAAAAGCACTTCAAATGGTTTGAGGTGCGTTAATCAAAGGAAAGACAAACTATGTCTCTTAACCTCTCTTTCAGTGAAACATTTGTTCAAACTGATTTTAACAATGACGGCATCCAAAACAATACGATCAATGATTATTTTGGTTCGTTTTCAGGCACCATGTCATTCAGCCCATTTGCCCTATTTGGTGCATTTAATGGTGGTATATTATCTCCATTTACTGGTTCTCAGTTTGGTTTAGAAACAAACAAATCGGGTTCGGATAATGCATTTGTAGCCAGTGCATCAGAAGGCAATGACCTAAATTACAGTTTCTTTTCCGATCCATCTCACACGTTGTCTGGTGAGTTAGATAGCTTAGAAATAGGTGTAGGCTTAGACAAATCTGGCGCTGACTGGACCACTGATTCAAGCATGTTAGGCATCAACGGTTTGTCTGATTTCATCAACAACGGTATGGATGCTAACGGTAATGTTATCGCTCGAGTAACTGGTGATAATGATGTCCACAACATTGTTTGGGGCTTGATGAATGGTGACACAGCCGCTCTCGCAGAGGTAATGAGCGGGGCAGGTGTAGACCTGAATGCTGCAATCACAACGGCAGGCACGGTGAGTTACGCAGCACCAGCTGAATCTGTCGAGTTGCTAGAAATGGCAGCTTAGTATAATCGTGAGAGTTAGTGATGCCACTAATGTGCTAGCTCTCATTATTGAGGTTTTATGAAAAACACGGTACTTTTTAGCACTTTTGTGTCACAAGCAAAAACAACGCTCACTCACCTAGCCTGCTTCACCGCAATCACCAATATACTCATGCTTGTACCATCGATTTATATGTTACAAGTCTATGATCGCGTGCTTTCTTCAGGTAATACCATGACCTTATGGGCAATCACTGGGATCATGATAGCCCTGATTATATTAATTGGTGTTCTGGAGTATATCCGTCAAATAGTCTTACTGTATCTAGCCAGTGAATTAGATAAAAAAACAGGTCCCGATCTCTACGATGCTGTATTTCAAAAAAAACTCAACGGCAGTAGCCAGGCACAAGTCAATGCGCTCGATGATTTAAATCTATTAAGGCAATTTATCACAGGGCCAGCCCCATCGGCATTCTTTGATTTGCCTTGGTTTCCTATTTATCTTGTGATCCTGTATGCCTTTCACCCTTGGCTTGGCCACTTTGCGCTAATGAGCGCTGCATTACTGATAATAATCACCTATTTCAACGAACGCGTGGTCGCAAAAAGCACACACAAATCGACTCTCATTGGTATGGCGGCCAATTATCAATTCCAAACTCAAATGCAACATGTTGAAACGGCCCATGCATTAGGCATAAAACACACCATCAAATCGCGTTGGACTACATTTCAAAATAGCTTTATTGATAAATTCACCCAAGGTTCAAAAAGCCAATATTTAGTCAATCAAATAGCCAAAACACTGCGTATGATCGTGCAATCTTCAGTCTTAGGATTAGGTGCATGGCTGGTTATCGATGGACAAATAACCGCAGGTATGATGATTGCGGCTTCTATTTTATTGGGCAGAGTATTATCACCCGTCGACCAAATCATCGTCGCATGGAAGCAATGGGTTACAGCAAGACATGCCATGACCAGACTCAATGAGCTGCTCAATCAAGTGCCAGTAAAACACAATAAAAGTGCATTACCCGAGCCGACTGGCGCACTGAGTCTATCCAACGTTGTGGCTGCGCCGCCCCATGGAAAAATAGCAACACTTCGCGGTATTAATTTTGCTTTAGATAAAGGCGATATCTTGTCCATTTCTGGTGAGTCGGGCTCTGGAAAATCAACGCTCGCGAGGGTATTGTTAGGTATTTGGCCAATAGCACAAGGTAAAATCAAGTTTGATCAGGCTGAAATTGCCCACTGGGATAACCACCAGCTAAGCCAACATCTTGGGTATGTTTCCCAAGAGCCTGAACTTTTTTCAGGCACCATCAGTGAAAATATTGCGCGGATGAATGCTATCGATGCACAATCTCAGCAACTTGTGTTGTCAGCCGCTCATCAAACTAAAGCGCACGAATTAATCATGTCACTACCGAAAGGCTACGATACCTTACTTGGCGAAAATGGCCGTGGATTATCTGGTGGTCAAAAGCAAAAAATTACTCTTGCCAGAGCCTGTTACCAACAACCCAGTATCATCGTATTGGATGAGCCAGACACCAGCCTTGATAAAAAAGCGCTTGAAGAATTAAAAGGCATTATTACGCGTTGGTCGACACGCAGCACCATTATTTTGATTAGTCATAATCCTGATTTACAGCGTATTGCCAATAAGTCACTGGTGCTCAACCGCGGTGTCCAGACCTTTTTTGGCCAAAACCCCGCACACAAAAAACGAACCAATACCGGCGTTGGCTATCCGGTCACCAACATGCAAGTTAACTTTAATCACACAGCAAAAGTAGGCACGAGTAATGGATAACAATCAAGCGAGCAGTCGCAAGATATCGTCATGGCTAAAATCAGGTTGGTACACCATTCTCATTGGATTTTTTGGGTTCATGACATGGTCAGCAATTGCGCCACTTGATCAAGGTGTGCCACTGTCAGCTTTAATGGTCATCTCAGGTGATAAACAAAGTGTTCAATCATTGAAGCAAGGGAAAATCTTATCGACTAAAGTACAAGAAGGCCAAGAAGTCCAAGCCCAACAATTGCTTATTCAACTAGATGACCGACAAATAAAGTCAAAGCTGCAATATGCTCAAATTCAATATGTCTCCCGTAGCGCAGAGCTTGCCCGACTACTTGCTGAAAGCCGCCAAGACCAAACGATGGTATGGCAAGCACAAATAATGACGCTCGCCATACAGCTAAACATCGACAACCATATCAAACAACAGCAAACCGCATTGCTGCAAAGTCGCGATAGCAGTTATCAAAATAGCTTAAACACCTTACAACAAGATCGCCAAGGGTTAATCGCGAGCCAATCAGGGCTAATACAAAACCTCAAAAGTAAACAAGCTGAATATGATGTATTGAACAAACAACTCACACGTTACCAGTCCTTACTCAAAGAAGGTTTCACCTCAGAATCCGGCCATTGGCAAGTGGAACGAGAATTAGCGCAAGTTGGCAGTGAAGTGGCTAACTTACAAGGACAAATCAATGCCAATAAACATAAAATAATTCGTGCTGAAGCAAACACCAATAAGTTTATTTCAGAACACAAACAAGCGATTGATGAACAAATCAGCAAAATACAATTAGAAGTAAATTTACTCGTAGAAGAACAAAAGCAACTCGCTATCGATTTAGCCAACACACAAATTAGAGCCCCTATCGCGGGCACGATTGTGGGCTTAACGGCAAATAGATCAGGAAAAATCATTAATGCCAGTGAACTTTTGATGG
>Ga0209395_1005039_pt1 | contig 15073 bp, 13 predicted proteins | sample GOMGulsemesocosm_3_FD_184635 | JGI IMG/M metagenome (GOLD analysis project Ga0209395, IMG submission 184635) | Methane-oxidizing microbial communities from mesocosms in the Gulf of Mexico - GOM9D Gulf of Mexico (SPAdes) (version 2) | ecosystem: Environmental > Aquatic > Marine > Cold seeps... | reverse complement strand
ATGGAAAAATAGTTCAGGCTAACGTCAACAATAGGCTCTAAAAAGCCTAAAATTATCGTTTATGGTAATAGGCACTTTATCCGTCATTATAGTCGTTAAATTGATGTGATTGTTAGGTTCTTATTAGTAATATCGACAGCGAGAACTCTCCAGATTTTTAACATCAGGATGCTCATATATTATTTTATTAAGAGCATTTTCCAATACAGTGATACCAAAACAAGAATGTCTTCCAATTAGCTTTTTATCTGCTTCACTGTATAATTCAAGCTTAAACGGATAACTACTTACACATATTTTTTCTACTTCTTCACCAGTATCATCATCAACAATTAGTGATTGCCGGTATGACTCTAATGCTGCTTTTACTATTTTTTTTACTTGGGACTCTGTTAAGTTTAATTCTACAGTTTTATGTTGTTTTTCTTTGTCACAATAATACCGAATTAGACTTCCTGTTTTTGAATTATATTCATCGGAACCATTCTTCAGTTTGATATAGGTCTCATTAAAAGAGCTTGAACATGACGATAAAAGCAATGTTGTCAAAATCATGAATTTTTTCACTAGTTACCTTACGAACCTGTAGAATTTATCTAAAGGCTAAAATTTATAAAAAAGTGGCTCTCTGTATTGCATAGTAAGCTTAAAACTAGACTTTACTAATCCATATGGAATCCGATTTTAGCGCAGTAAAATTAAATTTTCAGTTATTCTACAGCCTCAACGCCGCCATAATGGGCCAGCTTGCTGGCGATCATTGATGGGCTTGTTTGGGTTTTTAGCATATGCGGTCTTGTTCCTCTGGTAAGTCGTAAGCATCTGAGTGCGTCAGATGACCATCTTGACCGCTTACACGATTAAGTAACTTACCTTTGTGAAATACCACTTGCAAGCCATGCTCAGGTTCCCATTCACATTCAGCGAGTAATTGAACGTAAACTTCCTCGTTACCATATGGTCTACGCGAGACATTCACATAACTGGGAAAGACATGTTGCCACACGCCTGACGGGCTCGGTATGTTTGTCGGACAATATTCAGGGCCTACAGCTTCTTTGAACTCGAGATAGTTTTTATATATGTACGGCTCAATTTTAGACTTTAATAACTCTTCGAGTGCCATAAAGTTGGATATTGCTTCCTCGAATTCTTCGGGGCTCTCATCTTCATCGATATCTTCGATAGTAAATGAGAGATTATGCCCTCCAAGCAAAAGAATAGAAACCGCTTCGCTTTCATACCAATCTTCAATATCAGAATGAACTTTTAATTGCCCGATACTTTTACTTTTCATGCTAAATCTCGATTTTCCCCAAATACAATGGGCTGCTGGAATAAAGCGAAGCGGCGTGTAAGCTGTTCCAGTGAGCGGAGCTAACAAAATTAACAATCTTGTTAGCCATTTAGGCACACTCGCATGAGATTAGCGGCACAAATTTGCCATTACACTCATTATATAAAGTGAACGTATCGAAGTAATCTTCAGGATTACTTATGCCATCTTCTTCGAGAGCAAGGTAATTATCAGGATTTTGGTAGCTGTAAGTAACCAATACCTTGCTAGGACTATCAACAAGTAATTTTGGCTCACCAGTTCCTATAAAGCACGCACAACAATCACTTTCACCATCCCATCCGTGTTTCACTGGATTAAATATTAAACTTTGGGATTTACATTTTTCGCATTTCAAATAAATGGGAGGGATCTCAATCGTCACTTTTTTCTTAAAAAAGAAGCCTGATGTTTCCTCCTGCTTAAATCCAAGAATATGAAAGGACTGATTTTCGCACCCACAAGAAATCGATTTAGTAATAAATTCCTCACCAATAAATGATTTATTTGGTGATTCTGAGTCATCTAGCTTAAAGGGCAACAGACACCGTGGAGATTTACTCTTTAATTTTTGCAATATATCCATAGTTGATTTGTATAGTTAACGCTTAAGTATTATTACGTCATGCATTTCACGTAATAATCAATTGTTGGACTTAGCTGATGCATCATCCATTATATGCGGTACACTTTATGCCATAGGAATTTGTTTTTCAACAATTTGAAAAGCTTTACGACTGCAATAGGCTCACTGCAGACCTAGTTAACTTGACTACAACACTATGCAATCATGTCAAAACTAACATTATTAAATTACGATTTAATTCACTTTAGCTGTATCTAGTTTTTCTTGTAATTTAGCCTCTAATCGACCTTTAGTTATCGCTAATTCAACTTCTAACGCTTTTCGCTCTTTTACAGATTCAGTATCTTCTTTATTTTTTAGTTGCTCTATTTGTAAACTCAACTCCATAATTTTAACGCTTAACTCTTGAATTATTTCATCTAGATCTTTTTCTGCTAACTTAGCTTCTTGCTCAGGCGTTAATTTTCGAGTCTCTTTATTTTGAGAAGGTACACTTTCTTCTTCGACCTTAGTTTCTAAGACGTTTTTTTCTTGAGACTCTTTAGAAATGACAACTTTATCAGGCAACAAAGTTGAAGCGGTTACTAATTTAACCGGTACGTCTTTTGATATTTTAAATGACGGTGCAAGTTTATCTTTAGTGAAGTTATTTAAAGTCGGCTGTGGTGTGTTTGTTTTAGAGATGCTTGTCATGTTAATTTCCTTTTTAAAAATGACTGTTTCTATAGGTTTAATGATACCGATGCAAAATCAGATTAAATAGTACCTTTTTGCAACAAAATAAATATGTAATAGCAGTAAAGCCCCTTTACAGTAATTAAATACAGGGCGCTAATAAGTTTAGCGCCCGAAACTTATTAACTTTGACTTTGAAGCCATTCAATCGCAGCTTCAATTATCAAATCTTTTTCTTGTGTACGTTGCTCTTTTGTAAAAAATGGTTGCTCTATCGCAACCGGGACCCCTGAGCCTTCAAATTCTAATCCATCATGACTAATATAAAATTCATTAGAAATACTATATTCCAAACCATGAGGTAAAGATTTAGGTAAAATATCAGACAAACCGCCTCCTGTTGATTGTCCAATTAAAGCAGAGTTATCTCTCGCTCTCATAGCAATAGAAAAAATCTCAGCCGCACTACTAGTATCGGCACTGGTTAATAATGCAATAGGCTTAGAGTATAAAAAGTTTCCTTTAGGGTGAATTTCCACTTTTTGTAATTCTGTTCGAGCATCACCTAAGCGTGCTTGTTTGCTATAGGCATGTATCTTATTTTCAATTAAATAACTCATGATTTTTTGGCTTACAAAATCATCACCTCCACCGTTAAATCTGACATCTATCATTAAACCCTGGGTATCTTTTAAATCAGTGAAAATCTTAGTTAATTGCAACTCTAATAAAGCAAGTTTGTCCGCTTGAGTGTCACCTTGTTCAATAATTTCAGATAACTCCATTGATTCTATATATAAATAACCAAAATTATCATCTGTTTTTGACCAAATTAAAGTCTCTGTTTCATTTACTTCTACATCGGCATCTTGCACTAAATAGCTGCCAATAATCTCCATCTCAAGTGAAACTTGTTGTTGGTAATAATCAAAAAAATCAAATAACTGTTCTTGGGTATCTATTTCTTCTAAATCATTAATATCAAGATACTCTGCTAATGCAATATCATGCATCTCAAGCTTTCGAGAGACACCAAACTCAGCATCTATTGCTTCGTTTTCTAAAATCACATGGAAGTCTTTTAATGGTTCAATCATTTGAGCAAAAACTTCAAATAATTCCTCCTGAGAAGTTGTAGCTGTTACTTGGGTAACATAAGTTTGATAAGTTTCATCCCAATTTACATTTTCGAGATTAAAAAATGCGTAATATTCTTTATAGTTTTGCCAAAATATTTCAAAGTCTTGTTCTGGATTATAAACATAACCATCTTCACCTTGTTGTTTTAATAAATTATCAATACAGTTATTTGGTAATGATAATTCTCGAGTCATTTCAACTCCGGGAATTTTGATACCACCGATTGTCGATATCAAGCTCTCTTTATCATCAGACAGCTCAATACTATTTATTAAACTATCATAAGACATCGTCAGTTCATCAAGCTTGAACTCCTGACAATATTGAGAGCTTGTTTGATAAATTTTATAACCGCTATTTTGTATATCAAACATCCAGCCATAGGCAGGTGCACTCCAAATCCCTATTTCTGTTTTTTCAATATCTGGTATCAGAGGTTTTTTATTTTTACTATCAGAATCATTACATGCACTCATTAATGCAATAGAACCTGCTAAAAGTGACCATTTAATTGTATTTATACCCAAAGTGTTACCTTTTATATGTATCATGATTATCCTTCTCAGTTAGTGATTTATTAACAAGGTTATAATGACTTAAGGCTGTTTTTAATTCCGTTGATAAATTGTCTGTAATTGTTAGTACCTTTTTCAAATCAAGACAAAAACAGACAAAACACTGCTGGAGATAAAAAAAAATACAGGTTAGTCTTCTGGTATTTATTTCTAAATTTAAATATCCTCCAATGACGCGATTATTTATTAGCTTTTATGTCGTTCTATTTTGTTTGATCAGTACATACAGTTTTGTAGCCGATATGAGTGTAAAAACTTGGTTAAGTGAAATGATGGTAATTGATAAAACCAATGATTATGTTGGTGCATTTTACCTGATAGAGAATTTACATAAATCACTTGATCAGCAAGCGTTTGATAAAGCAATTACAAATTTCCCCTCGCAGTCAAATACACCACTAAAAATGTTTAACATTAATAATATTGATTTTGACCCCAAGTTATTTGATAGTAACTCTATTTATGTCGCTGATGAATATAATGATTTATTATATTACCGATTTAAAGACTCTGATTTAGTTGCTCGTATTGGTCCTATGAATACCTACGAACCTCTCACTGAATATGAATCTATCTATGAAAGTGGTTACTATCCATTTTTGGCTTTCGGAATATTTTTATGGGTATTGTTATTTCATACAAAATTAAAACGCTTAGATAAAGCTGCAACCGAATTAGGTAAAGGAAATTTATCAGTTAGAGTGTCGCAAAAAGGCAAGCATAGGGTAGGGAACTTAAACCATTCCTTTAATTTAATGGCGACCCAAATCGAAAAATTAGTACAAGGACACAAAAACTTAACTAATGCGGTTGCACATGAATTAAGAACACCGATGGCTAGAATACGCTTTCAACTAGATATGCTGTATAGCGAACAAGATCACAAACAACGCAAAGAATATATGTTTGGTATTTCTGATGATTTAAATGAGCTATCAGACTTAGTTGATGAACTACTCACTTTTGCCAAATTTGATAGAGAGCCCATATCAACTGAATTACAAGCTCATTCTCTCAACGAAAGTATTAATAAAGTAATTCGGTCTAGACATTTTAATAGCGATGTTAAAATTAATTATCAACAGCAAAATAACAAACTTGATTTTGTGCCCTTTGAGCCAAAAAATTTAGAAAGGGCAATTGGTAACTTATTAACTAATGCTCAAAAATATACACAAGATACCGTCAATATACATATTAAACATGACAAAAAATTAACAAGTATTTATGTTGATGATAATGGTCCTGGCATACCGGATGAACAGCGAATTGATATATTTTTACCATTCAAACGCTTAGATAATAGCAGAACCCGAGAAACAGGGGGTTATGGCTTAGGCCTTGCGATTGTTAAGCAAATAGCAGTTAGACATGGTGGTAATGTATCAATTGAAAAATCACCAATAGGTGGCGCTAGATTTATATTAACTTGGCCTAGTAAATCAATAAAATAAAGCAATTAAAGTTGTAGATTATGAATACAATTATATTAGTAGAAGATGATGAAAAGCTTTCAAGCTTAATTCAAAAGTACATGCAACAACAAGGGTTTCAAATTGACATAATCGCGGATGGTAGGTTAGCAACAAAAGTAATTTTATCTAATCAGCCTGATGTTGTGATATTAGATTTAATGCTACCAGGTAAAGATGGCTTAACTATTTGCAGAGAAATAAGAGCACAATATAAAGGCAGCGTATTATTTTTAACAGCCAGTGAAGATGATATTGATCATGTTACTGGTATAGAATTAGGCGCTGACGACTTTATTATAAAACCCATTCAGCCTAGAGTATTATTAGCTCGAGTACGAATGCAATTAAGAAAAGCAGCTTTGATTCCCAATATAAATGTGCAATCGTCATCAAATGAAGTTCATACGGTGTCTGATTTACATTTTGGTAAATTATCAATTTTCACTAAAAAGCGGTTGGTCACGTTAAATACAGAAAAAGTGCCACTTACTACAAGTGAATATGAATTATTGTTATTACTCGCAAACCATGCTGAAGAAGTTCTGTCTCGTGATTTTATTTTTAAAGCAACTAGAGGCATAGAGTATGATGGCATGGATCGAACCGTTGATACTAAGATAGCTAATTTAAGAAAAAAACTCGGTGATAGCGGCTCTTTATCTAGCAAAATTATCACGGTTCGTAGTCAAGGATATCTTTTTGTCCCAGATAATTGGCATTAATAAATTACATAATAGTGAATTACATTACGAACCAAGTTGTTTAGGCGGTACGCGATTCATAATAAAATTACTATTAAACTTATAATTAATGCTATCTATAGGCTTAGAGTAAATTTATAATCCATACTTAGATACATTAAAAGCTTAACTAGAGATCAATATGGACTCAAAAGAAATTTACCAAAATAACCCATTACAGGGTGTTAAATTAGAAACAATTTTAAATGAACTTGTTGATCATTTTGGTTGGGAAATTTTACATGCTTATTTACAGATTAATTGTTTTAAAAAGAACCCAAGCATTTTATCTAGTTTAAAGTTTTTACGTAAGACCGAGTGGGCTAAAGAAAAGATAGAATCTTTTTATATGTATAAGCTTTTAGGTTATCCAAAAGCAGATGATGAACAATTCCAGCTTCCACCAAGAGATCGCATTGTGCCATCACATCATAAAGCACGAGGCCCTGCAAACTTAAGCCTTGATGATGCACAAAAATTACAAGAGAAAAAATCAAAAGTAGCGCGTAGATTCAATTCAACTTCTGATAACCCTTGGGGTCAGTAGTTGCAATTAAATTAACTGACTATGAAAGGTAAACTTAGCTATAATAACAGCTTAAACTTATTAAGTTGCTGTAGCAGGTTTACCTTTTATGATTTTTAAAGCCATTATTTTATGTTGTATCTTTTTTTATTTTAGTTTCAACTCTTCAGCTTCCCTATCAAAGCATACCAGCTTAAACAAAAGCATTACGCTAAATTTATCGAGCCGTAGCTATGAGAATCGAGAGTATTATTTTGAACTCATTAAATTAGCCCTCGAAAAAGACGGCTATCAAGTAACTATTAATGATTTGGGGATTTCTAATACTCTAAGACAAAAAAAGAATTTAAACGATGGCAAAGTATCCTTAATATTGCGCTTAAAAACGCCATTAAGAGACAAAAACTTTACCAAAGTCAACATAGGCTTAACCAAGGGACTCATTGCGCAAAGAGTACTGCTCATCAGAAAACATGACCAATACATTTTTAATAACATTAAAAATAAACAAGATTTAAATGATAATAATTTAGTGGCTGCTTTTGGTGAATCTTGGTTTGATATTGCAGTATGGCAACATAATAACCTACCATATATTGAGTTATTGGGTGATAGGCAAAAAATTTATACCATGTTGGCCAGTGGCAAAAGAAACATAGATTACTTTTCACGTGGCATAAATGAAATTATGTCCGAATCACAGCGGCACCCCAGCCTTAATATCGAACAAAACTTATTGATCTGTTATAAAAACGATATCTATATCTATGTCAAAAAAGATAATCATCAATTAGCTGAAATTTTAGAAAAAGCCATGATTAAAGCTGATAATTCAGGCTTGCTAGATCAGCTAATAACTAAATATTGGGGTAATTTGAAGCAAGAATTGCAGCTAGATACTCGCACAAAAATCACTCTAGATATGCCAAATTAAGCTACAAAAATGTGATATACATAAGTACTGTAAATCTAATCAACAAGTGCATCCTTGCTCTTGTATAGAAATAAATATCAGTCTTTCATTTATTTGAATTGATACTAATGTTCTACAATATCAAAAACTGAAAGTGGTGGCACAGGTACATCATTTTCATGATCACCTAGTACATATACTTGACCGTTTTTTAACGCCACATCACTCGGATCTGATACATCTTCATTGTCTAAGTCATAAACAGCAACTATTTCACCCACTAAATTAAGCTTAATTAACTTAGTAAATTTTTCAGATAAAACATATACATTACCTTGATGGTACTGAACACCTTGGGCATCATATTCAAAAATACTGCCATCAGTTTCATCGGCATAGCTGATATCATATCTTTCTTTTAGGGTAAAATCAGAGTTTAAAATAATAAGTTCATCAGTTGCCTCTTCATCATTTTGATCTGGTACTAAATAGTATTCTTGTGCTGAAACATCAAACCCTAAACCTGAATATCGGTAATTTTCACCTTCACTGTTTGATACATCAATTTGATATTCTTGCGCTAAAGTATAGCTATCATCTGTTTTAGTGAAATGCCCAACTAAACCACCATCTGTTAATACATAAAACTCATTATCACCACCAACAATCGCTTCAGTACAACCTTGGTTACAGTTAATGCTTGCAAATTCTACATCTACTTTTTCAGTGACATTAAAACTGGCATCCATCGCAAACATCTCGGCCTGATCTGTGATTATCATCCAACTGTCATCTGCTAACGCCCAAATACCTGACGGTTGAATAATAGCTTCATCTAAAGCATGTTCAGCTACTTTTTCAAGTTCGCCCGTATCTTCAATTGGGCCAGCACCTATTTGCGCATTTTTATCCATTACAAATACTAAATTATTTTCAGTATCATCATTGCTTATAGCAATACGACCATCAGGCATTAAACCTATATCATTAAATTGTGCAGCGCCAAATCCTTCAATATACCAAGAGTCTGTATGTGTAAGCAGTGTTTCTGCTAAGCTGTAGTGTAAAACCACACCTTGCATAGCTTCTTGCGCCAAAATCAGCATGTTATCTTCTGATACAGCAAGACCTTCAACTGACATATCACCTGCTAAAGTAATCACTTGAGAAGATTCATCAAGAGCATTAAAAATCACCAATTGATGCGTATTTTGGTCGTATAACCACACTTGCTCTTCACCTGTCTCATCAATTGCTAGCTCTGTAAATGCGCTATCTTCAGATACTTGCCAAGTCACTAATTTATCTTGTGCACGATCATAACGGTTTAATAAATTATCACCTGTTACATACCATAAAATATCGTCTTGACGCTCTAAATCAATCGCATTTTTTGCTGCATCATGGGTATTTTCAACTGAGTGATAGAATAATTCGTTCGAATCACCATCAACATAGCCATATTCAACACCTGATTGAAATACATCAAATGATGGCCAGTTCACATCTATGCTTGTGACTGATGAGACTGTTTGCTCACCTTCAGGATAAGTAACATACATAGCAAGTGGAAAATCTTCTACCATAGACTTACCTTCAGCTGGTACAACTAATTTTAGTGATGTAGGCTCAGGTACAATAGGGTCTTTACTTGAATCGTCATCATCGCTGCTACATCCAGCTAAAAATACTGATACAGCACATGCTAAAAGTGTTTTTTGAAATTTCATAAATAAATTGCTCTTTTATTAAGTTGCGGGCAGTTTATGAAGATAGAGGTCTAAAAAATGTCAAAATTGGACTGTCACTGTAAATAATTACAAACGATTACATAATTAGTTGTTAAATCTAAATTATTGCACCTAAATAGTGAATAAGTTGAAAAGACTATATACGGAAATATATGTCTGAAATGTCAATATTAGAGCTCCCTTTATTAAAAATTCGATATTATCCGTAAATTTTTAAAGGAGAAATAAATTTACAAGGTATGGGAAAAAGCATAGTTACTGCTTTTTGATCTTTTTATAAAAACTTTGTAATCCTCATTCTTCATGATTGTTGATGACAGTAGGGGAGTGTTAATAGGATAAGCCACTATCATAGAATAATTACCCTTCTCATCCGCAACCGCTGTTTTTTTATAGATAAATGTGCGATTAACTGTTTTGCTGTATAAACTCAATCTAGCTTGCACATAAGCGCCCGGATCAGTTATGCCATGTATTTCCTCTCCTTTTACAATTTCATAAATTTTTATAGAAGAAGATATAAAGTCGTCATATAAATAACCTTCCGCTGTTTTTACTACGTCTATTTTATCCCATGATGCGTAAGTTTGTTTACTTTCTGGATTTTCAATTGGTAAAGAGAGTAGCCGAAAATTAAACCTATTATCATTTAAGAGTTGAGAAAATGAAGCATTATAACTTTGCTCAGGGCTTTCAAAAATCATACGGTAATGGCTCAGTTCACTACCATCTCCAGCATATAGTTTTGCTAATATGGAGTTATCTCGAAAATCGCCAAACGAATACCGTTCAATCCTGCGCCCATAAACATTAAACTCACCTTTTTTTATTAAATCGACCTTTTTATTAACGTATTGGCTTTTAGCATAAAAAAATCGGCCGAATGTATCTGCATCAACAATCGCATAACGGATTGATTGCCCACGATTACATTTAGGACAAAGTAATTGTAAAGAAGCTTGTTCACTTTGAGAAAATGCCCAAAGCGGAACCGAAGATGATGGGTAACGACTTGCGATAGGGATACGATTACTATGTGAGGCAATAATATTACCAAAGTCCCAAGAAGCCATTACTCCATAGTCTTCTCGTTTTATAGCTGTCGCAGTTAATTTTGAATATGGGGTTTTAGCAGGCTCAGGTGTATTTTTCTGTAACCAATCAAGGGCGCTAAACCATGCATCTTTATAAATGATAATTGAAGATAGTTTTTGTTGCTCAACCCAAGGAAACATAGTGAGACCAAAAGGATATAGCGGTGACAGTGAAATAATAAATGTGATTATAATTGCAGAAGCTAAAGTCCAAGTATTAAGCATTTTTATTTTTAAAAACTGATAGCAGCCATAAAGGGTTATAACAGCGCTGAAGGATAAAAAAGCCGGTGCTATATAACCAAAATCACCGGAAAACCACCAAATTAACAGCCATGTATATGAAAAGGTTAAGGGAATGATCACTTCAAAATTTAAGCGCCTTTTCCAAATCATCAATAAAGCAATTAAAGCACTTGGTAGCGCTAGAATACCTACAATACCAAGGCGTTCTAAATATAAAGCAATATTTACCGGAGTTTCTTCTCTAATTAATGAGGCTTTAGGGTCAAAGACTGCATTTATAATACTTTTCCCTAGTTCTGTTATTTGTAAAAAAGCCACAATAACGGTGAGTAGACCTAAAAGTGCACTAATTGAAACTATGCCTTTGTTATATTTTATAGTTAGTTTATTAATGACAAATAAATAGCACCATGAAAATAATGCAAGGCCAACACTTCCAGCAATCAACCAATTCATCCCCCTTGGATATATAATAAGTTGCGGGAAAATAAAGTTAATAGTTAAAAACGAAACAACAAGAACTAAAGCATAACGCGTGATAGCCGAAGCTAAATGTTGGCTATTTTCTCTAAATGAAATTACAGCGCTGCAATACAACAACATAGCAAGAGTGATCACTGGCAAAAATATAGCGGCTCCTTGCCATGTATAGGCTAAGATAATTAAAGGTGAAGCGTAAATAAATACTTGTCGCCACAATAGTTTATGAGCAGGTGACTTAAATAAACATACAATACCTAATGCCATTGCTAAAGCTAAGAAATATTCTACAACATGATGATCTACAAAACCTAATGTAGAGCGAGCAAGCGTACTTCCTGGATAAATAGCAAATAAGAAAACCGCAAATAACGCCATATGTTTATTGAGTAAAATACGAGTCAAAAAATACAACAGTAATAAACTTAAAGTGCCCAAAATAGGAGAAAACCATGCTGCAACTGCTGAAATTTCATTTAAAGTGGCATCATGTGAATATATCAATAACGTAACGGTTGCGATTGAGTAAGTAAACAGGCCCGCTGCGCGATTTTTTATACGTTTAGGATAATGGCTTCCATGATCCCAACGTTGAATATTAGGATAGTTTTCTACTATGTATTTAGCATGGCGTAAATGAAAGTATGAATCGACCCCCAACAACTTAACATCTGAATCCTTGTTAAACACATAATCATAACTCACCCAACTTCGAGCACAAAAAGCCGCTATCAGTAATAATAAAATAAGGGAAAAGTTAGAAAAATTTGAAAGTTTGCTCGATGTAAAAATAGATGAAATAGGGTTTCCCATATAATTTTCGAGCCTCAATGAATAATTACTTTAATTTTTATAAAACAAAACATCATTGTGCTAGATAATAAAAAATATAATTGTATGATGTTAATTCATAACTAATTTTTATAGTAACATCATACAATTTAAAAAACATGCAATCTAATTTTAAAATAAAGAGTCATTGGTAAAAACCTTCACTTCTTTACATTTTAGAATCTAATTTTTCGCTAAATAGGAATTTAATTTTGTCATTAAATAAAAGCACACAAAGTCCATTAATCAGTGTTTATATGGCAACAAAAAATAGACCTGAGCTAGTGGAAAAAGCAATCAACTCAGTAATTAATCAAGATTATGATAACTTTGAACTTATCATCATTAATGATGGTTCAACAGATAATACATTAACGCTATTACAAAGTTATCAAGAAAAATATCAAAACATACACTGCTATCATAATAAAACCAGTGTCGGTGTTGCTCAAGCCAGAAATCAGGCTATAAAAAACTGTTCAGGTGATTTTATTACTGGACTTGATGATGATGACTGCTTTCAAACAGATAGGTTAAGTTCCTTAATGGCTAATTATGATGATAAGTATAGTTTTATTTGTAGTAGCGTTATTTGGGACTTTGGCCATAAACAAAAAATAGCAGATAATAAACGTAAAGAAATCAGCTTAAATGATCAACTAAACTATAATCATGCAACCACGCAAGTATTAGTTAAAAAAGCACGTTTTGATGCCATTGGATGTTTTGACCACAATCTAGTTGCAAGAATAGATTATGATGCTTGGACTCGGTTAATTGAAGAATACGGCTGCGCCTTACGTATTGCCAACCCTTCCTATATTTTAAATCGCAGTCGTGAAGTTGTTCGAATTACAACTAGTGAACGTGATATAAAAGGCAATCATCAATTTTTAGCAAAACATAAACATAAAATGAGTGCTCAAAACTTATTAAATCATGAATTTCGAGATATTTACGCACGTAATGATGCTTATACATTAAAAAAATTTCTATCACACTTAGCGGCTGGTTATATCTTTAATAAATTTAAATATTATGTTCGAATTAATTTTTTAAAAAATTGGCATAATTAAATAATCACTTATCATTAATTAACTTTTTTATTAAAAGGTACAAAAGATAACCATGCTTAAAATTGAAGTTAAAGGAGTTGAATTTAATAATAAAGGCGCAGAAATGATGTTATTGAGCATTATGCAAGCCCTTGATTCACATTTTAGTAATTATCAATTAGTGCTTTCTCCTGGTTATTTATTACCATATGAAAAACGAGCCAAGTTAGGTGCATGGCAAAAATTTAGCTTTACATTTTGTGGTATAGATTGGACTTGGTTAGGAAATTTGGCGCCTTCAAGTCTAAAAAAAATGTTATGCCACTTTGGGATCATAGTAGAAAAAGATATTGATATTGTATTTGACGCATCAGGTTTTGTTTATAGTGATCACTGGGGAGAACACAAAATAAAACAGACGCTTTCTCATTTAAAGCGAATAAGCAAGAGTGGTCAAAAATATATATTTTTACCTCAAGCTTTTGGCCCATTTACTGATAATAATGCGTATTTAATGCAAGAAATAATGACGCAATCCAAATTAATCATAGCACGAGAGCAAAAATCTTATGATTTTTTGAAGGCTTTTGAGCAAAGCAAAAAAGTAGAATGTTTTCCCGATTTCACACCGCTTTTAACTGTTGAAAATACTTTGCAGCCTAAAGACCTACCTCAGGAATATGTCTCGATTATTCCAAATTACAAAATGTTTTCTAAAAAAAGTAAAGTAGAAAAAAACTGCTACATTCAATTCTTAGTTAACGTTGTAAGCATAGTTGAAACATTTGGGTTAATACCTATATTGCTAAATCATGAAGGCAAAGAAGATTATGATATTTGTTTAGCCGTTAATGCGGCATGTATAAAAGATATAAAAATATTAAATAAAATGAATGCGCTCCAAGTGAAGAAAGTTATCGCACATAGTACTTTTTGTGTTTCATCACGATTTCACGGCTGTGTTAGTAGCCTTTCACAAGGCGTGCCATCTCTGGCAACAAGTTGGAGCCATAAATATGAAGCTTTATATCAATTATATCAATGTGAAAATCTCATCCTTGATATCAACATCAGTTATGCGCAGCTTTCAGTGCATATTGAAAATATGATTTTAAATAGAGATCTGCAGGCTTCAAAATTATTAGAACTATCTCAGGTTCATAAGAACCAATGTAAAGCAATGTGGCAGCTTATTTTTGATAAAATATAGCTGCCAGTTATTACTCTTAGTGTAAACCATAAAACTGGCAATTTAATATGCATTATTATTCGAAAGGAATAACATGGTTACTTCGGTAGATACCAGTATTGATATCAATTATACAGCAGCAGTAGATAGGCGTGTATCAGCTTCTGAAGTTTATCCTGTAATTGAAATAAGCAAAGTTAAACGTCATATCACCCTAGTAAGATTACCCTACGCTAATATTTACAGCGTATATGGCAAGTTACCAAAAAATAGAGAAGTAAGGCCTCCTTTAGGGTTATTATATGTTGCTGGCGCACTTGAAGAAGCAGGCCACTGCGTCAATATTATTGATTGTGAAACTGAGCTTTATTCACCTGAATATACTTTACAACTGATCCTTGACTCAAAACCAGATATTGTAGGCTTTACTGCTACTACACCAGAAATTCATGGTGTTGAAA
>Ga0209395_1005036_pt1 | contig 15075 bp, 15 predicted proteins | sample GOMGulsemesocosm_3_FD_184635 | JGI IMG/M metagenome (GOLD analysis project Ga0209395, IMG submission 184635) | Methane-oxidizing microbial communities from mesocosms in the Gulf of Mexico - GOM9D Gulf of Mexico (SPAdes) (version 2) | ecosystem: Environmental > Aquatic > Marine > Cold seeps... | reverse complement strand
CGTAGATAAGGTTTCAGCTGATATATGATGATGAGTATAATTTTTAGCTCTTGCCATTATATCGCCTAATGCGAGTAATATATCCTTCATATCTACATTAGGTAACAAAGCCTCTGGTACGGTTTTTTCTGATATTAATGCTTTAGCAACAAAAATATCGCGATCTAATCTTGGAATTTCATCAAGATTCTCTGCTGCGACTTTAAATTGCTCATACTCTTTTAAGCGCTTTATCAACTCAACTCTAGGATCAATATCTTCCTCTTCGAGTTCTTTATGAACTGGCAATAATAATCTAGACTTAATTTGTGTTAATAATGCTGCCATGACTAAGTACTCTGCAGCCAATTCAAGCTTTAAATCTTTCATTAATTCAATATAAGCGACATATTGCTTTGTTATGGTATGAACTGATAATTCTAAAATGTCTAATTTATGTTTTTTAATCAAATAAAGTAATAAATCTAAAGGGCCCTCAAAAGTTTCTAATATCACTTCAAGGGCATCTGGCGGTATATATAAATCTGCGGGTTTTTCAACCATCGCTTTACCGTTTAATAAAGCTAATGGCTGAGTTTGTACTTCAGGTATCACTCAAAAACACTCACATCACCTGAGCCTTCACGAATAATATTCATTTCATCTTCAGAAAAATCAATCACACTTGTTGGGTGCTCTGATAAAAAACCACCATGGATAATCAAATCTACATGTTTTTCTAATTTAAAACGAATTTCTTCTGGATCCGACTCTGTATGCTCTTGTCCTGGTAAAATAAGTGAACACGACATCAGAGGTTCACCGAGTTCTTCAAGTAAGGCTAATGTAATTTCACATTGCGGTACACGAATACCTATTGTCTTTTTCTTATCATTTAATAAGCGTTTAGGTACTTCTTTAGTGCCTTTAAAAATAAAGGTATAAGGCCCCGGCGTATTATTTTTAATAAGTCTATATAATTGATTATCGACTCTTGCGTAGTTTGCAAGTTCAGATAAATCTCGACACATTAATGTAAAATTATGATGTTTTTCTAATCCACGGATTTTTTCTATTCTTTCCATTGATTTTTTATTACCGATACAACATCCAATGGCATAGCCAGAGTCTGTTGGATAAATAATAACACCACCTTTGTGTATTATTTCAATTGCTTGACGGATCAATCTTGCTTGCGGGTTTTCTGGATGTATATGAAAAAACTGACTCATAATATTCCTTTTTATTGCTAACGAAGCGTAATTAACGCCATAGTTTCATAATTATACTGCCCAGTCTTGCCACACTGGCGTACAATCCTTTGGTAAATATAGGTTCTTTCCAAGTTCTAGCCAAGTCATAGGGAAATGAAAATCTGATCCCTGTGAACATAACAGGCCATATTCACGGCTTAAAGCCCCCAAAAATTGACGTTCTGTTGGTGCTTGTTGCGGTTGCGCTACTTCCATGCCATCACCGCCATCAGCTTTAAAATCAGATAATAATTGCCTTAACCATTTATTAGACATTTGATATCTACCAGGGTGTGCAACAACAGCTTGACCACCTGCAGATTGAATTGCTGAAATTGCAGTTTTCATATCACACCAAGTACTTGGAGTATAACCTGTTTTACCTCGCGCTAAGTACTTTTTAAATACGCCTTGAATATTTTTAGCTTTACCTTGGTTTACCAAATATTGCGCAAAATGCGCTCTAGTAATATGTGCATCCCCGGCTAAATCTTTTGCACCTTGATACGCATCAGCAATTCCCGATTTTTCTAGACGCCTGCCAATTTCAAGTGCACGCGAATCTCTTTTTTGCTTTTGCTCACAGACTAAAGCGAGTAGTTCTGTTGATTGGGGATCTAAGTTAAGGCCTACAATATGTATTTCAAAACTATGCCAACGTGTTGATATTTCGATGCCATTAATGAGTTTTATATCTAAATTATTTTGCTTAATATGGTCATGAGCGATAGGTAGTGCATCTAATGTATCGTGATCTGTGATCGCAAATATATCGATTCCTTTTTCTACTGCTCTGTCTATTAATTCTTCTGGAGAAAGTCGGCCATCAGAACATGTTGTATGGCTATGTAAATCGTACTTCATTTGAGCTACTTTAAATTTAGCGCTGGGATATACACAAAGTATACCAATTTCAGTGTTATAAAACGAACATACATCTGATATTAACGGTATTTATAACAATATATTTTTGTTCACTACAATCCGTTATATAAATTTCATATAAAATTCTTGACAAGAATATACAATTTGAGCTCTACTATAGCTACTTAAATAAAGGTACATTTTAATGACTCTTTCAGTTCATACATTTGAAGTAAATACACTAAATATTATTTGGTGGTGGCACTCGTAATTTACGGGTGATGAACTGTTGTACCAAACAGATTCTAAGACCCGCAGCTAGCGGGTTTTTTTATGTCCAAACCCGCATTTACAATGCGGGTTTTTTGTTTTCTAAATAAATTACTAATACAAAATACTAGAGGAATGAGATTTTGATATTTAGGCATATAACAAAAGCGCCAGGTGCTGTTTCAAGCATCACTTTGGCTCGGGAATATATTCAAAGTCCACTTTCGCTTTATGCGAAATTAGATAAAGAAAATAGCTTATTATTAGAGTCAGCTGAAGTTGACTCCAAAGATTGTTTGAAAAGTCTTATTTTAGTTGATGCTGCCATTCGAATTGAATGTAATGGACAGGAAGTAAAGCTTGTTGCTTTATCAAATAACGGTTTACAACTTCTACCTTATTTACAAGACAAAGTAGCCAATTGTGATTCTGTTTTAGATGACAATACACTTACTTTAACTTATCAAGCATACCAATCTAATTTAGATGAGTTTTCTCGATTAAAAGCAGATAACGCATTCAGTGCCCTGCGAAATTGTATCAACAATATAAAATCAACTGCAGACAATGCTTATTCATTATTTTTAGGCGGTGTATTTGCTTATGACATGGTTGCTAATTTTGAGCAACTCCCAAATGTTGAAAACAAAGATAATACTTGCCCTGATTATGTTTTTTACTTAGCTGAAACGCTTGTTATTATTGATCACAAAGAAAAAACAACCGATTTAATTGGTAATGTATTTAATGGCCCTGATGTTCATGCTAATTGTTTTGAAGTTGGACAAAAACTCGAAGAACTCAACCAATTATGTGAACAAGTAACACCTTATACAGGTAAATATAGCAAAGTAACAAAAGCACCTGATGTCAGTGTTGATATTAGTGATGAAGCATACTGCAAACAGGTTTTAGCACTTAAAAAAAATATTGTCGATGGTGATATTTTTCAAGTCGTACCTTCTCGTAGCTTTAGCTTACCATGTCCTGATGCTCTATCGGCTTATCAGCATTTAAAGCAGCAAAACCCTAGCCCTTATATGTTTTATATGAAAGATCAGGATTTCACCTTGTTTGGTGCATCACCAGAGTCTGCTTTAAAGTTTTGTGCTTTAAGTCGTCAAGTAGAAGTTTACCCAATTGCTGGTACTCGTCCTCGAGGAAAGCACCAAGATGGTAGCATAAACCCAGATTTAGATAGTCGAATTGAACTTGACCTACGAAATGATCAAAAAGAACGTGCTGAGCATTTAATGTTGGTGGATTTAGCCCGTAACGATGTAGCTCGTATTTCAATTCCTGGTACACGCCATGTGAAAGAGTTATTAAAAGTAGATAGGTATTCTCAAGTAATGCATTTAGTTTCTCGTGTTGTTGGTCAATTAAAACCTGAATTGGATGCACTTCATGCATACCAAGCTTGTATGAACATGGGCACTCTCGTTGGCGCACCAAAAGTAAAAGCCGCGCAACTTGTACGTGAAGTAGAGCAAAAGCGCCGTGGTAGCTACGGCGGTGCTGTGGGTTACTTAACAGGTGATGGCACTATGGATAGCTGTATTGTGATCCGAAGTGCATTTGTAAAAAATAATATCGCTTATGTTCAAGCCGGCGCAGGAGTTGTACATGATTCTGAGCCTCAATTAGAAGCCGATGAAACCCGTGCAAAAGCACAAGCAGTGATTAAAGCCATAATCTCTAGTTTAGAGGAGCAAAACAATGTCTAATAAAACAGATTATAAAATCTACTTTTTAGATAACTTCGACTCTTTCAGTTATAACCTAGTAGATGAATTTGAACAAATGGGTGTCGATTTAGTGGTCTATCGTAACAATTTAGATGCACAAACTATATTTGACCAAATGTCAGCCGAAACAAAGCCTGTAATACTTGTTTTATCACCAGGTCCTGGCACCCCAAAAAGTGCAGGCTGTTTAATGAACTTAACTGAACTTTGTAAGGGTCAGTTCCCTATTCTTGGCATCTGTTTAGGTCATCAAGCCCTTACACAAATCTATGGCGGCACAGTGGGTCATGCAGGTGATACTGTACATGGGAAATCATCAATAATTGAACTTGCTAAACATTCTATCTTCGATGGTTTAGGCAATCGTATGCCTGTCGCACGTTACCACTCATTAATGGCGACTAAGGTACCAGATTCACTTTCTATTATTGCCCATTATCAAGATATCCCTATGGCAATATTAAACGAACAAGATAAAGTACTTGGTTTTCAATTTCATCCAGAATCAATTTTAACACCTGATGGTGCACAGTTATTGCGCCAAAGCCTAGCCTATTTAAGCAATACAACCGAAGAAGGAATTGCGTAATGAAAGAAATCATCAATACTCTAATTGCTCAAAAAGACTTAAGCATAACGCAATCAGAACAGCTGTTCAGCACGGTCATGCAAGGTGAGTTAAGTGAAATTGAGCTTACAGCCGCTTTAATTGCGCTAAAAATTAAAGGTGAAACAGCTTGTGAAATTGCCGGCGCAGCCTCTGCAATGCGTAAACACGCAGTGCCTTTTAATACATCGATCGACGTTACAGCAGATAGCTGTGGTACTGGTGGTGATGGTTCAAATACCATAAATGTATCAACTACTGCCGCAATTGTTGCTGCAGCTTGTGGCATTAACATGGTAAAGCATGGTAATAAAAGTGTTTCAAGTAATTCAGGATCTGCTGATTTACTTGTTGCACTTGGTATCAATATTAATATGCCGGTAACGCTTGCACAAGACTGTTTAGAAAAGACTGGATTTACATTTATGTTTGCACCTAATTATCATAAAGGCGTAAAACATGCGATGCCAGTTCGCACAACATTAAAAACAAGAACCTTATTTAATATTTTAGGCCCATTAGCAAACCCTGCGGCACCAAAAGTACAGTTATTGGGTGTATATTCTCCGGAATTATGTATGCCGATGGCACAAACCCTTAAAATGCTAGGCACACAACGCGCTTTAGTTGTACATGGCTCTGGTACTGATGAAATTGCATTACATGGTTCAACTAAAGTAGTTGAATTAAATAATGGTGAGATAACAGAATCAATACTTACACCAAGTGATTTTGGTTTAGATGAATACCCACTTGAAGCAATTGCTGGTGAAGGTCCAGAATATAACGCACAAGCTACTTTAGCTATTTTAAAAGGCGATGGAAAACCTGCGCATAATGCAGCTATCATCGCTAATGTCGCTGCGCTTTTATATTTAACAAATAAGGCTGATAACTTTAAGCAAGCTGCACAAATCGTATCTGATAAATTGGCTTCAGGCATTGTTATTCAAACACTTAATAAAATAGTCACACTAAGTAATTCAGAGGTTGAGAATGGCTAACGTATTAGAAAAAATTGTAGCAGACAAAGCCATTGAGCTGAAACAACGTAAAATTGAACGTCCTTTATCAAGTTTTATTGACGATGTTAAGCCCTCTACACGTAATTTTTATGAAGCATTAAAAAGCACTGATAATGGCGGCACACATTTTATTTTAGAATGTAAAAAAGCGTCTCCATCTAAAGGTTTAATACGTCCTCATTTTGATTTAGATGAAATTACGTCAGTTTATAAAAATTATGCAACCTGTATTAGTGTGCTAACAGATGAAAAATATTTTCAAGGTAGCTTTGATTACTTACAAACAGTCAGAAATAAGGTAGAGCAGCCACTCATTGGCAAAGATTTTTATATTGACGAATACCAAGTCTATTTTGCGCGTTTACATGGTGCTGATGCAATTTTATTAATGCTTTCTGTATTAGAAAATAAAGAGTATAAAGCCCTTGAGTCTGTAGCTAAGTCATTAAATATGAGCATATTAACTGAAGTAAGCAACGAAGAAGAAGTGCATCGCGCACTTGAGCTAAACGCTGAACTTATCGGTATCAACAATCGTAATTTACGTGACTTAAGCACTGACTTAACAACAACAGAAACACTTCGTAAGCTTATACCAAATGATAAAGTTGTCATTTCAGAGTCTGGTATTTATACCCATGACGATGTTAAACGCCTTTCACCTTTATGTAATGGGTTTTTAGTAGGTAGCTCTATCATGGCACAAGATGATATGGAGCTTGCCTGTAAAAAAATAACTTTAGGTGAAAATAAAGTATGTGGTTTAACACGCTGTGATGATGCATTAGCTGCATATAATGCTGGTGCTATTTATGGCGGTTTAATTTTCTACCCTAAATCACCTCGCTTTGTTGATTTAGATTGTGCAAAAGCAATTGTAGATAGCGCACCACTTTCTTTTGTAGGTGTTTTTGTAAACGCTGAAATTGACCATATTGTCGAATACGCACATCAATTAAAACTCAGCGTTGTTCAACTACATGGTAAAGAAGATGCGCAATATATTTCCGAACTAAAAGCAAAGCTACCTAAAACATGTAACGTATGGAAAGCAATTGCAATTAAAGATGCAATACCTGAGCTTTCACTTGAAGTCGATCGTTACTTATTTGATACCCATAGCGATAATTTACCCGGCGGTACTGGCAAAGCATTTGATTGGTCAATTTTAAAAAGCTGCAACGGTGAATTTATGCTAGCAGGTGGTTTAAGTAGCGATAACATTAAACAAGCAAGTCTAATTGGCGCAACAGGTTTAGATCTCAATTCAGGTGTAGAAATTGAGCCAGGTAAAAAATGTCAAACTAAAATAAATGATGTTTTCACCAAACTAAGACAATACTAATTTAACATCTGAGGTTTCAAGCCTCAGATATCAATACAGAATGAATGAGGAATGAGAAGTGGAATCTTTTAACAATAATACCGATAACAAACCTGGTTACTTTGGTCAGTTTGGTGGCATGTTTGTACCTGAACTATTAGTACCAGCACTAAAACAACTTGAACAAGAATTTAATAATGCACAACAAGATCCTGAATTTCAGGCTGAGTTTACAGCTTTATTAAATGAATATGCAGGTCGCCCGACTCCATTAACGCTTACACGTAATATGGTTAAAAACCCAAAAGTAAAACTTTATTTAAAACGTGAAGATTTATTACATGGCGGTGCACACAAAACAAACCAAGTTTTAGGGCAAGCACTATTAACTAAACGCATGGGTAAAAAAGAAGTAATCGCAGAAACAGGTGCTGGGCAGCATGGTGTAGCAACGGCTTTAGCCTGCGCATTGTTAGGTTTAAAATGTAAAGTTTACATGGGCGCAAAAGACGTTGCACGTCAGCAACCAAATGTTTTCCGAATGAAATTAATGGGTGCTGAAGTTATTCCTGTTACAGCCGGTTCTGGCACACTAAAAGATGCAGTAAATGAAGCATTAAGAGACTGGTCTGCAAATTATGAAAATGCCCATTATTTATTAGGCACAGCTGCTGGGCCTCATCCATTCCCAACTATGGTTCGTGAGTTCCAAAAAATGATTGGCGAAGAAGCCAAAATACAAATACAAGAAGCTGAAGGCCGATTACCAGATGCTGTTATTGCTTGTGTTGGTGGGGGTTCAAATGCGATAGGCATGTTTAACGATTTTATTGAAGAAGAATCTGTTAAATTAATTGGTGTTGAGCCAGCAGGTAAAGGCCTTGATAGCAAAGAACATGGAGCCACTTTATGTAAAGGTACAAAGGGCTTATTACACGGTGCCTATACATACATAATGCAAGATGACTTTGGTCAAATTGAAGAGTCATATTCTGTTTCTGCGGGCTTAGATTACCCAGCAGTTGGCCCTCAGCATGCACATTTACATGAAACAGGCCGCGCACAATATGTGGGCATTGAAGATGACGAAGCATTAGATGCTTTTCAAACCTTAGCTAAAAATGAAGGCATTATTCCAGCATTAGAATCAAGTCATGCACTTGCTTACGCTTTAAAATATGCAGAAAAGCAAACTGAAGAAACCGTTTTAATTGTTAACTTAAGTGGCCGTGGTGATAAAGATTTAGCCCATGTTCAAGATGTACTTGCACAAAAAGCAGCAGAAAAAGGAGCTAAATAATGACTACATTAAATAGATACCAAACTAAATTTGAAACGCTTGCTGCCAACAATCATGGTGCATTTGTACCATTTGTAACAATCGGTGATCCAAATAAAGAATTAAGCTTTGATATCATAAAAAGTTTAATTGATGGTGGTGCCGATGCACTTGAATTAGGTATACCGTTTTCTGATCCAGTAGCCGATGGCCCTGTTATTCAAAAAGCAAATATCAGAGCACTTGAAGCTAACTCAAATACAGATGTATGTTTTGAAATCCTAAAAAAAGTACGTGAATATAATGCTGATATTCCAATTGGCTTACTTTTATACTCAAACTTAGTTTTTGCTCGTGGCTTAGATAAATTTTATCGAGATGCCAAAGATGCAGGTGTTGATTCAATTTTAGTAGCCGATGTACCTTTACATGAATCTAAATTATTCAGAGAATCAGCTAAAAAAGCAGGCGTTGATCCTATTTTTATCGCAACACCAAATGCTGATGATGATACATTAAAAACCTGTGCATCTTATGGCCGTGGTTATACTTATTTATTATCAAGAGCAGGCGTAACTGGCACAGATACACAAGCGACAATGCCAGCGACTTCTATTGTAGGTAAATTAAATGAATATAACGCTGCACCATCTTTATTGGGTTTTGGTATATCTAAACCTGAGCATGTTAAAGAAGCACTAGATTCTGGGGCTGCAGGTGCAATATCAGGCTCTGCAGTTGTTAAAATCATTGAAGATAACTTAAATGATTCAAGCAAGATGTTAGCCCAATTAAAAACCTTTACTAAAAACATGAAAGCAGCGACTTTATAGTTGGTTTTATAGCTATTATTAAACGTTTATTGATGGTTTGATATTAAATATCAAACCATCATGCCCCTCTTATCACTCAATTCTTCCGTTATTCACTTAATTTTATAAATACAACAAAACTTCAATACTATCGCCATATCAAAAATAATTTTTCCATCTATATGACTAACTTAAATATTTTTAACCGTAAATACTGGTTTCTAAAAATTATCTTTATACTGATTGTGAGTTTTTCATTTATAGGAAAGCCTGAAAAAACACATACATTACAAAGCATAGAAGATAAAATTTTTCAGCATTCTGAAACTGAGCATGTCATTTTACTGCATGGTATGTTTAGAAGTGCCATCGCGATGAAGCCCGCTGAGTCATTTTTAACAGAAAAAGGATTCAAGGTTATCAATATGAGCTATCCCTCTACACAACATGATATTGAAACCTTGGTACAAAACTACCTAATGCCACAAATAGCAAGTTTAGAGGAAAGTGGAGCCTCAAAAATTCATTTTGTTACACACTCTATGGGTGGTATTTTAGTAAGACATTATTTAAAAAATAACCAAATGCCGGCTTTAGGACGCGTTGTGATGCTCAGCCCACCAAATAAAGGCACTGAGCTTACAAACTTGTTTGCAGATACTGATTGGTATAAAGAGAAGATTGGCCCTGCTGGTAAACAACTGAATCCAAATCAAAATAGTTGGGTAAACCAATTAGGTTCAGTTGATTTTGAATTAGGCGTAATAGCAGGTAACTATAACGGTAATTTCCTAACGTCTTGGTTATTACCAGGACCAGATGATGGCGTTGTATCTGTAGAAAGCATGAAAGTTAAAGGTATGGCTGATTTATTATTAGTTTCTGAAAAACACTTTAATATCAGAGGGTTTATACCTGCTTTACAACAAAGTGTTTATTTCATAGAAAACGGTCGGTTTTATCAATAACGATTAAGGTTTATCATATTTACGTTGGTAACGAGGCAACATGGTTTCGTTACCTAACAAACCACCTTGATGAATATATAAAATAGGATAATCGACTGGTATATTTTGGTCTGAAACATAGTTCAATAAAGTTAGCCAACCTAGTGGGTCATAAAGTAGTTCAAATTCAATCTCTGCTTGGACATTTAAATCTTGCCAGATATCATAAAACGCGCGATACAGTTTACCAAAATGATACTTTTTGGAACTTGCCATAATTGTCGGGTGTAAACTTTCATCAGCGCACAATTCAAAAAACTGTTTTTTTAAATATGAATCGCCGCCAACACAAGCACAAGTGAGCACTTCTATATTCATATTCATTTCAATAAAAGCTTGCTGTAAAAATAAAGCGGTTGTGCCTGTACCAGCCGGTAAAGCGACTTTAAATACGTTAATGCAGTTATCTTGAGCCCAAGATATGATTTCTTGTGCTAACAAGTCTATGCCCATTTTGGCATACTGACAGCGACCACCTTCAGGCACAAATAAGTGATTTTTCTCATTTGGTATTATTTTACAATCAAGATATTGTTCAAGTGTTTCTTCAGGCTCAAGTTCACTCACTTCAATAATATTTGCACCGTTTTCCAGTGCAGCCCGATAATTTCCCTTTGGATTTTGCTTCATAAGATCAGATATATGAGACACATAATAATCAAACTGCCAGTCTTTTAACTTGGCCAATGCTGAAAATGAATATAGTGAGTTTGCCTGTGCAGAGCCATAGCTAATTAACTTTTTACACTCACTAAAATCAATTTCTAAAAAAGAATAAAATTTCCGCGCTTTATTACCCGAAAAAGATTCATGCAATAAATCATCTCTTTTAATAAAAAAAGTACGATTGTTAAATGTGATTTTATCTACTGGAGATGAGTTTAATAACATAGGCAGAAATTAGGTTAAAAATATACTCAAATATTTTATCAATATAAAAGCTAATTTAATAATAATAATTAACTTTATTAAATATTCATAAAAATATTAATTTTTTATTTTTCCTGTAACACTTGTGCCTCGCGTTACTTACTGGTAAAAAAGCTCATCTTTAAATTTAAAAAGTTAACTATGCACGCTTTAATTGAATACATTCCACTGATCTTATTTTTCGCAACTTTTAAACTTGTCGATATTTTTTGGGCAACTGGTGTCTTAATTGGCGCATCGATATTGCAAGTTGCTTATTACTATTTTAAAGATGGTAAAGTTGCGACTAAAACATGGGTGTTTTTTGGCATTGCCCTGGTATTAGGTTCAATGACTTTGATCTTTCATGACGAAGCTTTCATTAAATGGAAAGCAACTGTCATTTATTTGATTTTTTGTTTAACTTTGCTTATTTCACGATATGTTTTGAATAAAAATCTAATGCAAAAAATGCTCTCCTCTATATTGAAAAGTGCATCTGAAACAGAACAAGAAATTGATATACCTAAAGCTCTATGGGATAAAATAAATTTAATGTGGAGTGCGATTACACTTTTCATTGCAGGATTAAATATTTATATTGCCTACAATTATTCTTTAGATTTTTGGGTTAACTTTAAAGTATTTGGCTTAACCGGAATTACATTTGTATTTATTTTTATAACAATAATGATGTTATTTAAATATTTACCTGAAGAAGAACAAAAAGACTAGAACATCACATAAACAAAAAAGGGAGCCATTGGCTCCCTTTTTTTATCAAAAACTATAATTAAAAACCTAATAGGCTATAAGCAAAAAACTTACTTGAGACGGTATTAACAAATATCAGTAATAAAATCACAGGGATAAATGTAGATAATGAGAAATTCACATATTTCTCTGTCCAACTACCTATATAAGTATCACAACCTTGACTCAACTCTTCTGATAGCTTTGCTTTCTTCCAACGATACATAACAAACAAGCAAACCATCAAACCATTAAAAGGTAGAATAGTATCGTAAAATACATCATATACAAGGTCAAACAAACTCTTGCTAGAACCACCGTAATTCATAAACGATGTAAGCCATTCCACCATACCAAATGATAATGTACAAAGCACAGTAAATAAGCCCATTGCAAATGTCATCATACCCAACGCTTTTTTACGACTCACTTTCTTTTCTTCTATATAAGTCGCTGTAGGTACTTCAATAATTGAAACAAGCGAAGTAATTGCAGCAAAGAATACTAATAAAAAGAATATAAATGCGATAGCTGATGCTCCGAAGTAACCAATATCCGCTTGCATTGCTAAGAATATTTTAGGTAAGTATACAAATATCATAGAAACGGATGAATCAGAAAGCTCACCAATTTTAACATCAGGGTTAAAGCTAAATATCGCAGGAATAACCATCAGACCAGCAATCAGAGCAACTAATGAATCAGCAAGGGCAACCATTTTAGACGCACCCACAATATCTTCTTTTTTAGAGATGTAAGATGCATAAGTCATTAAAATACCCATGCCTAAAGAAAGAGAAAAGAATGCTTGAGATAAAGCGATATTTAATACTTTCCCTGTGATTTGTGAAAAGTCAGGGATCAAGTAATATTCAACACCTGCCATTGCATTATCTAAAGTAAGTACATAAATGACTAAACCGACTAATAAAACAAATAAAGTTGGCATTAATACTTTTGCTGCTTTTTCTATGCCTTTTTTCACACCACCAATAAGAATTAGATTTACGATTACAGCTACAACTGCCATATAAATAAATAAACTATTTTGATTGATAAATGTACCGAAGCTATTTGCTTGCGCTAACTGGTCTAAATTACCAAACCCGGTTTGAACTAAATAACCAAATATCCAAACTGTGATCACCATATAAAAAACGGCTATCATAAAGGGTGTAAAAACACCGAGTAGTCCTGCAAAACTCCATTTTCTATCATTACCAGAAAGCTTTTTATATGCTCCTAATGGATCTTTTTGTGCATTTCGGCCCATTGCCATTTCCGCCATCATGACAGGTAAACATAAAAAGATAACAAATAAAGCATATATGACTAAAAATGCACCACCACCACTTTTTGCAGCAGAAACTGGAAAGCCAACTAAATTACCAATACCAACAGCTGAGCCCGCTGCTGCAAGAATAAACCCTAAACGTGAACTAAAATGCTCGCGACTTGCACTCATAAACAACCTTACTTTTATTATTGTTATAACTATCGGCTGATGCTAGCAGCCTTGCACTGCCCCTATCAAGCTTTTAGGTTAATTCTTCTATAACAATTCTATAAAAGTGTCACAATAATGTTACTATTTAGTTTTATTATTTAATTTTGTGGAATTTTTATGTGGTATATGATCTGCTCAACAGATGTTGAAAATAGTTTAGAGATGAGAAAACAAATTCGTCCTGCGCATATTGCACGGTTAGAAGAATTAAAAAATCAAAATAGATTATTTGCAGCAGGCCCATTACCGGCGATAGACTCTGAAGATCCTGGTGAAGCAGGTTTTACGGGCTCATTAGTAATAGCAAAATTCGATTCTTTAGAAGAGGCGCGTGAGTGGGCTGCTGCAGATCCTTATGTTGAAGCAAATATTTATAAAGAATCAATCGTAAAACCATATAAAAAAGTTTTACCTTAAACTGATAAGGCGACTTTAAGTCGCCCCATTCAGTTTAAATTCACTCTGTGCTGTTATTCTAAGTGATAAAACTTAAATCATGATTTAAACTTAAGTTAATCGGTATTAAGTGCTATATATAATCCTTTAAATATTCAAAGTATTAGGATTAGGTAAAACTCTTTATCAAACTGTTGCCCAGGAGAATTTAGGCATGCGTTATATAATTTATTCACTTTTAGCTTTCACTTTGATTTTTTCTTCATTAGCAGATGCTAAAGAAAGGAATAATAAAAATTCAATAGGGAAAAAACAAGCCGCGCATCTCGTTAAAAAACAGTATCCAGGTAAAGTATTAAAAATAAAAGATTCTAACAAACATTACAAAGTTCGTGTATTACAGCCAAAGGGCCGCGTACTTGATGTTATGGTTAATAAAAAAAGTGGTTTAGTGAAAAAAGGTAAGAATTAATGCGAATTTTAGTAATAGAAGATGATTTACATTTAGCTGATAATTTACGAGGAGCATTAGAAAAAGAACGTTATAGTGTAGATTTAGTCCATGACGGTGAAGCCGGGCTATTTCACTTAACAGAATACCCTTTAGATTTAGCGGTTGTAGATTTAGGCTTACCAAAAATGGACGGTATTTCTGTTATTAAAAAAGCAAGAGAATCAGGATTAGACATTCCTATCTTAATTTTAACAGCACGTGATCGTTGGCAAGATAAGGTAGAAGGACTTGATGCAGGTGCCGATGATTATCTAACAAAACCATTTCACGCTGAAGAACTTATCGCACGCTGTAATGCATTAATTCGTCGAAGTGCAGGTCAGGCAAATCCAGAAATGATCGCAGGTCCTATTCGTATTCACACCCGCTCACAGCAAGTTTGGGTAAACGATAAAGAACTGACCCTCACTGCTTACGAATATAAAGTACTTGAGTACTTAATGGTAAATCCACAAAAAGTTATTTCTAAATCCGAGCTAACCGAACATATCTATGATCAAGATTTTGATTTAGATTCAAATGTAATTGAAGTATTTGTTTTACGTTTACGTAAAAAACTTGATCCAGAAAACACGTATAAACCTATTGAAACGCTAAGAGGCAGAGGATATAGGCTACAAAGTAAATGGTAACAGGTGAAATATCACTCAAAATTAGGCAAGGGTTTATACTTATATTCTTGTTAGTTGTCGCCCTGCCAATTTTATTCTTTTCCATTGGTAAAGCCTATTATTCTTCTTTAGTTGAAGCTACTGAAAGTACATTAGAAGCGCATCTATACTCTATTCTTGCAGAAGTAGACTTTCAAGAAGATGGCATTGGCATGCC
>Ga0209395_1005035_pt1 | contig 15077 bp, 10 predicted proteins | sample GOMGulsemesocosm_3_FD_184635 | JGI IMG/M metagenome (GOLD analysis project Ga0209395, IMG submission 184635) | Methane-oxidizing microbial communities from mesocosms in the Gulf of Mexico - GOM9D Gulf of Mexico (SPAdes) (version 2) | ecosystem: Environmental > Aquatic > Marine > Cold seeps... | reverse complement strand
TTCTTGCTTGTGTTTCGACATGCTTGCGATAGTTATCAATAAATGTATTTCTGACCGTCACATTAAGGTAACTGTAAAACTCCCTGAGCGATTCTATGGGTAGTAAAGACTCGGCTTTGACTAAGCGTTCATAAACATCATGTGCTAAATCCGTTGCTGATTGTGCATAAATTGCCGTATTTGCATCTTCAGGAATTCGTTGTCGATGTATTTTTGCAAGCTTTTTTATTTGGTTATACGCAATAGTCATTAACACCTGTGTCGCGTCAGGATCTTTTCTTTGCCATCCTTGAACTAACTTAACCAATTCTGATTCTGTCATTACATTCCTTGATACTTATTTCAGCTTTAGTTTGCTCTACGTTAAGAGGTTATAGCTTTAATCACCAGTAACCCATCGGTTTACCAGGTACTCAGCGAGTTGTTTATTTTGAGTAAAAAGTGAAAACAAACCTGTTGATTTATTCCTCGCGACCATGAGCTCTTCCCCTTCGTTCATTTTGAAAAATTGTAAGGTATGTGCGTCATTGTCGGAAAAATGTAACTCTAATAAGCCGTCAACGACATCCCATTCAACACGGGTCGATTGTCCACTCAACGTCAAATGTGCAGACATAGTATCAAATTTAATTTCCATTAAAGCAGCAGATATGGCAGCATTTTTTTCTAACGCGCGGTCATAGATATGATACCAAGTCGAGCCAGTTAACTGCTCTTTTTTCCATTGCTGGCTATTATCCGTATCCAGTAAGTTTTTATGGGTGAGTAATACCATATCCCCGCCATCAGGTACCGTTACAGCCAATGACGGTGTCAAATAAAGGAAATCATCCGATTCAGCACCTTCTCCAAAATCTGAACTCAGTACATCCCCGTTGACTTGATATATACCCTTATTATCCCTGATTTTTAAAGTACCCGCTTCAAAGGTAACCCTGTTTTCGTCCTCACTTTCAACGTCATTTTCATGTGTTACATGCCAAAAAACAGCTCCAAACTCTAAAAATTGTAATATGTCATTCGCTTTCACTAAATACTGATTTTCAACCAATAAGCTCTGGAACTTATATTTCAATGTAGCAATGAAATCATGATTATCTGGAGAATAATAAAACGTGCTAACGCTATGATCCTGATTATGCGATTCAGGCTTTATTGACAATAAATAATTCAAATATTGCTTTTCAGGGTTCGTGTATTCCTGCCAATAAGTCTTTTTAATAGCTTGTAATAACTGTGTATGCTGAATAAAAGTGTCACTGATATCGAGACTGCTTCGATAATAACTCGTGTTTATTAGTGAATTGTAGAATAACGCTTGAACGGCTGTATTAGGTAAATCCGACCCGGCAATAAATACTAATCTCTTTTTTAACTCTGAAGTATTAGGTGCTATTAATTGATACTGTTTATTTTGCACTAATAAATGCATCAACTTTGAGCCCGCATTAAACGCTATATCTGTATTGTGTAATTTATCAAACCGCGCAATAATTTTTTTATATAATATTTCTGCCTTTTCATCTTCTCCTCGACTGGCATAATTATTTGCTAAGCTCATCTCGACATTTGATTTTTCATCAAAATCCAAATCTAGCACCAAGCTGAATTTCGCTAACATAGTGTCCGTTTGCTGTTTTTCCTGTGCTAAATTATAATACTGAATCGCTAAATTAATCACTAACGCTGTAGTAATAAGAGTAAATAATGAACTCAACAGAACAGCAGTTAAGTGGCGATTAAAAACAAACTTTTTAACGCTATAAATTCGAGTAGATTGATAAGCAGAGACAACATGCCCAGCTAAAAAAAGGGTGATATCCTGCTTTAACTCTAATACCGAGGCGTAGCGGTTTGTTGGTAATGACGCTGTTCCTTTACCAACAATCGCATTGAGTTCATCCAGACTACCTTTATCACGTATCGCTGTTTGTGATAATAAATTGGACAATATTTTCCCTAGCGCATACACATCGCTATAAACACTCGGCTTCTCACCACGCATTAGTTCAGGGCTCGCAAACCCCTTACTCATGCCTCGAATCTGTAAATGACTTGGTGCCTCACTGTTCGTATCCTCATTAGTAATGAGCTGAGATATACCAAAATCAAGTACTTTAACTTGCTGTTCGTTGGTTAGAATGATGTTTTCAGGTTTTAAATCACCGTGTATTACTTGCATCTGGTGTGCATAGTTCACTGCATCACAAAGTGTTGAAAAGTTAGCGAGTTTATTGTTTAAAGGTACGGTTTCATTATCAAAATATGTCGATATTTCTGCACCATCCAAAAATTCCATGACCGTGTAATGCAGCCCAGTCTCTGTGATCCCGGCGTCATAAACGGTGCAAATATTAGGGTGATTTAATTTCGCCATAAAGCTAGCTTCATTGACTAACTTCTGATTTGAAGAGGTGCATAAAAGCGGGTAAACTACTTTTATTGCGACAGTTTGTTCAAACGAACCATCAACGCGTCGTGCTTTGAATACGGTTCCCATTCCACCTGAACCCAGATTTTCAACCAGTTGAAATACGGAAATGTACTCCCCTAATTTGGGCATATTCTGCTGTTCGTATTGCACACTTTCTTTCGCGATTTGGTCTAATAAAGTAAAGTGAGCATTGTCTATTGAAAGTAATGCAAAAACTTCTTCTATGATTTTCTCATCATCACATTGAGAGCGAATGAAGTTTGCTCTTTCACTGATGTCTAACTCCATTGCTTGATTATACAGCTGGTATGTCATGATTTATTAATTCAGTCCTTGAATCTATACAACAATTTATTGTGTATTATACACCGTCAAACATTCCCTTGAAACATAATAAAACGAAGGCTGCAATAAGAAAAATTAAGTTAATACCACTGCACTCGAAGTACTAAAACGTCAACACGCAAAAACTTATCTTCAGAACCAAAGCAATGGGCTAACTGGTTACGTAAAGCAAAAATGATACATATAGAGCCTTATCAATTGAGGCATACTTTTACGATTCAAATGTTGATGATAAGCGCAGAGTCTACGTGGTTAGCTAAGCAACTTGGTCATGCTGACTGGGAGATGATTAGAAAATGTTATGGACAATGGATGTCAGGCGAACGCCCTGATGACAGAAATGAATTAGCAATCAAATTGAAGCAACTTGACCCCAATTTGACCCCAGAAGATCAAATTAAAGTCAAGCAACTGATATTAAATGCTTTTCAGTTTAGAAAGGCATTTTCATACCTGGAGGCATTTTCATTCCACCAGTAACATCAGCCATTCTTGTTTTGTTTTCTTCTTCAACACGGCGAGCAGCATCGTTGATTGCAGCAGCGATAAGATCTTCTAACATTTCTTTATCGTCTTCCATCAATTCTGGATCGATTTGCACACGACGTACGTTATGGCTACCAGTCATAGTAATTTTAACCATGCCTGCACCAGATTCACCAACTACTTCCATATTAGCTAGTTCTTCTTGTACTTTAGCCATTTTGTCTTGCATTTGTTGAGCTTGCTTCATTAAGCCGCCCATTCCGCCTTTACCAAACATATTAAACTCTCTTTCTATTGACTGTCGCGAACAATAATAAATGAATACTGATTGTTCGCATTGAATATCCATACTATATGGGTATCACTGGAAAAAAATCAAGGTTGATAGCGATTGATATCAACACTATAAAAATTATAACGGCACTATTGAACTATCATCAATGACTGCGCCGAGACGGTTCATAAAGAACTGAATATACTTATCATCATACAAGTTTTTAGTCGCATTCGCTAAGCGTTGTTGATAAATTATTTCTTCAAGTTGCGCTGGCGTTGATTTGCTTGGGTTTTCACCAAAGTTGATCACTAGCTCAACAGGCTCTGATAATACTTCCTGCAGCGCATCGCTTAACTGCTGACGCGACTTATCATTGGCAAAGTAGCGCTGGTCTGGATTCATGGTCAAAGTAATACGACCAGGTTCCTGCTCCATCACACTGTGCAACGCTAATTGACGAACACGACCACCTAAACTCATCTGATTGATATAACAACACCATGGGTCTGTTTCATCACGCAGTTTATTATCCAGCGGTGCAGTTACTGTTGATTTACCTGACTGCTGCGGCTGAAAGGCCGGTGACAAATCATTAATATCAACTTTAACCTGACTAAAGCGGTCGATTTGACGAATAGCTGGCTCAGCAAAGCCTTGCGCAGGATAAGAACTAGGCTCTGGCATTTGGTTGTGATAACCACCCTGCCCTTCATCTTGATAATTACCTTGCCCCTGAACGTTACCTTGGTCTTGATAGTTACCTTGGTCCTGATAGGAGTCAAGCGGCGGTAACTCTTGCCATGCAGGTGCAGATTGTGACGGTGCTTGCTGCTGTTGCATATTCTGCTGGCGGCCTGCAGGTTCGTTAAAACGATTCTGCATAGCTGGTGTATTTTGTGTAACAGGTGCTACCGCTTTTTTCGGCGGTACATACGACGATTGAGCCTGTTCACTCTTCGCCGCTATCGACTTTTTTGCAGTAGTACCTAAACGGCTGCGTAAAAAGTTACGTGTGTTACGACTTTGAGCAACTCTGTTTTCAGCAGCAGGTGCTTGCACAGGAATTTGACTCTGCAGTTGTTGCTGTGATGCAGTGTTTATTTGCTCATCCTGGATAGGCGCAGCTTGTGTAGGCGGGTATTCAGGTACAGCGTTATGTTCTGGTACAAGGCTGTTTTCTTGTGCAAGACTAGTTTCTTGTTCAAGATTGTTTTGCGGTGCGGTATGACCCTGCGGCGCTACGTGATACTGTGGCGCAATATTTGCTGACTCAACTTGCGAAGCAGCATAGCTTTGCTGTTCAACATGACCCATCGCTTGCGCAGCTTGTAATAGCTCGTTTTGCTCTAGGTTTAAATTCGTAACAGCTTCATCAGTCGGCTCAGCAACTGGTGCTACTGATTCTTGTGCAGGCTGCTGTGCTTGCTGTTGTATCTGAGCCGGAACTGGAGCGGCTACTTGTAGTACAGCTGGCGTTGTAACTTGCACAGGAGCTTGAGAAACCACTGTTTGCTCAATCGGTGCTGCTATTATCGTTTCAGCCACAGCTGGCGCGATTGCGACAGGTGTTGGTGTCACATCTCTTTCAGGTGCTTGTAAGCGGCCCTGTGGGCGGAACGCTAACATGCGTAATATCGTCATTTCTAACGCACTACGTGGGTCTGGTGCCAAGGGCAGTTCTTTACGACCTGTTAAAGTGATTTGATAATACAGCTGCACGTCTTCTGGTGACATCTCATCACACAAAGCTTTCACTTTATCGGCATGCTCGGTATCAACCACTGAAGATGGCAAAATTTGCGCCATGGCAATGCGGTGTAGCAAGCTTGCTAACTCTACATGTAATTGATCAAAGTCAGGACCTAAAGAGCTTACTTCAGCAATTTTCGCCATGCAGTTATTAGCATCACCCGTGACAATTAAGCGCAGAAGTTGCAGCATATGACTGTGATCTAACGTGCCTAGCATATCTAATACGGTTTGGTGTAATACCTCACCAGCTCCGTGCGATAACGCTTGGTCGGTCAAACTCAAGGCATCACGCATACTGCCATCAGCCGCCTTGGCGATTGAGTTCAATGCAGACAATTCATATTGGCAATGTTCGCGCGATAAAATGTGTACTAACTGCTGAGAAATCTGCTCAGTTGTTAGGCTCTTTAAATGGAATTGCAAACAACGCGATAAGATCGTAATGGGTAGTTTTTGTGGATCGGTCGTCGCCAGTAAGAACTTCACGTATTCAGGTGGTTCTTCTAACGTTTTTAATAAAGCGTTAAAACTGTGCTTAGAAAGCATGTGCACTTCATCGATTAAGTACACCTTAAAACGGCCACGAGCTGGCTTATACTGCACGTTATCAAGTAACTCACGGGTATCTTCAACCTTGGTACGTGATGCCGCATCAATTTCGAGCAGATCAACATAAGAACCTTGATCAATCTCGACACACGTTGAACATTCGCCACAGGGTTTACTGGTGATGCCTTTCTCACAGTTTAAGCTCTTAGCTAAAATGCGGGCGATCGTTGTTTTACCAACACCGCGCGTACCACTAAGCAAATAAGCATGGTGTAAACGGTCTTGCTCTAGCGCATTAACTAAAGCGGTCAGCACATGTTGTTGACCAACAACTTGCTGAAAATTATGCGGGCGCCATTTACGCGCTAAAACTTGATAACTCATAACAGTTCGATGATTACTTAATATTGATAAGCACTAATATGCTCGGGACTGAAAATAGCTGGTTATTGACCACCAGCTAATCATGATTATTACGATTGTTAAAAATGTAGCGGATTATTCGCCGTCAAAATCAACTAATTTAGTAATATTAACATTAAGATTATTTAATACACTCTCACCACCAAGGTCTGGTAATGAGATAACAAATGCAGCATCTTCAACAATACCACCAAGCTGACGGATCAAAGAAACCGTTGCAGCCATAGTACCACCCGTTGCTAATAGATCATCAATGATAAGTACTTTATCACCTTCGTCTACAGCATCAACGTGGATCTGTAATGTATCTGTACCGTATTCAAGCTCGTAGTTTTGTTCAATTGTTTTACGCGGTAATTTGTTTGGCTTACGCACTAAAATAAAGCCTAAACCTAACGCTTTAGCAAGTGGCGCACCAAAAATGAAGCCACGAGCTTCAGTACCAGCAATCTTTGTAAAACCAGCATCTTTAAAACGTTCAGCAAGTAAATCGATAGTTGCAGAGAATGCTGGACCATTTTCAACAAGACTTGTTACGTCGCGGAAGATAATGCCTGCTTTTGGATAATCTGGAATTGATTTAATACTGTCTTTAATAAACCCGAGTGTATCTTGGTTCATGTTTCAACCTGTTAATTTGATGAGCGATATGTCATATCACCAAATAATTTGGGTATAAAACATGTGCTCATATATAAAAATAATATTGGAGATAAATTTTATGTAACTGCTTGTTGATATGCAAGCAAGTATTAAGATTAACGCCCTTTTGAAGAAATTATTATACGATATATTTGGCAATTATGGTTAATTCTGTTTTAATCGCTCATTTTGCCAACGCAGGACAATAACATGCGCGTAGTTTTAGCCCCTATGGAGGGCGTTGTTGACAATTTGATGCGCGAGTTACTGACAGCGCAAGGCGGTTACGATTTGTGCGTAACCGAGTTTATTCGAGTCGTCGAACAACTATTACCAGAGAAGATTTTTTATCGTTATTGTGCCGAATTAAACCATGGTTGCCGCACTCAGGCTGGTACACCTGTACGTATTCAATTATTAGGACAACATCCACAGTGGATGGCAGAGAATGCAGTTCGTGCAATTGACCTTGGTTCTCACGGTTTAGATATCAATTTTGGTTGCCCAGCGAAACAAGTTAATAAATCATCAGGTGGCGCAGCATGCTTACGTGAACCCGAACTGGTGTACCAAATCGTCAAGCAAGTTCGTGATGCAGTTCCCGCAGAGCATACCGTTAGTGCCAAAATCCGCTTAGGTTGGGAAGACAGTAATCAAAAGCTAGAAATTGCCGATGCTGTGCAGCAAGCTGGTGCGAATGAACTGACCGTACACGGTCGTACCAAAGCTGATGGTTATCGCGCAGCAGCAATTAACTGGCAAGCGATTGCCGAAATCAGACAACATGTGTCAATCCCAGTTATCGCCAATGGTGAGATCTGGAATCATGCCGATGGCCAACGTTGCTTAGAAGTAACTGGTTGTGATGATTTAATGGTTGGCCGCGGTGCATTAAACTTACCGAATTTAGGTGAAGTAGTTAAATATAACAAAGCAGCAATGCCTTGGGCTGATGTAGTCATTTTATTGCGAAACTACTGCCAATTAGAGATCCGTGGCGATAAAGAAAAGTATCTACCCAACAGAATAAAACAATGGTTTAGCTATCTACGTAAGCAGTATCCTGAAGCGGTAGACTTATTTACCCAACTAAGAGCCTTACGTCAGTCAGAAGAAGTGATTAATACACTAAACAACTACCGAGTATGATTGTTTAAGGGCTCTTGACTCCATTAAATGCCAATGTTAATAATAGAGTTCATACTCATATTTATGCATAATTCAAGGATGAATTACCGTGCGTATAACCATAAAAAAAGCGCTTATTAGCGGCATAATTCTGCTGCAATTTATCACGCTTACCACATTATTGCTTTCGAGTTACATCTCAAATCAGCGCTCATTTAATGCACATGCTCACAAGCTAATGATTGATTATGCTGATAATATTATTGATAACTCGAAACGCTTTCTTGATACAGCAGAAGCAACAACATTATTAAGCAGTGAACTACTTAGCTCAGATGTGCTATCGATTAACCGTCCCGACGATCTCAGTTTATATTTTTTCCAGCAATTGAAACAATCACCACATATCTCAGGGATCTATTTTGCCAATACCACAGGTACCTTTGTCCATGTGCAACGCGAACAAGGTTTCAAAGAGTCATTATTTTCGCGAAAATTAATTACTTTTAATACTAACAATACATTAGAATCGTCACATCTCTACACCCATGATAACAACTTCACGCAACTTTCCGTGAACGAAATAACCAACGAATCTTACGACCCACGAGATCGAATTTGGTTTAATAAAGCACTGGATAACGATGCCTTATCTTGGACAGACCCCTATGTATTCTTTTCTTCACGCAAGCCAGGTATCACCAGTTCAATGCCGGTTTATAACAAAGATAAGCAATTAATTGGGGTTGTTGGCGTCGATGTGTCATTAGCCACTATTTCATCATTTTTCGACAACCTTGATCTAGGCGAACACAGCACAGCCTTTGTTACAAATAGACTTGGTGAAATAATCGCCTACCCAGACCAAAAGATCATTCAAGATACCGCGAATGAAAGTTTACGCTTTCCACGCATCAATGAAATTAATAACCCGATCGCCTTAACCGCATGGCAAGCTTTACAAGAAAAAACCCAATTGTTTTCGACAGGAGGGACCGCAACAGCCGTAACATTTGACTTCGATAACAATAAATATCATGGTTTATTTAAAGAGTTTACCCATCATAAATGGCCTTGGATCATCGCGATTTACATGCCAGAAAAATTCTTTCTCAGTGACTTAATTGATAATCAAAAGTTGAATATTATATTTGGTCTCGTGATCAGTATTATTGCGTGCCTAACCTCATTCTTCTTTATTCATCACATTACCGACTCACTGCGAAAAATAAAAATGATTGCAGAAAACATCCGCTGTGGCCAATTCATTAAAACAAACATAGCTGAATCCACCTTTGTAGAGCTGCAGCAAACGCAATACGCCTTCAACAATATGATCGACAGCTTGATTGCATCACGCAAAGAAAATGAACAACTGCATTTAATGTTAGAAAAAACCAATGTCGAAACCATTACTCGACTTGGGCTCGCAGCCGAATATAAGAATGATTCATCGCCAAACCACATTCGACGGGTATCTCGTTATTGTGAGTTAATTGGTTTAAACATGGGCATGTCGAAAGATAAAGCCAAAGAGTTACGCGCCGCTGCAAAATTACATGATTTAGGTAAGATAGGTATTCCTGAACAGATTTTATCAAAACCCGCAGCACTCACAGTGCAGGAATGGGTCATGATGAAAACAGCGCCAGTGATAGGAGCAAAGATTTTGCAAGATGCAGAATCAGCAACGCTTAAACTCGCTCATGACATTGCGCTAACCTTACACGAGCACTGGGATGGTGGTGGCTACCCTAACCAATTACAATATCATGACATACCATTATCAGCGCGTATTGTGGCCGTTGTTGATACCTTTGATACCATGATCCATCCTCGTTGCTACAAAAATGCTATCCCAATTGAGCTCGCCATTAATAAAATCCGAGAATTGTCAGGTAGCAAGTTTGATCCTAGTGTGATCGTCGCATTTGACAGCTGTTTGATGGATATACTTAATGTCTATAAACAGTTATCACCGAGTGTTGAAGTTCATCAACTGCCTCGACGATGCCAATAGACACCATTCAGTCAATTAAAACTAGCGAAGCTAATGAGCTAGTTTTAATTGACGTTTCTCAGCGTTAAACCAGCTCCCCAGCTCCCTTAAGCGATTGTTCACTATTTTCAACCAAAATTGCTGTTGCGGTTTTTTTCAAGGTTTCCCACTCTACATCATCAACCAGAATGCCATCATTCCAAGTATCACGTAGTGCACTATTTAGTTCTGAAGACTTAATATGTCTTGTGTAACCCGTAGAGTAACCTGCAACATCAAAGTTTTTCACTGATAATTGAATTGTCATATCATGTAACTGACTCCCCGCTACATCGAGATGGTCAGATAAAAATAACTCCGGAGACACGCAACCTTGATTCAAAATATACAGGGTATTTTGTGGTGACGAGCCATTATTCCATTGTGCTTTACAGGCTAATCCTTTGGCAGCTAGCTTCACCAACTCGTTATACGCAAGCCAACGGTTGTGACAATTTTTCAATTCAATAGTCAGGTGCTTTTTACCCACCATTTTTTCAATCGCATAATCAATCACCACAGGCAAGTGACAAGCTAAACTACAACCATGTAAATCAACCACTAAACCACCATCATTGGTGGTGAAAATATCCACAGGACAATCTTTTTCAACCGTCAGAAATTGTGCGGCATTGTTAAAATGGCCAATACCATTCAAGCCTACCATCTGCAAACCAGCAACCATATTGGCAATGATATCGGCTTCACCACAGGTACGGCGCATGCCAAGAAAAGCTTTGTTAACAACGCCTGTTAATTCATTATGTGAAACAATCATGACGCTTCTCCTTCAGCTACAGCTTGATTTAATGAATCGGTCGGTAACAACGGGAACAACCACTCGCCATCATGAATTTCATTGAGCAAAGGAGCACCTTGGAAAAAGGTAACTCGTACCCAACGCTCTGAACGAGGGTCGAACTTAGTTGCGCCAAATACCGCTAATTTACAACGTAACAAATGCATTGGCAGTGCTGTTTTGTGCAATACGTTCATCTGGATCTCACCCATATCTTTATTACCGAGCGTCCAAACTCGACGCGCAATAGCACGATATTGCGGATGTAATACTAAAAATTCAGCCAACTGCATGTTTGGTTTACAGATCAATAATGCATGATAAAGGCGATAGGCTTGACGACCAATATCCAGTGGTAACTCACGGTCTTCGCCAGGTTCTTCACCGCGAACACCTAAACGTGGTTCTTCTTTGTCTTGTGAACGATACCAAAACCAATAGTTGTTTTCTGGTTGCTTAAAATCAGTGTCAATTGCCCAGCGGTAGCGACTTTCCAAGACCATTAATAAATCTTCAATGCGTTTACCGCTTGGTAGATTTAAGCTTTCATCACAATTCATCTTGGTTTCATAGCTGTCCACTAAATCAGGATAAATCTCCATCAAACATGACAGCAGGATCTCTTGGGTTTCTAAACTATATTCTTTACTATAATCAACTAACTCATGCCAGTTCGTGCTCTGTAATAGCACGCTTTCCAATTTACTCAATAAATCATCCAACTCAGCTATTGCTGTGGTATTAAGATCATCTTGATGTTCATTTATGGTAATAATTTGATCCAAATGACAAAGGGCTTTTTGTAATAAACGCTGCAATGACTCGAGTTTATTAACCGTAACTGAACTGTTCAATACCGCCGTTAGCGCAGACTCTCGAGATGATAACCACTTATCAACAACGCAAGGGTGATTAATTAAATATGGCGCCATACCGAGACCTGTTGCATTGCCAATACCAAGGTAACGTTGTAAATCAACATCTAAACTAACCGCCTTCTCACCACCTTGCTGGTTAGCTATATAATGAATCCAATCCAGGCTGAACTCACGTAAAATATATACAGCACACATCTGCGCACTGAATGACTGGTTAAAATCGTCATTAGTCTCAAGCCAGCCAAAATCAGCAATACCAAACTTACCATTGCCATAAACCGCAGTCGTACGCAGAATATAACCAACTTCAGCAAGTTCTTTGGCATTCGGCTGCTGGCCTTTTGCAAGATGTGACACTAAATGTTCAAATACACGTACACTTTTATTTGCTCTTGCTAATACCAATACCTTATTTGGATTCCGTCCTGCTTCTTGTAACGGTACATTTGCCCGTAAACGTCCAAGTAAATCAGCATCAACATCGCCATAAACAAGGGCGAACGTCACGTCCCACTTTTCGGCTATCACCCGATCATTACGGTCTTCATCCGCGATCTCATCACAAAAGATAACTAAGTGATAAACATGATTTAACGTTGTCAGTTTGTAAATCACGTGGCCAAAGCCTTGTGGTGACAACTGCCAATCATGCTTAGTAACTTGCCAGTTTTGTTGCGCCATTTTACGAACCAGACTACGCACAAAACTAATTCTATTTTGATGCATTGCACCAAGTCTTTCTGGCGCCATGACGGTTTCAGGATCACGCATATAAGTGCCACCACAAGTTGAAGGACGAGCATCCATATTATTAACTTCCATTTTAATTATAAGAGTTTTAATTAGGCGGCTGCTCACCGCCTTGCTTCACATTGTTTTCGCTATTATCGGTCTACCTATAAACCTTGCTCTTTCGCCATTTTTATCGCGATCTGTGGCGCGTTCCAAAGTGATGGCAATAAGATTAAAGAAACAGGTACGGCAGTAATAACAATGAAAGATTGCAGTGCAGATATGCCTCCCGAACCAAGTGAAATCAGGATTAACGCGGTTACACCCATAATGATGCCCCAGAAAGCACGGATAAAGGCATTTGGTTCTTCTTCACCACTAATAACCACACTGATGGTATAAGTCATCGAGTCACCCGTCGTCACAATAAATATCGTGGTCAGGATAAGAAACAGAATCGATGTAACCATAGGAAATGGTAATTGTGTTGTCACCGCAAGCAGTGCGCCCGGTAAATTAAAGCCTTCGAATGCCGAACTAACTGAACCCGGATCTGCAATTTCGAATGCTAAACCCGAACCACCAACGATAGTGAACCAGAAACACGTTGTTAGCGGCGCAATAATACTAATGGTCGTCACTAACTGTCGAATTGTGCGGCCACGTGAAATACGCGCGATAAAGATAGCCATCATCGGGCCATAACCTAAGAACCAGCCCCAGAAAAATACCGTCCACCAGCTCAACCAACCTTCATTACCACGGTATGTTGCCATTGGAATGAAGTTATCGATCATGCTACCCACACCTTGGATATAGCCATTAAAGATAAAGTTAGTTGGACCAAAAATAAGAATATAGACCATCAACACGCAAGCCAAAATGACGTTGTAACGACTTAGCATTTGCATACCGCGGTTTAGACCACTAAGAGCAGATAAGGTATATAACGCAATGGCAAACAGGATGATGATTAACTGCGTAGTAAAGCCATCTGGGATCTCAAACAAAAAGTTGAGTGCATAACTCACCTGTAAGCCAAGGAAACCAATTGGACCAATGGTACCTGCAGCAACCGCAACGATACAACAAGCATCAATCAAGGCGCCAGTGTGACCCGTTAACACGCGTTTACCAAAAACAGGATAAAGCAGGATCCGCGGTTTTAGTGGTAACCCTTTATCATAGTGAAGGTGCATCACAACGATAGATGTCAAGCTACCAACAATAGCCCAAGCGAGAAAACCCCAATGCATGAAAGATTGTGATAATGCATTAACAGCCGTTTGCTGAGCATTCTCCTGAGCACCATACAAAGGCGGTGGGCTCACAAAATGAGCAATGGGTTCGGCAGCAGCCCAGAACACACCACCACCAGCAAGCAGAGTACAGAAGATAATCGCCATCCAACGGAAAGCATCCATCTCAGGTTTCGCAATTCCGCCTAATACGACTTTACCAGTACGGCCTGCGGCTAAACCCACGCCAATCAAAAAAGTTAATAGCAACAATATTTGCCAATAAGGACCAAAGACTTTTACTGACCATGCGAATCCGGTATTCACAAGAGTAGATAACAAGGCTTCATCGTATAATGCTAAAAATACGAACGCAGCGATAAAACTGCCGCTGTACCAAAAAGCAGGGTTACTAAAACCCAATTTATCCGAGGTTGAATTATTCTCATTTACTGCGCTATCACTTGAAGAGCTTGAGGTATTACTACCTGTACTATCTAGGCCCGCCGCTTTCGCGCTTTTGGTTAAATCTGACATGCTCTGACTCCAGAGGTTTTCTTTGCAATTGCAAAGGTGTATTTACGCCAGCCCAATCGCTTAATGATGAGCCGGTGATCTATATTTAGGTTATGACTTACGAAATAGGCTCTAATCCTTGCTTTAAAAAGTTGAACCAGTTATCACCCAGTACTTGTCCCGCTTCAGACTCTGAGAATCCGTAGCGCATTAATCCGTTATAAATATTCTCCATACCTGCGCTGCCGCAGAACCAAGGTAATGAGTCCGGCCAACCAGCATTACTCGCTGAACCTTCGCCATAATCCATCGCTTTAGACCAACGACCATTACGCATCCATTCCAATACAGCTTGTGGCTGATTGAGACAAAGATCGCTACCAATACCAAGATGATCGACACCGACCATATCGGCAGTCTTAGCCACCATCTGACAAAAATCCTCTAAAGTGCATTGGCTGCCATTGGGCAAGTGAAAGGGATATAAACTAAATCCAAGCATGCCGCCTCGCGCAGCTAAGGATTTAATCACCGTATCCGATTTATTACGCAGTGCTTCAAAAGCAAACGTTGGATTGGCATGGCTAATACAGATAGGTCGCGATGACAAATCAATCGCTTCGAGTGTAGATCGCTCTGCACTGTGTGACATATCGATGATCATGCCAACCCGGTTCATCTCAGCAATCGCTTGCTTACCAAAACGGGTAATACCATTATCATTTTTTTCATAACACCCAGTCGCCAATAGACTTTGGTTGTTGTAAGTCAACTGCATAATAAGCAGACCTTGTTGACGCATTACTTCAATCAAACCAATTTCATCATCTATCGATGAGC
>Ga0209395_1005034_pt1 | contig 15077 bp, 10 predicted proteins | sample GOMGulsemesocosm_3_FD_184635 | JGI IMG/M metagenome (GOLD analysis project Ga0209395, IMG submission 184635) | Methane-oxidizing microbial communities from mesocosms in the Gulf of Mexico - GOM9D Gulf of Mexico (SPAdes) (version 2) | ecosystem: Environmental > Aquatic > Marine > Cold seeps... | reverse complement strand
TTGAGATCTCGGCAAGTTGTGCTTTTAATGAAGCAATTAACACCTCTCTATTTGGGTATGAACTCAATGCGCCAAGAGTCTCGCCTTTTTGTTTGGCGATCCAAGTCATGATTGATACAGCACAACCACTGTAGCCGGCCCAGTAGCCAAAAGCAGCAACTCGTCTTTGCTGATCATCGACTAGAAACTCGATGTCATACAGAGTTCCGCCCCCTCGAGTAAATCTGCCTAGTACTCTTTCCCAACCCTGCTGTTCTTTATAAGCATGCGCAAATTGAATGTGTTTATGGCTTAACGGAAAGGTTTCTTCCTCAGTGAATTCTTTAAGTCCAAATATGATAGCGTCAGTCGGCGCATCGTTTTGCCAGCTATGCGCCTGGCGTATATCACAACCCGCTTCACGGTAAGACTCAATATCAAAGATTCTTTGTGGGCAGTGCTCTACAGTGATTTGAAAGCCAGCTTCTAATAATTGCTTTGCATGTGATGGTGGAAGAGCTGTGCGTTCTTCCATGGGTTTTGTCTCGGCGCGTAACCAGAGGTGTACTGACATGAGAGGTCCTGTGTATTTATTAAAGATGAATCATCAAAGATATTTACTGCAATTTGCAGTGGTTTTGTATTTGTTTTGTGCAGCATATATAGCTCAAGATTCACTGTCTATGCTCAATAAATTTATTTCAGCGAAATTTATCAAAAGCGACAGTTCAATGCCTTTCTCAAGTGAATTAGTTTTTAGGAACACTCAGGCGATGGGACAAAAAAAACAGCATTGAATGGTATTGGCTGCTGATAGATCCGTAAGTGTTTTCGAGCATTCAAGAGTGCATATTTAACCTATTAGCTATTTTGTAGCTCTGTTGAATGCTCTAATTTTGGGGCTATTAAAATAATGGCTTAATTTTTGCTGTTTAAAGCGCGAAAATAACAAATACACTGGTTTTGCACAGAAATAATGCATGTAGCAAGTTGAACCTTGGTGCGTTATCTATATTTTGTGTTTTATTGGTGCATATGAGGAGTTCAAATGGAAAGTTTAATCGCGTCGATAGATCATTTATCGCAAAGTAGTAGTACGTTTTTTATCTTATTTGGCGCCATTATGGTGTTCGCCATGCATGCGGGTTTTGCGTTTTTAGAAGTGGGTACTGTGCGCTACAAAAATCAGGTAAATGCACTGGCTAAAATAATGACTGACTTTGCTTTTTCAGCGCTTGCCTATCTATTTATTGGCTACTGGATTGCCTATGGAATTACTTTCTTTAGTGATGCTCAAACACTTTCGCAAGCCAGTGGCTATGCGCTGGTTAAATTCTTTTTCCTGATGACTTTTGCGGCGGCAATACCCGCGATTATCTCAGGTGGCATCGCTGAGAGAGCAAAGTTTTGGCCTGCGTTAATCGCTGGGTCCATCTGTGTTGCTATTGTTTATCCTTTAATTGAGGGGATTGTTTGGAATGGTAATTGGGGAATTCAAGATTGGTTTGAGGCTAATTTAGGTGCGCCTTTTCATGACTTTGCGGGCTCGGTAGTAGTGCATGGTGTTGGCGGTTGGATCGCATTAGCTGCAATCTTACTACTAGGTAATCGAAATGGGCGTTATCGCAAGGGTAAGTTGGTGGCGTTTCCACCTTCTAATATACCCTTTCTTGCATTAGGGGCTTGGTTGTTGTGTATCGGTTGGTTTGGTTTTAATGTCATATCGGCGCAAACCATAGAAGGTATATCGGGATTAGTTGCCATGAATACATTGATGGCGATGGTTGGCGGGATTATTACGGCGTTAATCGTCGGTAAAAATGACCCAGGTTTTATTCACAATGGACCACTCGCCGGACTGGTTGCCGTTTGCGCAGGTTCAGATGTCATGCACCCTCTTGGTGCGTTGGTGACAGGTGGAGTATCGGGTGCTTTGTTTGTTTGGTTGTTTGTACTGCAACAGCGCAGGTTGAAAATTGACGATGTGCTCGGTGTGTGGCCACTGCATGGTGTCTGTGGTTTGTGGGGTGGTATCAGTGCCGGGATATTTGGTCTTGAAGTATTTGGCGGCATGGGCGGCGTGAGTTTTTATGCCCAGTTAGTTGGCAGTCTGCTGAGTGTTATCGTTGCTTTTGTTGGGGGTTATAGTGTTTATCTAGTGATTAAATTGAGCTTAGGTTTGCGCTTATCAGAAGAAGAAGAGTTTAAAGGTGCGGATTTAAGTATTCACAAAATAGAGGCAAGCAGTAAAGATTAGCCCCTTGTATTGGCTATAAAAATCCGTTAAGTTTGATTGAAATTAACTTACGTCAAGTAATCAGTAGAGCAATTATGTTTCTAAAAGCGGCACCATCAAAACCATATAGCAAAAAACCGGAGTCTAACTCTGCGGCTTTTGCTGGTTTGTGTCCATAACATCATTGTTTGACACCAAGCCCGGTCGCAGCGATGTGACCGGGCTTTTTTTTGGCTTAAAATTGACTTAAATAAAGGGAATAGCATGTTTAGAGGGTCATATGTGGCGTTGATAACGCCATTCAATCAGGGCGAAATCGATGAAATTGCATTAAGAAAGCTAGTCGATTTTCAAATATCACAAGGTACGGATGGTCTGATTCCGGTAGGCACAACCGGTGAGTCATGTGTGCTGACTCATCAAGAACATAAAAAAATAGTAGAGATTGTGGTTGATCAGTGCGCATCCAGAGTACCGGTCATTGCAGGGGCGGGCTCTAATAATCCACAAGAGGCGCTAGCCTTGGCGAAAGACGCTCAACGTGTAGGTGCAAATGGTCTTTTATGTGTAGCAGGTTATTACAACAGGCCAAGTCAGGAAGGGTTGTATCAGCACTTTAAAATGATTCATGATAATACTGATTTGCCGATAGTGATTTATAACATACCTCCTAGAGCAGTGGTTGATATAACGCCTGCCACAATGCAGCGTTTAGCTGCTTTAAAAAATGTCATTGGGGTTAAAGATGCCACGGCGGATCTCAACCGAATTAATCTTGAAAGGCTATTAATCGATAAAGAGTTTAGTTTCTTTAGTGGCGAAGATGCCACGGCACTTGCCTATAATGCGTTGGGTGGAACAGGGTGTATATCAGTGACGGCGAATGTCGCCCCAAAACATTGTATGCAGTTGCAGCAATTATGTGCACAAGGTAATTTTGTGAAAGCAAGAGAGATCCATCAAAAGTTAATGCCATTGCATCAGGCGTTATTTTTAGAGTCAAGCCCTGCGGGTGTGAAATACGCAGTGAGTCTTTTAGAGCTGTGTACAGCACAGGTACGCTTGCCTATTATTGAAGTGAGTAATACAACAAAACAAGCGATTGTTAATGCTATGATCAAGCTGGAATTAATCAGTGAAACAGGAGTGAATAATGCTTGAAAAAGTCATGATTGCTATGAAATACTCATACACTAATTTAGACAAGGATAGGTTAAATGCGCATAGTAAGTGAACAGCACTTAAGAGAGCTCTACGGTAAAGTGAGCCCTAGAGCTTTACAAAAACAATTGGGGGAACTTGAGCAGCACAGTATCAATTTCCTAAGCTTATCCCCCTTTGCGACATTATCGACTTACTCAAGTAATGGCGAGGTCGATTGCTCTCCAAGAGGGGGCACTGCGGGTTTTGCGCGTATCATTAATCCTACACGAATAGCCATAGCAGATGCACGAGGTAATAATCGCCTAGATTCGCTAACGAATATAGTGCAAACCGGGCGAGTCGGGTGCCTGTTTATGATCCCGGGGGTGGACGAAACGCTGCGGATTAATGGCACTGCTCACCTCAGTATTGATCCAGAGGATCTACGTCTCAGTAGCGGTGATAAGAACCCCGCTAAATCGGTCATTATTATCGACATTGAAGATGTTTATTTGCACTGTGCCAAGTCCATGATGCGTGCAAAACTGTGGCACAGTGAAAGTATCCAAAATCGCGATGTGCTGCCCAGTATGGGAAGAATGATTGCGGATCAAGTAGGGGATGTTCGTGATGTGGAATCAAATAGTGAGATGATAAAACGCTATCGCGAACAAATGTAGCTTAAAGCTCGGATATTGTAGGCAATGCTATGAGTCATTGGCTGCAATCATCGAGATTGAATGAAGGAGATTATGGTGAAGTTTTATTACACACCCGGCTCTATTTCTTTAGCAGTACACATTATGCTGGAAATGAGTGGTTTGGAATATGAATCAGTTGCGATAGATTTTAGTCAAAAGCAGCAGCGCAGTGAGAGTTTCCTTGCGATTAATCCGCTGGGGCGAGTGCCCGCATTAGAGACTGAGCAAGGTGTTATTACCGAGGCGTTGGCTATTTTGAACTACATTGATGCCCGTATTCAAAGCGCTGCTGTGGATTCAGCATATATCGCTCCCAAAAGCGCTTATATAACGGCGCAAGTGGATGCTTTTAATGCTTTCATGGCATCAACAGTGCACGTGACGCACGCGCATTTGTGGCGGTCAGAACGCTGGGTTGATAGTGAGTCTGCCAAAGCTGATATGGCACAGAGAGTTCCTCAAAACTTGATCGACCAATTCAGCTTAATAGAAGAGCATTGGTTGATGGGGGATTGGGTGCAAGGGGCTCAATTGACCAGCTCTGATCTTTATCTGTTTACCATCTCACGTTGGTTAAAAGCTGATGGAGTTGAAATACAGCAGTTTAGCAAAGTGCATGCCCATTTGTTAAGAATGGAGCAGCTAAAACCGGTAGCGTTTATTTTGAATACTTATTACTCATAAAACTGAGGGTGATACATGAAAAATCTAACAGCAATGCGTGCTGAGATCGATGTTATTGATAGCCAAATTATAGATCTACTAGGGCAGCGGTTTGAATTAACTGAAAAAGTAGGGGTGTATAAAGCAGACCATGCATTACCTGCTGGCGATGTGCAGCGAGAACAAAAACAGTTTTCCAATTATAAAAAATTGGCAGAGCTGCAGGGGATTACTGAGGTTTTGGTTGCCGGTATTTTTAAAAGTATCATCGAAGAAGTTAAAATTAGACATAAGCGTTTAATTAATTAGTTTGATTGCGCGTTGAGCATGTCTGAACTGCTGTTTCTTTTTTTAGACACCGCGATGGCGATAGCGCCAATCGTCACTATTATTTTTCTCTTGGTTTTGCTTGGCTGGTGGGCAGCTAGAGGCTTGATGAGTGCGGTGCAAAAACAGCAGTTGTCCACTCTAGTGAGTCGCTTCCTAATCCCTTTTTGGCTATTTTTAAATGCAGTAACGGCCGATTTATCTCACCTAATGACGACTACTTACACTGTTGTCTATTTTATGACAGCGTTACTATTTGGTGTAATAGTCATGTTGTTTAATAAGCGTCAAAGTGCTGTCCTTGTGCTGGCGAGTACTTATTCAAATACTCTGTATTTTTCGCTGCCAATAATCGCTTTAGTGTTGGGCACTAGTGCGATGAATTATGCGTTACCTATTATTATGCTGAATACTTTTTTTGTACTTACTGGTTATGAGTTTCTTAAATCCAGGGATGAGCAAAAAAGTTTACACTTAACCAGCATTCACAAGATATTGATCAATAGCCTGAGTCATCCTATTGTACTGAGTATATTATTAGGCCTTGTCGTTAATATAATGCTTTTTAAGACTACTGGCCTGTTTATTACTATCAAGGAACAGACTGCAATACCTGTGCTGAGCTTGGCTTTAATAAGCTTAGGGGTATCCCTACAGGCAATCTCTCAGAAATCGTATCGCACTCCTTGGTTGGCAGTGATGAGCAAGCTGATCATTTTTCCATTGTTTGTTTTTTGTTGCGCGTATTATCTGTTTGATTTAACCAATGAAATCATTCAAGTAGTGGTTATATTAGCGGCGTCACCCCTGGCAATAAATAGCTATTTTTTTGTTAATGGCAATAAAAAAGCAGAGCAGTTCATTGGTCGCTGTATTCTTTTAAGCAGCTTTCTTTGTATGGTGAGTATGCCGCTGTGGATAATTACCTTAAAAATCGTATTTTATTTGCCCACAGCAAGTTGAACCTATTAACCTTGACCCTTGAATTCAGTTGCCTATTTTAATGAATAAACACGCTATGACTTTTGCTGATTATTTGGAAAGATGATCTTAGCAAGTACAAGGGGGCAACAAACAAGGCGCCTCTGTTACACAGGGGTATTTGTGATTGAGGCAATGGTTACAGGCTGGTTGCCCGGTGAAAACCATTAACAAAGAGCACGAGCTATCCTTTACGCTCCGCAGAGCGGATCTCTAGCGGTCAGCAGGGATGAGCGATTGTTTCATCTTTACTTTTGTCAGAACGCTGATAGAGGACTAGTTAGTTCTCATCCAGAAACGGGGCCGTAGCGAGAGCGACTCAATGGTTCAAGGTGCGCGATACTAGATATGGGCGTTTGGTCACTCCAAATAACGACATCTAGTAGTGAGCAGATTGAGCCAGTGAGACGTTCGCAGTAGGCATCTGTTTCTGGATGGGAACTAGCTATTCATGTCACATTTTTCTGCCGGTTTGATCACTTAGTTACCCGCAGGGGATATCCTGGGGCTTATTTGCTACTTCCCTGAATGTCTGTTCTTCAAAGTTGGCGACAGGTGTTTGTATTGGGTAATGTTGATCTAATAATTGAGTGATGGCAGAAAAATTCTGGGCTTTACTGAATAACCAGCCTTGAACATAGTCACAGTTTTGTTCAATGAGGAATGCATTTTGTGCTTCATTCTCAACCCCTTCAGCAACAACTTTCATGCCTAGCTCATGAGCCATGGCAATAATAGCTGATACCAGTTTTTTATCTGCCGCGCTGTGGGGAAGTTCTGTGATGAACTCTCTATCTATTTTTAAGGTATTAAAACGGTATTTTCGCAAATAGCTAAGGGAAGAATAACCCGTACCAAAATCATCCATGGCTAGCGATACTCCGAGGTCTTCTAACCCCCTGAGCTTTTCATCGATATTAATGCACTCAGTGAGTAAAACGCCTTCTGTAATTTCAAATTCAAGGGCGCTATTGGCTACTGAATGCTGTTTTAAAATTGATGCTATCTTGGGTAATAAACCATCGCTTTGAAACTGCACCGGCGAGAGGTTAACGGCAACAGAAAATTCAACGAGGTATTTATTTTGCCATTTTTCAAGGGCGGTTAATGAACGCTCAATAACAAAAAAACCAATCTGGTTAATGATGTCACTTTTTTCAGCAATGGGGATAAACTCAACAGGAGAAACCGTTCCAAGCTCGCCGTTATTCCAGCGAAGTAAGGCTTCAAAGCTTACAATACGCTTATTTTTTGGGGAGAGCTTAGGCTGAAAGTACACCTCTAATTCGTTGCGCTCTATTGAGTACTGTAACTCTTTTTCTATGAGTAGTTTTCTTGATACATCCTGAGTCAGTCTATCTGTGTAATAGGTATAATTTCCATTTGCTTGCTTTTTAGCGTGTTGTGTTGCTGCATCTGCATTTTTTAGTAGAAGTTCGGCATTATTACCGTCAGCTGGGTAGAGCGTTATGCCAATGCTCGCTTTCATTTCAATATCATTGATCGGCGCAGCAAAGGGTTTGGTCATGCATGCTATCGCATGCTCAGCCAGTGTTGAGGGATCTGCAGAGTCTAAGATATTAGATTGAATCATCAAAAATTGGTTACTACTAATGCGCCCGACAGATTGGTTTTTTTTCAATGATTCTTGCAGGCGCTGCGAGTATTCAACTAATAACTGGTCTCCAACATGATGTCCGTAGATGTTGTTAATACTTTTAAAATCGTTAATATCGATAGAGACAACGGCGATTTGATATAAAGTGTTTCTGGTTTCACTAATTTTTTGATTAAGGCGATCCAGAATAAGAAAGCGGTTAGGCAAATTGGTTAATTTATCATAGTTCGAGCTGTAGGCGAGTTGGGATGTACGCAGTTTTACTTTGCGGTTAAGTCGTATGTTCCAGAAAACAACCATCACTATTAATAAAAATACGCCGGTAGCTGTTTTCCAAAAGACGGAAGGGTCTATCCCTGGAACGTATTCTATCGAAAGCCATTTTTCTGATATGCTCTGGTGCTGGCGGGCACTGATGCTGTCTAGGCCTTTTTGGATAATAGCTATCAATTCTGGCCAATCTTGTCTAACACCAAAGCGCAAACGCTGTACTTGATTTGATACCGGTGCAGCTATTTTTAGATTGGTTAAATTAAGTTTTCTTATCCAATAAGTAGCAGCAGCGACATTACCAATATAAGCATCAGCCTCACCACTTGAAACAGCGAGTATTGACTGTTGCAAAGTATCATATAGTACGGGTTCTATATGAGAGTTTTGCAGTAGATAATCGTGGTTTGAGGTATCTTTTTGAACCGCAACTATTTTCCCGGTTAAATGACTTAATCCGCTGATTAATGGGACATTACTCTGTGTGACAATCACTCGCTGGAAATTCAAATACGGTGCGCTAAAGGCTAAATATTCTTTTCTTTGGGCGGTGCTTGTCACTGCTGGAAGCACATCAATACTTTGCGCTTGAGCACCTTTGATTACCTCACTCCAGCTTAAATTAGGCGTCACTTGCATATTCAGTTTTAAGCGTTGATTTAGCAGCTTTATATAGTCAGCAACCATACCCTTATATTGATTGTCTTCTATAAATTCAAAGGGGGCGTATTCAGGGTCTATACCAAGTCTAATGTTGGGGTGGTCTTTGATCCAGGCGAGCTCTTTTTGTGTGAGCTCGATTTCAGTGAATTCTTCTAGGTCGTTTGCGAGAAGCCATTTTTCTCGCAGTTTTTGTAATTGAGCTTCAGGAATCGCGATTAAAGCCTTGGATATGATGGATGCTAAAACTGGAGAGTCTTTTCTAATTGAAATGCCTTCATTGGCATTGTTTTTATCAAAAATGGCAGCGTATTTTAAATTGCTTAATAAGTACTTTTTACGTAAAAAATGGCTCGTTCCGAAAAAGCTAATAGCGGCGTCAACTTTGCCAGTGGATAATGCGTGAAGTGCACCGCGGATACTGTCGAAATATATAGGAGTGACAGAGGGGTATTGTAAAAGGACCTTTTGAGATGATTGGTAACCTTTTACTAGTGCGACACTTTTATTCATAATATCGGATTTAGTACCGATGCTGGTGTCTTCATCACGCGTGATAATAACTTGAGATTTAAATATGTAGGGGACTGTAAAGTTAAACCATTGCAAGCGTTCAGAATTACTGACCATTGTTGCGACTATATCTACTTTATTTGCCTTGGCATCGCTGTAAATATCATCCCATGTTGATTTTGGGTAAAGTTTAAATTCTAATCCAGTGCTTTTAGCAAGTAGCTTAAAGACATCAACAGAGAATCCCTCAAATTTTTGCTCTTCATTGAGAAAGCTATAGGGAGGGTAGTTTGCATCATAGGCGAGCGATACTTGTTTGTTTTGTTTTATCCACAACAGCTCTGATGCGTTAAAAATGGCATCGACACTTTTTTGGGCTTGCGTTAATGGAGCTATAAAAAACAACATAAAAAGCAGAAGTCTGCTCGTGAACTGATGCGTGTTGATGTATTTAAATTGGCTTCTAATGTAAGCGATAAAAGCGACTGGAGAATACATTTTTGCCGAGTCTGATAGTAAGTGCCTTAGAGTGAGCATTTATCTCGTCCATGGAATAATGCGTGAAATGTTAGAATAATAAGCTAGCCGTTAAATATATTTAAATCAATAGCTAAGAGTTGGTTTGTGAAAAAACGTACCAATAATGAAGCTATGCTGAATGAGGTTGTATGTGGCCGGTTCTTATTGGGAACGCAATACTGAAGTATTAAGTTTTTATTTGGTATATGCGCGTTGGACGTAGAACAAGGGGAGTGATTAATCTTTGTTTTTAATCCTTCAATTGTCATTCCTCGGTGTGGTCAATAATTGAAATTGTATAGGAAAGTAATCTTGATGTTAGATCTGCTTGAAGAAAAACTCGTCGATATAGTCCGCGAGCTATGTGTCAATGATAGTGCTCATGATTTAGCACATGTAAAGAGAGTGGTCGAAAATGCACGCCAACTTGCTATTGCTGAAAACGCCGATTTAGACATCGTTATCCCAGCGGCATGGTTGCATGATGTGGTGAGTTTAGCCAAAAATGATCCAAATAGGCTTATGGCATCCCAATTAGCGGCTGATAAAGCTTGCGAGCTACTCGCTGTGCTGCGCTATCCAGAGCAGCACTTAAGTGCTGTGCATCACGCGATAAAAGCTCACAGCTTCAGTGCGGGTGTTAAAGCGCTTAGCCTTGAAGCTAAAATCATACAAGATGCCGACCGCTTAGATGCTTTAGGCGCAATAGGGTTGGCTCGTTGTTTTATGGTCAGTGGCGCATTAAATAGGCCGCTGTATCATTGGCAAGACCCGTTTGCAAAAAACCGTCCGTTAAATGATCGTCAGTTTTGCATTGATCATTTTTACCAAAAGCTACTTACTTTAAAAGATAAAATGAATACCGATAGCGCCAGGGAAATTGCCCTTCAAAGAAGCGCTTACATGCATGACTTTCTTGAGCAGTTAAGCAGCGAAATAACTTGATTCGCACGCTTTTGTTAGTTTGCATAGTTCCACGCCAATAGAACTTTGACTGCTAATTCCTATTGGCGGTACAGCCTATAAAAAATTACTAGCACTCCTTAGCATTAACTATGCTGTCTTTTTATCAGGACGACCAAAAAAACTGTCATCACCTTTAAGAAAGCTAAGTCGTAAGGAGAGTGAGCGAGAGGTAATACTTCCAACTAAAGGGTGTGCTTGCATAGTCTCGTGTATAACATCTGTCTTAGCGAGATACTTTTTATAGGCATCGGTTAGTGGGCGAAAAGGCCTGTCATATATAGCATCATGAAGAATTCAGTGTCATCGGACTAGCCATCTACATCTCTCAAAATATTCAACATGTCAAATGCCTTTAAAACAAGTATAATGTGCGCCCTTTAAAGCCCCTATTATTTAAATGTTGACAGAATATTATGTATCAAAGAATCAAAACATCCCTCTTTGCCCTTAAAGAAAATAAGCTGTTCGAGCTACTCGTTGTTAGTGTGATAATAGTCTCAGCGCTGGAAATTGGTGCTAAGACATTTGAGCTTCCAGATACGGCAATGTCAGCTACAAAAATGCTAGATATTTTTATTACGGTGTTTTTTCTGTTCGAGATTACAGTGCGGTTTATCGCAGAAGATAAAAAGCGGGCATTTTTTACCAAGGGCTGGAATGTCTTTGATACTCTAGTTGTGATCATCAGTCTAATACCCATCAACGATGCTGAAATGGCGCTGCTAGCCCGATTAATACGTATTTTTCGTGTACTGCGTATGATTTCCGTCGTACCTGAATTACGTATTCTTATTAACTCACTGTTGCGCGCCTTGCCTCAACTGGGCTACGTAGTTTTGTTAATGTTTATCATTTTTTACATTTATGCAGCCGTTGGCAGTTTTATGTTTGCGCATATCAACCCCGTTTTGTGGTCGGATATTGCTATCTCCATGCTGACGCTTTTTAGAGTGATGACGTTCGAAGATTGGACCGACATCATGTATGAAACGATGGCGGTATACAAAATGAGTTGGGTTTATTACCTTACCTTCATATTCTTTACAGCCTTCGCATTCTTAAACATGGTGATAGGCATAGTGGTAAATGTAATGGAGGAGGAGCATAAGGCCACGAGAGAAATTAAAGAGCCTTCGATGAACGAGCTACAAGACGAATTACGGGAAATTAAGGCTTTGCTCAAAGAGCGAAGGTAAAAAATGACCGCTGTTGGTGAATAGATCCATTGGTCTTCATGTTACATTGACAGGCCTAAGAAATCGGGTGGATCTTATAGTCATACTCTCTATCTGAGAATCATCACCCGCTTTAAATGTGCAGGGCCTAAATCCTTTTGCGAGAGCTGTGAATTGGTGGTTCTTTATATCAGTTATTGAAAAATAACTCGCCATTGAGGTCACAAGCGACGTCGTTAGCATTTTTAGCTTTAGTATCGCAGGTAAAAGTAAAATATCAGCTGAGTAAATGCTTAGTCCTATTATGGGTGCTCCTTCAGCCATATCAGTCGCTCTACTATAAGGGTTACTTAAATTAGCAGCGGGTCCAAATTTGAGGTTGCTACATTCTTCAGTGACTGCTATGTCGTCTCTATGACAGGCCTGTACGGGGATGTTAATTAGCGTTAGCCTGTTCTATCTCTGCTGTATTAATTTGGCGCTTCCCTGATTTTAGTCATCAGAGCCATTGTAATGCTTCACCGCTTAAGTATTTCGCTAATTTATAGCGCTCTTTATGGCTAATTCCGTACCCTAAGCTTCCTCGGTTTTTGATGTTTTAATTGATAGTTTCAGCTCTGGCAGTGAAAGTGACAGTGCAATAAATTTGATGATTCCATCAAGATGATTGCGCAGAGTGTCTGCGTTGGTTTGAAGCGGTTTAAACTGACCATCGTTCACTAAATACCTTCAGATTTTCCAGTTGTCTTGCGCTAGGGGATCAATGCTATGCCATATACCTCTGGTAAGTCCGTGTAAGCTCAGCCCAGAACGGCATCTGGGTATCTCCAAAAAAGGCAGTGATTTTGTACAGTGTAAGCTAAAAGTTTCAATGAGGCTTTTGGACGGGGGTTGATGAGTGAGGTCATACTTTTATATGAAAAGGTTCTCGCTTGGATAAGCCGTTAACAAAGTGTCATATTTTTGAGTCTGGGTTCGTTGATAAGCAGAGCATTTAATTTACGGGGTTATTGGCGTATAAAATAGAGTGTCTGTTTTAGCGGTTAATTGAGAGTCGCCAATCATGTTGTTGCAAATGGTTATTGTTTGGCTGCTTTGTTCATTTTAGGTTAATTGTATATCATTGTTTTTGGGTGGTTTTTTGCCGAATTGGTATTAAATTAGCGTCGATTAGATTAATATTGGTTCATTTCTGCCAATAGGTTTTAGGGGATTATCGCTGAGGCTTATTTAATAGTTTATTGTCAATTACTTATAAAAATATGGCAATTTAAATTTTAATTAGGGGGTACGATGGCGCTGCATATATCGAAAGGATTTCTAAAGCTTACACAGTTAAGTGTGGCTTGTGTGTCATTATTTTCATTGTCAGTACAAAGTGCTGATTTACTAGACGTATATCAGCAAGCGAGGGAAAGTGACCCTGTTTTTGAAGCGGGTTTTCACCAGCATGAAGCTTCCAGAGAAATATACCAGCAAGCTAAGGCCGTCTTATTACCAAACGTAAAGCTGAGTTATAGCAGAACAGATACAACCCAAGATATTGTGAGTTCTGACAACGCAGTATTTAACGCCGGTACTACATCTTTTCCCACCAATACACTGAACTTGTCTATCACCCAATCTGTTTATAGCTTTAGCAACTGGGCTTATTTCAAACAGGCAAAAGAAGAGGTGAAGCGGGTTGCTGCTGAGCTGGAAGACGTCAATCAAAGCTTGATTTATCGTGTGGCGCAAACCTATTTTAATGTCTTAAGAGAGCAAGATAACTTTATCGCGGTAACGGCAGAAACCTCTGCCTTAGAAAAGCACTTCGAATTAGTGAGTAATCAGCGTAGCAGTGGTTTGGCGCGCATGACTGATTTTTTAGATGCTCAAGCACGTTTTTTGCAAGCGCAGGCGAGAAAAATTGAAATAGCCAATGATTTGCAAGATTCCATTCAAGGTTTGCGCGAAATTACCGGAGAGCTGCCTGATGCGCTCGTGGCTTTAGGCAATGAATTGGAATTGGTAAAACCTGATCCTTATGTCGCCAGTGATTGGCTAAAGTTAGCCGCTGATCAAAACCCGTTAGTACTGGCTAAACGCAGTGCAGTGGCGGTGTCTTACCAGGAAGTTCGCCGTCAGCGTGGCGGGCATTATCCTACTTTAGATTTAACGGTGACTAAAAATGAGCAAGAGACAAAAGGCTCGTTGTTTGGTGGCGGTAGTAAAGTGGATACGCAAGCAGTGATGTTTACTTTAACTGTACCGGTTTATTCAGGCGGTGCCGTAGTATCAAAAGTACGCGAAACGTTAAATTTACAGTATAAAGCTAAAGATGAATTAGAGCAGACACTGCGCGCAAATGCGCGTGAAACACGTGCGGCCTTTAATGGCGTGGTGGGTTCTATTAGTAAAGTGAGAGCTTTAAAGAAATCTTTAGAGGCTTATGAGTTAGCAGTAGATGCAAAGCGTACTTCTTATCAGTCTGGGTTGGAGTCGGGGGTGAGCGTACTGGATGCCGAGCGAGATTTGTTTATTGCGCGAAGTGATTTTTCGAGTGCTCGCTACGGGTATTTATTGAATATATTAAGCCTCAAACGCGCAGCAGGTTCTCTTTCTTTAGAGGACTTGGAGCATGTAAACGCTTATCTGCAAGGTGAAGATGTCTCCACGGATGTCGAAGCGATCCTACTGGGCATTGAAGAGTTGTCATTTTCATCATAGTACGGCTAGTTGGAATATTTCAGAGGCCTGCTAAAGGCCTTTAATTACATTATAGGCAAAGTTTCAGCTTTGCAGTTTTGGTCATAAAGGGGAAAAATTTGGACACTCAATTATTAATTTACGGGCAAGTTGAAGCAGTAAACAAACAGCGTCATCAAGACTGGTCAATTAAAGCGGGAAAAGATTTTAATTTCGCTAAAAAAGTAAACTCGGTTCCCCTTATGGCGGTGGAGTTTCCAAGTGCAGCGGCTGATTACAGTATTGTTTTTGCAGGTTCTGGCGATGATTTGTTACCCGTAGTTGTGATGGGTATTCGCGAAGAAGAAAACCTTTATATCGATGCGCAAGGCACTTGGAATGTCGATTATGTCCCTGCGTTTGTTCGTCGATACCCTTTTGTTTTTGCCAGTACCGACAATGGCGATACCCTGACATTGTGTGTCGATGAAAACTATGAAGGCTGCAACCAGGAAGGTCGCGGAGAGCGATTGTTTGATGCCGATGGAGAACGCACTCAGTATCTCGGTAAAGTACTTGATTTCCTGCAGGACTATCAACAGCATTTTCAACGTACCCAAACGTTTTGCAAGCAGTTAACTAAGTTGGGTTTGCTGGAA
>Ga0209395_1005033_pt1 | contig 15078 bp, 12 predicted proteins | sample GOMGulsemesocosm_3_FD_184635 | JGI IMG/M metagenome (GOLD analysis project Ga0209395, IMG submission 184635) | Methane-oxidizing microbial communities from mesocosms in the Gulf of Mexico - GOM9D Gulf of Mexico (SPAdes) (version 2) | ecosystem: Environmental > Aquatic > Marine > Cold seeps... | reverse complement strand
AGTAAAGGTACTTGTTGTCTCGAAAGAAAAGCGGTAATCATCAAGTGTTATTGGCTAGATATTCGTAAACAACATGCACATAACCTAAACAATCTAAGTATAGATAATTAAGGTTGAATGACTATATTTGGCTAGCTGAAGAAGTCACAGGCTCAATGTTAACAAAGATACGAACGTTCCCCACAGATGAGTATATGGGACTCTTGATAATGTTGTTTGCAAGTAAACCTGCGAGCAAAGTCAACATAGTGGTCGTTCATTACCCGATTTGTAACTATCACTTAGTTCGCCAACCGGGTGTGAGTTATAATTAAATTTAATTTTCCCAGTTTGCTCATCTTCGTATTCCTAGCATTCAACTACTAAAAGCAACGTTTCTTGAAATGAGGAATATGATCTTTCCTCAAAAATTATGGAGTTAAATTACCCCATAAATTCCTCCAATAATAATTAGTTTCATCTGGATGCAAGATATAAACAGTACATCATCGGCTAATAAATTGACTTTGTTAGATATTTAATATTTGTATGCCCAACTATCAGGCTATGTTTCATCGTATTGTTCCAACTTTACCAGTGGGGAATCAAAGAAAAACTAGCAATTACTTCTAAATCAATGAACAAATGATAGTAGTTTTATATTTTTATGTGCTGAACAGTAAAATTTGAAACCTCCTAAATTCCTCCCCATTTGGTGGCTAATATGGCGTTTATATTACTTATACTCTGCTAACCTTCGTTACGTTGTCTGGGCAGCTCTTTATTCATGCCCGTAGATTCACCTGATGGCACAGGTGGTTTGATCAACATCCTATGTTATAAGTCAAACAACTTCGCAGGCGACTTCGTGTCGCACTTTGGCATCGATATCGAAACCTGTCATCAATGCGGTGGTGTGGTTCTGATCATTGCAAGTATTGAAGATCCATTGGTTGTTGCCAAAATACTTAGCCACCTGGATAAAAAGAACAAAGATCTTGATAAAGTAAACCTGCCAGAAAGTCGGGCACCACCTCTGTTTTTTTTGTTTGAATAAAAAAACAAGTCAAATTTTAGCTGGTTTGCACAACAGCGGCAGACACTTGTTTTTCTCCATTAGTTTATTGAAAATTGGCGATTAATAGGCGATTAATAGGAGAGAATATATTGATTTTCTGTTGTTCATTGGGATGGTAAAGGGAGGATGTATAAGAATAGAACGGAAAGGTACTTTTCATTTTATGAAAAACGGCGTTTATGCTACTTATACTCGTAAAACCTTAGCACAGGTGCCAGCGGCAACGATAAGCTCGATGCTCTCGCGTAAAACCAACAGTTTAAACACAGCGCTGGTATCGCGCACCAGGCAGAGGCTTTTACCTTATTAACAAACAACATCCAGAAAAAGTGGAGATGAATTTGGCCAATCAAAGGTTGCCAGATTAGAAGGCCGCTGCTGCACGTCCTTGTGCATAAAACAGCGCTAGTGTTTAAAACGTATAAGAAAGGCTTGCTCCAAAGGTGCGTGGCTGGCTTGGGTAGGCGGCGAAGGTACCCGCTTGGATAGGCACAGGGAACCCCGAAAGCAAGTATTCATCGTTGTTTAAGTTACGTACCCAAAGCTGCAGATTAACACCGTTATCAAGATTTAAACCGGCACTGGCATTAAAGGTACTGACCTCCCGGCTCATAGATTCTGGCAAATTCTCCACCATGTGCACATCGCTTTCATATAGATAATCGGTGCGCACATAACCGTACATGCCGTTGTCGAATTCATGATTGTAGGTGATGCCTGCGGTAAAGCTGCGCTCGTGAATATCGGCGGGTTTCTCTCCCGATAAATCAACGGGGCCGTCAAGACCGGACGCGCCCACGAAAGAGTCGAAAACAGGATCCAATAGGGTGCCCGCCAAGCTCAATGTCCATGAATCGTTTGGTCTATAAACCGAGTCGAATTCTATGCCCTGGGTACTTTGTTGACCGGCGTTGGCCAGTACATAGCCGGTACCAACAAAAATAGTAGACTGGAAACCTTCAATGGTCTGGTCAAACAGCGTGATATTAAATCTCCCTTTTTTAAACCTGGCTTTCAACCCAAGCTCATAAACGGTTGCCTTTTCCGGCGCGGCAAAACGCCCGCCATAACTTTGATTTTTTTGTGTCAGGCCGGCGCTGCCCAGCGCCGCTTGGTCAGCAGTAAAGGGGCGTGTATCACGGGACAAGTTCCATGAAGACGCCTTAAAGCCCGTGGCCGCCGAGGCAAAGAAATTAATGTTTTTATCAAACGTATACGCCAAACGCGTGGTCCAGGTTATTTTGCTGTCGGAGGTTTTGTTATCTTCCACCGAGTTAGGCAATTCAAGCATTTGCGGCATAAACTGCATAGATTTTAACGTACCAATGGCCGGTGCAAGGGTTTCGATCAGTGGCATAGGCACGCCAAAAAGGGTGAGGTCATTATCCAGATCAATGGCCGAAAATACATCGGTATTGGTCTGATTTACGCGGATCTCTTTCTCATCATGGGTATAACTCAGGCCAAAGGTAGCGGTAAAATCATCCGATACATGATAGTCAAAGTTGGTAAACAATGAATAAGCATCGTTGTTCTGGTTGAATACGCTATTGATCAAGGAATTTCCCGAAAAAATAGTGCCCGGTGCCAGACCATAGACCCCTTCAACGCCATCGAGCAGACCCGCTGCGCCACCCGCGGCCATGAGCACATCGAAGTAACTACGCATTTGGCTACCGTAAAATAAGGTGTCGTCGTGGTCCACATCTTCCTGAAAGAAATACGCCCCAACCATCCAGTCCACCGTGCGTGTTCCGGTCGAGGTCAAACGCAGCTCCTGGGTAAAGGTATTGATTTCGACTTCACCGCTTTCTCTAAGAATATCCAAAGACGAGTAATCTACGTCTTGACTAAAAGCTGAATCATTGCTGCGCAGTGCGGAAATCGAGTTAAACGTGAAACCATCAAAATCTATGTCAAGCTGCAAAGATATGCCGCCATCTTCCACCGTACTGCTTGGATCGGCATTGAGGGCGGATTGATAGGAAAACGGGTTTGCATCATCAAGCACCACACCACCAAGCAGTTGAATGGCCCCTACCGTCGGTCCATTGATGACATTGGCTACCGTGCAGCAGGTTTCATCTAGCTCGCTGTAGTCGGCAATAATGCGCAAGGTAACATCTTCATTGGGCTGATACAGCGCCTGTGAGCGAATATTCCAGCGGTCGCGGTCATTGATCTGACTCAGGCCGGTAATACTATCGGTATAACCGTCACGGGTATTGTAGCCCCCGGAGAAACTTAAGGCTAAAGTATCGGTAATGCCACCAGAGATGTAACCTTTCATTAACTGCTGATTATGGTTGCCAATACCCGTTTCAACTTTACCTTCAAAGTCGTGTGACGGTGCTTTGGTGCGTACATTAATAACACCGGCAGAAGCATTTTTGCCAAACAAGGTGCTTTGTGGGCCACTTAGCACTTCTATCTGTTCAAGCCTAGGTAAATCGCCGATTTGGGCGGCCGATCGAGAACGAAAGACTCCGTCGATAAATACACCAACCGAAGGTTCAACGCCGGTATTGTTGGTGCCATTACCAAAACCGCGAATAGAAAAACTAGTATTGGTGGATCGCGATTTTGGGGTGACGCGTAATGTGGGCACCAATGTCTGCAGGTCATTAATATCCATAATTTTGGTTTGTTCAATGGCCTGGTTACCAATCACGGTAACGGCCACAGGACTCTCCTGCAGACCTTTAAGACGTTTGGACGCGGTAACATAAATTCGTTCTATGCCTGCTTCATCACTTGGTGCCGCTGTACCTTCTTGCTCAGCTTGTAACCCAGCGCTGCCAAATGCGCTAACCACAGCCAACGCAAGTGAAGAGTGCTTAAAAAATTTAGATTTACTATTATTCATAACTTCCCCATTGATTACCAATACTTACCTAGTAGCATAATTTTTGTTTCCTTAACACCAGAGACTGCCACATAACAAAGCGGACATCATTCCAGTGCAGAAGGCGTTTATTTATTCTCTTATGCCTGCTTTTGCCGAGCCTATAACGTCCTTTTTTTAAGCAACAGCAATATGCTAGGTCTAACCTTTAGATTAAACAAATGAACAGTTTTCATAATCATCTATTAGTGTGATTAATAAGGATCCAGCGAACAGTGGTGACCTTTCGCCCGTTTTACTAAGGTAAATGTATGCAAGTAGATCAAAGTTTTAAATCGGCTAAAGTTACCGCAGAGTAAGAACCACCGGCCTATGCAGCCCTTCATCTGGGCATCCGAGTTGCCTCATATAGGAGGCCCTGACAAGTTAAAATAATTGCTTGGCAATATGCAGTAGTTTATTTCTCATCCAGGCATTTAGCGGGTCCTGCTCGGCCTGTTTGTGCCAATACATGTGCACCGGCAAAACAGGCACTGCAAAAGGAAGTTTGGTGACGCAGACCGGCAATTGCTCGGTGAGCAATTTTGCATAAGCATTGGGCATGGTCAGTAACATGTCACTGCGACTGATAACACTCGTGGCAGCAAAGTAATGTTCACATTGCAAAGCGATGTTTCTTGTCACACCATGTTTTGCCAGCGCCATGTCCACTAAATCAATGCGGGAGTCTTTTAGGGCTACTAGGGCATGAGCGGCCTTAGCGTAATTCTCCAGGGTTAAATCGGTTAATATCGGATGACCTTCCCGGCAAATTAGCGAAAAATGTTCATTGCAAATCAAGGTATGCTGGATGTCTTTCCCCGTTGGCGTTAGCACATCGATCACGATATCGCGCTCTTGTTGTTCTAAGGTGCTTTCCATCTCAACACGGCTCACTTGGCGGCTGTTGATGGTTATATTAGGCGTATGAGTAATAAGATCGGCGACCAGGCTGGGGAAAAATATCGACTCCAAAATGTCACGTAACCCCAGCTTAATCTCCCGATTGTGCTGGGTCACATCAAAGGCCTGATTATCCACCATGGTTGATTCCAAAACGGAAACCGCATCAATCACTTGTGGCATGACGCTTTGACAAAGCATTGACGGGATCATTTTACGTCCATGACGTATAAATAAGGCATCATCGAACTTACTTCTTAACCGGTTTAAGGCATGGCTCACCGCCGGTTGCGTCAGATGTAATTTAGTAGCGGCCCCCGTAATGGTGCCTTCCTGATAAACCATTTTAAGCACCAGAAATAAATTCAGATCAATTTTACTATGCATCATATTTATACATACCTATTAATTAACATCACTTTCATTTATTCTACAACGAATTACACTAAGATAAAATAACCAACAGGTGTTTCCCTTGAAGTTAAGTTTATCCGAGCAAGCCCAACGTATGACCATAGGCGGTGAAAAATTTAAGGTGCCTATGCCGCCCAAGTTTGATGATCCCATGCAACAGCGTGCATTTGAGAAACAACGATTAGCCGCGGGTTTTCGTGTATTTGCCCTACATGGTTTTGATGAGGGTTTAGCCGGACACATCACACAACGTGATTGTATTGAGCCCGACACCTTTTGGGTAAATCCCATTGCGGTTCATTTTGCCCATATAAAGGCGTCTGATTTGGTGCGTGTCGACCATGATGGCAATATTGTTGAAGGTAACTCACCGATCAATAAGGCGGCCTTTGCCATACACTCGCGTATCCATCACGCCCGACCCGATGTTAACGCCGTAGCACACGCTCATACTACCTATGGCCGGGCGTTTTCTGCCCTAGGTGAGTTGTTGCAACCGATCTCGCAAGACGCCTGTGTTTTTTATCAAAATCATAGCGTTTTTGAGACCTTTACCGGCGTTGTTGCCGAAACAGAAGAAGGCGACATGATCGCTGAGTCACTTGGCGATAACATCGCCGTGATCTTGCAAAATCATGGTTTACTTACCGTGGCTAACTCGGTCGATGCGGCGGTCGCCAATTTTGCGATGTTAGACTCTTGTTGTCACAGTCAATTATTGGTACAGGCGGTGGGTAAAATGAAGCTGATCCCCCATGATATTGCCGTTAAAACCCAACAAATGAACGGCTCAGCCCTGGTCACTTGGGGCAATTTCCAACCTCTGTATCAAGTTGTGGCAGCCCAAGACCCAAGCTTTCTTGAATAACCACCAACCGCTTAATTACTTGTTAACAACCTCAGGACCGGCAAAACAATGCAAAATAAATTAGATATATTGAATATTCAGACCTGTGCGGATATGGCCAAAGTCGATATGACTAAGCTTGAGCCAACCCGGTTACCCCAATCAATTTATGATGCTATTGTAAGCTCGGCCGAGCGTTATGGTGATAAAACCGCCATCCAATATATTCTCGATGGTGATTGCCTAAGCCCGAAGCAGATCCCCTTTGGAAAAAAACTCACCCATCAACTGGTCAAACTGACGAAAGGCAAATCTTTCGCGGCGCCTTATCGAGAGATCAGTTATCGCCAATTGGCGCAGTCGGTCACCCAAATGGCCAATGCACTACAGCAGTTTGGCATAACTAGGCAGGATGTTACCTCGATTATTTTGCCTAATTTCCCCGAAATGTATGTCTCGTTATGGGGCGCAGAAAGCGCTGGCATCGCAAACCCGATCAATCCAATGCTCGACGCTAAGCTCATTAAAGAAATTATGATCAGCGCCAATAGCAAGGTTTTAATCGCCTTAGGCCCGGTACCAGGCAGCGATATTTGGCAAAAAATATTGCAAATAAAAGAGCACGTTCCGTCATTAACGACGGTGATCAGTTTATTTGGTGACGACATGCCAGCATCAGCGGGCAACAAGGTGCCCGTGTATAGTTTTGCCAAGTTACTGGCACTGCAAAATAAATTATCGTTAAGCTGCGAGGCAGCCAGCCAGCAAGATATTTGTTCATATTTCCATACTGGCGGCACAACTGGCGTGCCCAAACTCGCCAAACATCTTCATTTAAACGAATTGAGCAATGCCGCTCAGGTAAATTTGATCTCCTCCTTTGGCGCTGAAGATACTATGCTAGTGGGCTTGCCTATATTTCATGTTAATGCGGCCATTGCCACTGGTCTGTCGTCCATCATGAATGGAGCAAGTATTTTAATGGCAGGCCCATCGGGTTTTAGAGGCAAAAATGTCATTAACAACTTGTTCAGCATACTCGACAACTTTAAGGTTACTGCTATGACCGCAGTACCAACTGTTTATGCGGGCTTACTTGAGTCAATCAGCCTGAACGCCCCTATTAGCAAGCCCGCCAGTATGAAATTAGCCATGGTGGGGGCCGCGCCCTTATCACCAGACTTGCAAGCAAAATTTAGCCAAAAAACCGGCATTCCCTTAGTTGAAGGTTACGGCTCTACCGAAGGTACAGCCGTGATTACCCTGATGCCAGTTAATTCTTTGGCGCAGCAGGCTTCAGTAGGCTTAACGATACCGGGCGTGACCTTACGTATCGCTGAAGTAGATGCCAAGGGTGAACTGATCAGACTGTGCAACGCTGGTGAAACCGGCGAAATCTTAATTGCCGGTAATAGTGTCTTTCCCGGTTATGTAGATGACAGCCATAATCAAAAACTCTGGGTAACCACAACCAGTGGTGAAACCTTATTACGTACTGGCGACCTCGGCACGCAAGATCAAAAAGGTTATTTGTCGCTACGTGGTCGTCAGAAAGAATTGATCATTCGTGGTGGCCATAATATTGATCCTAAAATGATTGAAGATATTGCATCAAGTCACCCACAGGTATTGCTTGCTGCCGCCGTGCCGCGCCCCGACAGTTATGCCGGCGAATTGCCGGTACTTTATGTTACATTAAGGCCTGATAACCCGCCGAGCACTGCAGAGTTGATGGCGTATATGCAAGCTCATGTGCCTGAACGCGCAGCCATTCCTAAGCAGATCCACGTCATTGCACAAATGCCGCTCACGGCGGTGGGCAAACTGTTTAAACCCGAACTGGTCTTTCGCGAGATCAAGCAGGTAATTGACCAAGCACTGGCGCCTGATTTTGCTCAAAGCGCGTATCAAGTCAAGGTAGCGCCAGATAAAAAGTTGGGTATAATCGCCAGCATCACCATGACCGAAAAACAAGACGAACGGAATAACGAACAGGCAACCAAGGTAAAAATAGAGACCTTGCTTGCCGCCTATTCTTTTCACTACCAGGTTTTATTTGCCGAACAGTCGGCGTTGGCGACACACCAAGATAAATGCATCTAGATTCAGCGACGATTTATTAACTCCGGCAATGATTATGTTGGGCATGGGTCTGAATTTACCAAGCAAGATTTTATTCCCTTGTGGCAAACGCCAAAGGCGATATTTGCAGGCTTGTTCGGACACGTTATTCGGTTGTCCCTGCCAGCTAAGCAATAGCCCTGGTTTTTGAGCTGTTATGCTGATTGCTTGCAGAGCGGGGTCATTCCGCAGAATAACGCCTTAGAATGAGCGCTTACATTATACGGATATTAAGCGACGTTTTTGGTTGAATTCATTGCGGTTTTATACCCTGAGCGAGGTGCAGAGAACACATTGTTGAATATTATTTAGTGTCACAGAGTTCTTGTATTCTTATTTTGAGGCGTTGCTGAAATTTCGGCGTTGCATCGGCGGCGTAAGTCATGTACATACCAATAAGTACTTGAGTACGGTATTGCTGAAGATCAATGTAACCATTAACCCAGTCTTGTCGTGCCAAACGTTGGCAGCCAAACAGTTGCTGAGCCAGCGACAGGCTATTAATGTCACCGTTTAAAAATCCGTTCTCTGTCGCTGCTTTACAAGTTTGTTGTGCAATTTTGAGTGATTTTTGAAAAATACCGGTCGCTGATTTATGCTCAAATAACTGCGTACGCTCACCTGTCACAAAAGCAGCGCGATAAAACGCTTCATTGTTGCGGAACAATTGATGTAAGCTGTCGATGAAATTTATTGCGCCTTCTATCGGGTCATGAACGCTGGTATTGGACATAACCTCTTCAATCCTCACAACCATCTCTTCACACAGAACCACGAAAATATCGTATTTCTTACCAAAAAGATTATGGATCGTTGGTATCGACACGCCCGCTTTTTTGGCTAGTTCACTTAGCGTAAAAGCATCAAAGCCGTTGGCCGTGATAAGGTCTCTAGCGACGTCAAGTATGCGTTTCTTACGCAATTCTTTGTTCGCTTGTCGGGTTGTATTTCCGCGAGCAATGCTTGCTTGGTTCATGTTTTAACCTAAAGTGTTGAAAAACAACTTGACCGCAGTTTTTATCGGTGATTAAATTTGACTACCAATAAAAACTGCAGATGTTCGTGAGAGACTATTATGAAGCAATACGTTAATAAATCAATTGAGGCTTGCGCCTCGCATTATGGCGATGACGCAGATGCTATGCGGAGTTATTTGCTGGACGGTGAGAAACAGGCCGATACGATCAATAATCGTGGTCCGATATGTTTTGATGAAAACGGGCACTTATCTCAAGATATTCTCGATGCCTACTCTGAATATGGATTCTATATTTTTGAGAATGTGCTCCAGGAAGACGAATTAAACGACATCAAGCAAGAACTTGAGGGGATGAGGGCGAGCTTTCCCACAGAGCCAGGTGGACAGTTGGACCGCAACGGACAGCCTGCGCTAGGCGCCGATTGTGTGGCGCCCAACTTAATTTGGTCAAAGCCTTTAGGTGATCCGTTGGGCGGCTCTGCTGCGGCCAATGGCCGACATCAAGTAAAATTGTTCGAGCCCGTTGCCGATAAAGCACTGCCGCAGTGGGCGCCTTTCGTTCTATTGGGATCACTGCAATTTTCTGAAACCTGTCTTCGTGTTTATGGGCATCCACAGTTATTGCGTGTTGCAGAAGCGGTAAACGGCAAAGATTTTGCGCCTTTTAATGAAACGCTCTTTATTAAAGATCCTGGTATTGGTGCCGCAGTTTCTTGGCATCAAGACGGCGATACTCATTGGGACAGTAGTGACTTTGATGAAGGCAGCCACGGTTTTAACTTTATGGCTCAGGTCTATGGCAGTACCGCCGTGAATGGTGTTTGGGTAAAACCGGGTAGCCATAAAGTGGGCAGGATCGACATTAAAGACCTAGTCGAAAAAGCGGGTAGCGAACGACTTGAAGGTTTGGTGCCGATGATTTGTAATGCTGGGGATGTGGTCATTTGCAATCGACAAATTTTACATGGCTCATTTGCCAATTCAGGCCTTGAAACCCGAGTCACGGTCAATTTTGGTTTTCACCGTCGCTCATCCGTCCTGGGCATACGCGGGGCCGGTATACACAGCGAGGCACAAGTCTACGATGAGTCTATTATAGCGCAGCGATCGCAAGTTATTGGCTATGCCATTGATGCTCGTAAGCAGCGTTTTCCAGAAGAAGACAGCTACGTTTATCAGCCACTGTCTAAACCGGGTAATGACTTTTCATGGAATGAGCAAGCTAAACAAAGCTTGAAAGATTACAATCTGCTGGATCTTAGCATTTAGTTTTGCTAAAAGCGTGTTGCGCATACAGCGCAACTGATGATGCCTGGTGGATCGGTTAAGGCTAATAGATGAATGACGACACACCAAGCTAAATTGAGGTCGGATTGAGTGCTCCGTTGAATAATTACCGATTTCAGGCACCGTATTAAGATGGCAAATAACATTAAGGAAATGGAATAGATGGGCACTGCAGTCGTTAAATATAGTTCAAAAAACAGTTCAGAGACTCAATGGGGCGTGTTGCGTGGCGGCGATATTTTCGCACTGGATGGATCCTTCCACCATCAAAGTGACATCATTCACTTGTTCTTTAGTGCGCGCGATACCTTTGATGCAGCGGTTGGCTCAACACCTATCGCAAGTGATAGCGTTAATTTTCATTCACCCATCTCAGTAAAAACGCAGTTATTTGCCCAAGGCCTTAATTATGCTGACAGTGCACAGGAAGCAGAATTAGATGCTACGCAGAAAGAGAATTTAATATTTTACAAAGCCAGTAGCAGCCTAACCGGGCCCAATAGCCATATCATTCGTCCACGCGAATGCGAGTTACTTGATTATGAAATCGAGCTAGGCATTACTCTGAAAAAATCAATTTCTGCTGAAACAAAGGTAACTGAACAAAATTTATCCGAGTACGTGGCCGGTTTGTTTTTATGTAATGACGTATCAGCACTGGACATTATGTTTGGCGCGCCTATGCTGCAATTTTTTAAAGGCAAAGGTCAGCGCACATTCTGTCCTGCAGGACCCGTTTTGTATTTAACCGAACCTGACGATTTAAAAAAACTTGACCAACTAGAATTGGTGCTAAAGCTCAATGGTGAAGTAAAGCAAAAGGCATTAACCGAGCAACTTATTCACAAACCGGCCAAAACCCTGAGTGAAATTGCTCAGTTTTCGGATATGCATGCTGGCGACTGCTTATTAACTGGCACCCCCAGTGGCACACTCGCAGGTCAATCGTTAAAAATTGGACTCTCCATTTTACTTAACTTCACCAAGGATAAAAAACGCAAGGAAAAGTTCATTGCGGCACAAAAATCCGTATCCGAATTTTTAAACCCTGGTGATATACTGGAACTGTCAATCAAATCTGTTGATGGCAGCATTGATTTGGGCACACAGAGAAATGAAATTGTTGATGCCCCTTAAGTAAATACCGACACACTTTTACCCTGGACTTGATCATGACTAAAAAAAACATAAAAATTGTAATTGCCGGTGCTGGCTCCATTGGTTGCTATGTGGGCGGTATGCTGAGCAATGGTGGAGCCGATGTGCATTTTTTTGCTCGCGCTAGAATTGCCAATGATTTATCGACTAACGGACTGTCTTTATCTGACTGGACGGGTAATGACGTTAAATTGTCCGCGGATCAATTAAGCATAAGTCGTGATGCAAGCGTACTGGCCGATGCCGATTTGATTTTAGTTTGTGTTAAAAGCAAAGACTCTATTGAAATGGCCACAGCCATTTTAAACAGCGGCAATACTAAAGCCACTATTTTTAGCTGCCAAAATGGTGTGGGTAATGTATCAGCCATTAAATCTGTGTTGTCTGATCACACCGTACTGCCCATTATGGTGCCTTATAATGTGGTGTATGAAGTTGGCGGACATTTTCATTGCGGTACCGAAGGTGAGCTTTATTGCCAAGACCACCCTAACGCGGCCCCACTGCAAACCGCTGCCCGTAATGCTAAGCTGGGTTTTGCATTAAAGCCAGAGATGATGAATATTTTATGGGGCAAGTTACTGCTTAATTTAAATAATCCGGTCAATGCTTTATCTGGTATTCCTCTTAAAGAACAGTTAGAAAGCCGTGGTTATCGCAATATTTATGTTAAATGTTTAAAAGAAGGCTTAGCAGTTTTAAAAGCCGCTAACATTGAGCCGGGTAAAGTGGCCGCCGTACCGGTCGCAGTGATCCCTGTTATTTTAAGTCTGCCCAATTTTTTGTTTAAGCGGGTAGCGCAATCTATGTTGGCCATTGACCCTAAAGCCCGATCGAGTATGTGGGAGGATTTACAAAATAATCGCCCGGTAGAAGTCGATTATATTACCGGTGAAATAATTAGGCTCGGCGAAAAGGTGGGGGTTAAGACGCCTATGAACCAACGTTTACTTGAATTAGTGAAGCAGTCTCAGGAAAATGGGAAAGGCTGTCCTAATTTAACGGCCGAAGATATGGCCGGCTAACCTGCCGTATCATTGGCGAGCGTATTTTGCTATTCGGCGGTCTTGACTTGCTTAGTTAAGACTCGTTGGCCTTCACCTTCACTGGCAAAACGTTGCGCTTGTAAATGGACGCGATCTTTTGTATTTTTAGCACTTGGATTAGCGCTCATCTGACACCCTGTACTCAGGACACTAAGCGATAACGCTGTGATTAAACTAATATACTTCATTGTATTATCTTTCCTAAACTGAATGCTTAACCGTATGAGGAATACTCAGTACTCGCTTTGAATAACAATGTTCATTTCTCAGATAATATCTCAATAAATCGAGAGTAAACAACCAAGATTTAAAATAAATCCTTTATGGTTCTTATATGAAATTTGAGTATAAGTAGCATAGACGCCATTTTCATAAAATCAAAAGTACCTTTTTAGTGGCTCAATAAAATTGCCCTACAATATAGATTTAATACTGATATTGGAATGTCTTCTTTCGAGAAAAAGTGATTCCAATAAGAAGATGATTGACCGTCTCTTGATCGCTCTTTACGGCCTGATAGCATAATGTAAATCATCACCTAACGTCAATGTGTAACACAGCCGATATTTTTATTATTTAAATGCCGACTTAGAAGGTGTCCTCTAGCTCGATTGAATATAAATGAGTGTTACAGCTACTGCATTTATGTGTGCCAAACCATCTATTGTCACACCGTATGCATTTATATTTCTTTTCTTTAACATAGTGTTGAGCTTGGCCCTGTTGATGTGACTTAACAGGGCATGTTTCATTTAATGAAATATTATTCTGATGTTCGATAACTGACTTTCTTGGATGATAAAGCCACCTTTTACAATTGTTATTCTCTAAAATATTTGATTTTAATACTTCAATGTATTTGCCTTGATGATTACTTCCAAATAACCATTGAACAGCATTTTCAAGAGATATTTCCAAAACCCCAACCTTACCATTGCTAGTGATACTGGAAGTATTATTATCACGATGACTATGTGGGCTGGTAAATACTACAGCAATGAAATATTTATCTATCCTTAGCATTGCATCAACGGGCACAGAATTAACTTTTTTCTCAATTTCAATCTCATCAATTATCACTTTTTTCTGTCCTGACACTTTAATTTCAAATGCTTCGCTCGTATACATAATCAATGGAGGAAGCTGAATTGAATTAGCCGATTGAATTATCTGCTTTGCCATCAGTGTTACTGATAGCCAAAACGAGTATTTACATTCTTTTTCGGTATCAGAAAATACACCTTTAGATGCATGTGCAAAATGCCACTCATTAATTTCACCTTGCCTTGCTATTAATGGCGTTTTACATGAAGGACAAATACAATTGCATTCCCCACCTCTTTGTACATTAGAAACATCAACAAATTGATTGTTATCTAACCTAAGGCCAAATGGGATCAGTGATAATGTGCTCATGAGTATTTCATATGTTTAGAGATCAAATAAGGTAAACATTGGTTTTATATTAATAATTAAAGTCTGTTTTCTTTAATTGATCAACAATAATTAATATTCCTGTAAACAGAAGGAATTTATTATGAATCTACCAAAATTAGAACCATGGAATAAAGGAAAAATCACTGGACAGAAAAAACCATTACAAATATCACAGATCTGGGGTATACGCATTCGCCTTGAACTTGAAGAGCAGATTAGAGATTTAGCATTATTTAACCTTGGATTAGACAGTAAGCTAAGAGGATGTGATCTTGTCAGTCTTAAAGTTTCAGATATCGCTTATGCAAATAGTATTCTTCAAAGAGCAACGGTTGTACAACGTAAGACAGGAACACCCGTTCAGTTTGAAATAACAAAAGGAACGAGGAAGTCACTCCAGCAATGGTTTAAAAAAGCTAACTTAGCGTCAAATGATTTTGTATTTAAATCTAGGTTACATGATTCGAAACATATTTCTACTCGACAATATAGTCGAATATTTCATGACTGGATTAAAAAACTAAACATTGATGATACTCAGTACGGTACACATTCAATGCGGAGAACTAAGGCTTATTTAATCTACAAAAAAACGAAGAACCTGAGAGTGATCCAATTGTTGCTTGGGCATAAAAAATTAGAAAGCACGGTGAGGTATTTAGGAATAGAGGTTGACGATGCGTTAGAAATATCGGAATCTATTGAGATATAAACAATTAGCCTGATAATGTTAATGTGTTATCAGGCTCTTTTGAGCTTAAAGCTGCCTGACAAGCGAGCATAAAATCTCGGCAATATTACCCAAAATATTATCATGGGTTCACAAAAACATAATGTCCGCTTCACGCCCTGAGGCATTCAACAAGTATTTTATGCAGCCAATAAAGGAGAGTTTCTTTCCTTTAACGCTTTTAAATATTTGGATTCATCATAAGGTATTTTCGT
>Ga0209395_1005030_pt1 | contig 15082 bp, 10 predicted proteins | sample GOMGulsemesocosm_3_FD_184635 | JGI IMG/M metagenome (GOLD analysis project Ga0209395, IMG submission 184635) | Methane-oxidizing microbial communities from mesocosms in the Gulf of Mexico - GOM9D Gulf of Mexico (SPAdes) (version 2) | ecosystem: Environmental > Aquatic > Marine > Cold seeps... | reverse complement strand
AAATTAGTTAGATATGTAAAACTAAATGCCACTTATCAAAGTGATAGCGCCTTGGAAACTCTACTTAATAAATTAAGTCGGGCACCAAAACAACGCGATATTATATTAACTTTTTTCTCATTATCAGCAGCTACAACAAAACCAATAAAAGTTTCAGAGTTAATAGAAAAGAGTAAGTCAACAACAACTCAAATTAAGGTGCTTATTGAAAAGGAGATCCTCGAAGCCTTTCATATTCAAACCGATCGCGTTTCATATTCAGGAGGACAAACAGATGCATTGAAACAATTGAATGAACATCAACTTCTTGCATTGGAAAATATTAAAAATGTATTCAAAACGCAAAAAGTATGTTTACTACATGGGGTAACCTCTTCTGGTAAAACGGAAATCTATGTCAAACTTATTGCCGAGGCTTTAGAAAAAGGACAACAAATTTTATACTTGGTTCCGGAAATAGCTTTGACCACGCAACTGGTTAGTCGTTTACAGCATTATTTTGGAGCAAAAGTGTCAGTGTTTCATTCTAAATATTCATTGAATGAGCGTGTTGAGGTCTGGCATAATGTATTGGAAAATTCAGATAAAGCCCAGATTATCTTAGGTGCACGATCGTCTGTGTTTCTTCCCTTTAATAATTTAGGATTAGTCATAGTGGACGAAGAACATGAACAATCGTATAAGCAGTTTGATCCGGCACCACGTTACCATGCTAGAGATACGGCTATTGTATTGGCGAATTTACATGGTGCGCATACCTTATTAGGATCGGCAACACCAAGTGTAGAAAGTTTTTTTAATGCTACAATGGAGCATAAATATGGTTTCGTTGCACTTAGTAGACGCTATAATGACGTCATGCTACCCGAAATTGAACTTATAGATATAAAGGATAAGCATAAGCGTAAGCGTATGAAAGGTCATTTTAGCGACCGCTTGATAGAAGAAATGACAGAAGCCTTGGAAAATAATTATCAAATTATTCTTTTTCAAAATCGCCGCGGCTATTCACCAATTGTAGAATGTAATACTTGTGGTCATTCTCCACAATGTCCTAATTGTGATGTGAGTTTAACGTATCATCAGTATAAAAAACAATTGCGATGTCATTACTGCGGTTATCATATGTCTATGTTAATTAGTTGTATGGCTTGCGGTAGTACAGATATGGATAGTAAAGGATTTGGAACTGAGCAAGTAGAAAAAGAAGTTAACTTGTTATTTCCAGAGGCTAAAGTTGCAAGAATGGATTTGGATACTACACGAGGCAAGCACGGTTATGAACGTATTATTACAGCATTTGAGCAGCAGGAAGTTGATATTTTAGTAGGAACACAAATGCTTACAAAAGGCCTCGATTTTAGGAATGTAAAGCTTGTTGGTATTATGAATGCTGATAATATGCTTAATTTTCCAGACTTTAGAGCTCATGAACGAAGTTATCAATTAATGCAGCAGGTGGCAGGAAGAGCAGGACGAACCAAAGAACGAGGAAAGGTGTTGATCCAAACGTATAACCCCTATCATAAAATATTGCAGCAAGTATCAAATAACGATTATGCAGGAATGTTTAAAGAGCAATTGGACGAACGTTATAATTTTAAATACCCACCAATATATCGCTTAATAAAAATCACCCTGAAACATCAGGATTATAATAAAGTTAATGAAGGAGCGGAGTGGTTGGCAACAGCATTAAGACAAGTGTTTAAACAGCATGTACTTGGACCAGAATTTCCGCCGGTTTCACGGATAAGAAATCAATATCATAAAAATATTTTATTAAAAATTCCTCAAAATCAATCTTTAGGGAAAACAAAAGAAGCTATTCTTAAAATAAAAAATAGCTTTTCAAGTGTTAAAAATTTCCGCCCTATTAGAGTTATCTTAAATATTGATAATTATTAAAAAAACGAAATAAAAAAGGCGTCTTAAATGACGCCCTGTAAATTGTAAGTAGACAAATTCCTTAAGAATTTTATCAACGCAATAGATTAAATGTTATTTAAAGCATCTACTAATTGTGTCTTTTTATTTCTACTTAATGGAATCTCGTAAGCTCCAACTTCAACATTTTTACTGTTGAAACGATCGATCTTGTCTAAATTCACGATATAAGATTTGTGAATTCTTAAAAACTTACCATCAGGTAGCTCTTCTTCAAAAGCTTTCATGGTTGATAAAACGACAAGACTGTTTTCTTCGGTAACTAATTTTACGTAATCACCTAGTGCTTCAATCCATTTAATGTCTTTAATGTAAACCTTACGTTTTTTAAGGTTACTTTTTACAAAGATGTGTTCTCCATCCGTTTCTTTAAAGTCTAGCGTTAATTTATGCTGCTCTAAAGCTTTTTCTACAGCCGTATTGAACCGTTCTCGGGTAATAGGCTTTTGCAAATAATCTGTAGCATCATAATTAAATGCTTTAAATGCATATTCAGTTTTACCTGTGACAAAAATAATTTGGGGTTTATTATTTAGTACATCAAGTAATTCAAAACCATTTAATACGGGCATTTCAATATCTAAGAAGATAAGATCTACTTTATGAGTATTAAGTCCGTTTTTGGTTTCTAGGGCGCTGCTATATTCTGCAATCAAATTAAGAGAAGAGTGATTCTCTATTAATTTGACTATAGATAAGCGTTGGATTGCGGAGTCATCTACAACAACACAGTTTAAAGTCATAACATTTCTTGGTTTTTAGGTTAAGATATCGACAATATTACAAAATATTCGGTTAAAAACCAAAAAACATCGGTAAAGTGTTTTATTTAACATAATTTTAACATTTAATTAACGTCAAAAAAATAGCCTATATTTTGTTGTCAAAGCCAATAATAATGTCTATTTTTGCAGCCATTTTATAATTAAAACTAGATTTATATGAATCATTACGAAACTGTTTTCATCTTGAATCCCGTTTTATCTGAAACTCAGATAAAGGAAACAGTAAAGAAATACGAAGATTTTCTTGTTTCTAAAGGTGCAAAGATGGTATCCAAAGAAGATTGGGGGCTTAAAAAATTAGCTTATCCAATTCAAAACAAAAAAAGTGGTTTTTATCACTTATTTGAGTACACTGTAGACGGTGCTGCTATTAACCCATTAGAGGTAGAGTTTAGACGCGACGAGCGTTTTATGCGTTACTTAACTGTAAAATTAGACAAGCACGCTGTGTCTTGGGCTGAGAGAAGAAGAGTTAAACTTAAAGAAAAAGCGTAATTATGTCAAGTATTGATCAACAAGCCAAAGGAAAAAAAGACGGTGAAATTAGATATTTAACACCGCTAAACATTGAAACTAACAAAGCTAAGAAGTATTGTCGTTTCAAAAAATCTGGAATCAAATATATTGATTATAAAGATCCAGATTTCTTATTAAAGTTTGTAAACGAACAAGGTAAATTATTACCAAGACGTTTAACTGGAACTTCATTAAAATATCAAAGAAAAGTATCTGTAGCGGTAAAAAGAGCTCGTCATTTAGCTCTAATGCCATATGTTGCAGATTTAATGAAATAAAACTATTATAACTATGGAACTTATATTAAGACAAGACGTTGAAGGACTAGGATTTAAAGACGATATTGTAACGGTAAAGAACGGTTATGGTAGAAATTTTTTAATTCCTCAAGGAGATGCAATTTTAGCAACATCTTCAGCTAGAAAAGTATTAGCAGAAAATTTAAAACAACGTTCTTTTAAAGAAAAGAAAATCGTTGGTGATGCTAATAAAATTGCTGAAGCAATGAAAGCTTTAGAAATTAAAATCGCAGCTAAAGTTGGAACAGGTGACAAATTATTTGGATCTGTAAATAACATTAATGTTGCCGAAGCTTTGGAAAAAGCAGGACAAAACATTGATAAAAAGTTTATCAATGTAATTGGAGGAAGCGTAAAACGTTTAGGAAAATACAATGCAACAGTAAGATTACACAGAGATGTATCTGTTGATTTAGCTTTTGAAGTTGTACCTCAAGCATAACAAATAATTACGAACAATTGTTAGTAATTGTTCAACCGATAATTAGAAAACCGCTCAATGAGCGGTTTTTTTTGTTTAAATTTGTCACAGACTATTCAAAAACTTATTAATTAAATTATCTATTCAATGAAGAAAACTATTTTTTCTATTATGCTTTTATTTGTGGGTGTAATTGCTTTTGGGCAAGTCACAACTTCAAATATTAAAGGATTAATTTTAGACGAAAATTCTCAGCCATTACCTGGGGCTAACATTGTAGCTATTCATACGCCTACTGGGACTAAGTATGGTGCCGCTACAAATTTTGACGGCAGGTACAACTTATTAAACTTAAGAGTTGGTGGACCTTACACAATCACAATAAGCTACGTAGGATTCAAGGAACAAGTTCTTAACGATGTATTCTTAACCTTAGGTAAAACTCAAAATTTAAACACTCAAATGGTCGCTGATAGTGAACAACTTGATGCCGTTGTTATTACTGGATCTGGTGGTACAGGAACTTTTGGTAGTGACCGTACTGGTGCTGAAACGAGTGTAGGGCGTCGTGAATTAACACGTTTACCTACTATTTCACGTTCTGCTTCAGATTTTACACGACTAGAACCAACAGCAAGTGGAAACTCTTTTGGAGGTAGAAATGATCAATTCAATAACTTTTCTTTAGATGGAGCAATATTTAATAATCCTTTCGGATTGGATGCTGCAACACCAGGAGGTCAAACAGATTCTCAGCCAGTATCTTTAGACGCTATTGATCAAATTCAAGTAAGTACTGCACCTTACGATGTAACACAATCTGGATTTACAGGAGCTTCTGTTAATGCCGTTACTAAAAGTGGTACAAATGATTTTCATGGAACTGTTTATAGTTTTTATAGAAATCAGGATTTTACAGGAAGTAAAGTAAAAGGCGATAAAATATTTGTACCAAAATTATCTCAAACTCAAATGGGAGCTAGTATTGGCGGACCTATCGTGAAAAATAAATTATTCTTCTTTGCTAACTTCGAAAAAGATGATAGAGAAGATTTAGGACAGTCTTGGTTACCATCTGAAAGAGGTGGTGTAAATGCATCTAGAGTTTCATTATCAGATTTAAACGATGTAAGAAATGGACTTATCGGAATAGGTTACGATCCAGGAGCTTACGAAGGCTTTACGCACCAATCAGAATCAACTAAAGGAATTTTTAAGTTAGATTGGAACGTTAATGATAATAACAGATTAGCAATAATCTATAACTGGTTGAATGCTTCTAAAGAAAAACCTGCACATCCAACTGCAATTGGATTTAGAGGACCAAACGCATCGACATTGCAATTTGAAAATTCTGGATATGAAATAAATAATGAATTAAAATCTATTCAAATAGAATTAAATTCAACGTTGTCAGACAATGCGTCTAACAAACTTCAATTCGGATATACACACTTTAATGATTTTAGAAGTCCGTTTTCAACACCAGCACCATCAATAAATATATATAAAGATGGATCGCCTTATATCATTGTTGGTCACGAACCATTTTCTGTTCATAATAGATTAGATCAAAAAGTATTACAGTTAACAAATAACTTAAATTTTTATAAAGGAGATCATACCTATACCATTGGATTCTCCTTTGAAAAATTCCAATTTGATAATTCATTCAATTTAGTAAGCTATGGTTTTGATTTATTCGGAAGTGTTGATATCAACGATTTTAACGCGAATGATTATGTAGATACTATCGCTGCAGCACAAGCAACTTTTGCATCAAACAATGCAAACGATTCATGGGCATTAGCGGAAACTAATGTGGGACAATTGGCATTTTATGTACAAGATGAATGGAATATTACTGAAGATTTCAAATTAACTTATGGTATTCGCGCCGATAAACCATTATTCTTTGATTCTTCTGAGAAAGCTCAAGACGTTATTGATAAAGGATTTGTTATTGGAGATATTCCTTATGTAAATCCTAATACAGGTAAAACTGTTTTAATAGATAATACATTAATGCCAACAAATGATTGGTTAATTTCTCCTAGAGTAGGATTTAACTATGATGTTAATGGAGATTCTAGCTTTCAACTACGTGGTGGTTCAGGATTATTTACAGGACGATTCCCTTTTGTATGGCTAGGAAATCAAATTGCGAACCCTGATGTATTCTTCTTGCAAGCTGTTGATCCAGATTATAAGTTTCCTCAAGTTTGGAGAACTAATTTAGGTGTTGATAAGCGTTTAGAAAATGGATTGATTTTGACAGGAGATGTGTCATATACTAAAGATATTAATGGACCACATGTACAAAACTGGGGTCAATTAGATCCTTCAGGAAATTTAAATGGTGTAGATAATAGACCTATTTATGCGCCATCAGATCTTATAAATAATGCATATGTATTTACAAATTCTGATAAAGGTAGAATTTGGAATGCATCTCTTAAAGCACAAAAAACATTTACCAATGGATTATATGCCATGATGGCCTATAGTTATTTAAATGCAAAAGATGTGAACTCTATTGAAGCAGAAATAACTAGTGATGCTTATGCTGGAAACCCAATTGTAAACAATGTAAATACAGATGTATTATCTTATTCTAAATATGGAAATACGCATAGATTTATTGGTGTAGCTAGTAAAAAATGGAACTACGGTGGAGAAAAATGGTCAACTACAATTTCTGGATTCTTTGAGTATGCACGTGGTGGACGTTTTAATTACACTTATGGAGGAGATATTAATGGAGATGGATCTGGGATCAACGATTTAATTTATGTTCCTACAACTTCTGAAATTGGTCAAATGAATTTCTCTGGAGCAGGTCAAGGAGCAGCACTTAATGCTTTTATTGCTCAAGATGATTATTTAAGTGGTCGTAGAGGTCAATACGCAGAGCGTTATGGCGCTTTAGCACCATGGAGAAGTCGTGTTGATTTAAAGTTTTTACAAGATTATAACTTTAAAGTATCTGGTGATAAAACAAATACCATTCAGTTTAGTATCGACATTTTAAATGTTGGAAACTTATTGAGCTCAGAATGGGGTTTAATCCAACAACCTAATAATGTACAGCCAATTGGTGTTACTGTTGATGGTGCTGGAACACCTACATACACGTTTAACCCAGACCAAACGCAAACATTTGGTTACGATTCAAGCTTAGCCTCTAGATGGCAAATGCAATTCGGATTACGTTATATTTTCTAAGAAAATAGAATATATATTATTAAATTTGCGCTCCTTAATTTAGGGGCGCATTTTTTTTAGTGAAACTTCAATTCAAATACTGTTAGTTTTTGAATGGTTTGGTTGATCTAATTCGTCTATAAATCGGAATCTTAATAATGAATTGAAACATGAAGTATACAAGATTATCAAAAGAGCAATTTGAAGAGTTACACCAAGAATTTATTAATTTTTTGGCAACCCAATCGATTACAGCCAAAGAATGGGCAGACATAAAAGAAAACACCCCAAAAGTAGCAGAACAAGAGCTAGATGTGTTTAGTGATTTGGTATGGGAGGGTGTGCTTTCTAAAGCTGAATATTTGGAAAACATTTCGTCTCAACATATGTATTTATTTCACTTAGCAGAAAACCAAATAGAGCTTATTGGTCTAAAACTGAAGAATGAAGAAGTTGATTTAACAACTCGAGACGGGTTTTCATGGTTAAGAGAAAACTTGATGAGTGATGATGTTGAGTTGTTTAATGCCAATAAAGACTACTCTGACGATAAACAATTCAATAAATTTGAATTGATCCAACAAGGTTCTATGATTACTAAAGGAGATCTTTTTAAGTATTTTGAAAAACTTATAGGATAGCTAAATAAAAAAGTAAGATATTTGTTTCTTAAGATTATAAAATGGCACAAAAACCAAGCATACCAAAAGGCACTAGAGATTTTTCACCAGAACAGGTTGCAAAACGGAACTATATTTTCGGAACTATAAAACAAAGTTTTGAACGCTTTGGATTTCAGCCAATAGAAACGCCCAGTTTTGAGAATTCTGACACCCTAATGGGGAAGTATGGTGAAGAAGGAGACCGTTTGATTTTTAAGATTCTGAATTCGGGAGATTATTTACGAAAAGTAGATGATACACTTTATAACGCAAAGGATTCGAATAAGATCACACCAAAGATCTCAGAAAAAGCATTGCGCTATGATTTAACGGTGCCCTTTGCACGTTACGTAGTGCAACACCAAAACGAGATAGAGTTTCCATTTAAACGCTATCAAATACAGCCTGTTTGGCGTGCCGACAGACCACAAAAAGGACGCTTTAGAGAATTTTTTCAATGTGATGCAGATGTAGTAGGGTCGAAGTCCTTATGGCAGGAAGTGGAGTTTGTGCAATTGTATGATGATGTATTTGCAAGTTTAGGTTTGGAAGGCGTTACTATTAAAATCAACAATCGAAAAATCCTTTCTGGAATTGCTGAAGTTATTGGTGCTCAGGATAAACTTATTGATTTTACAGTCGCTTTAGACAAGCTTGATAAAATAGGAGAAGAAAAAGTTAAGGAAGAAATGCTTACTAAAGGGATTCCGCAGGAAGGCATTGATAAATTACATCCTTTGTTTAGTATATCTGGTACTTTTGAAGCTCAAATAAAAAGTTTAAAATCTATTTTAAGTACTTCACAAGAAGGGCTTAAAGGTATTGAAGAATTAGAATTTATAGATAAAGCCATTTCGAGTTTAAAACTTAAAACGGCAACTTTAGAATTGGATGTAACCTTAGCCAGAGGTCTTAATTATTATACAGGAGCTATATTTGAAGTATCAGCACCAGAAGGCGTAAAAATGGGTTCTATTGGTGGCGGTGGTCGTTATGATGACCTTACCGGAATATTTGGACTGAAAAATGTTAGTGGTGTAGGGATTAGCTTTGGTCTAGATAGAATATACCTAGTACTAGAAGAACTTAATTTGTTTCCCGAAACCGTATCGAATGTTGTAGATGTTTTATTTATAAACTTTGGGGAGACGGAAGCACTATATTGTTTAAATGCTATTAAGGAATTAAGAGAAAATGGTATTAATGCCGAGTTGTATCCTGATGCGGCCAAAATGAAGAAGCAAATGAATTATGCTAATAAACGGCAAATTTCAAATGTTGTTTTGGTAGGAGAGGAAGAAATTCAAAATAATAATTACACCCTTAAAGATATGGGTTCTGGTGAGCAGCAAAAGCTATCGCTTGAAGCGCTTATAAAAGGAGTACAATAAAAAAAAGCAATTTAGAAATTTCTAAATTGCTTTTTTTTTATAATTTGAGTTGGTTATTAGCCTCTTTTTCTGGCCTTTTTTAAGATCTTTCTAATCTCCTTAAATTTCAATGCTTTAGCAATGTCCTCTGGTCTTTGTCCTTTTTGGTTCTTAGCACCTGCATTTACACCTTTTGATACTAAATATTTAACGAAAGAGATATACCCCTGTCTAGCAGAACTATGTAATAAATTATCTCCAGCATTGTTTTTTACAAACAAATCAGGCTCACTATCCATTAATATAACGGCAGAAGCTCCCTTATCATTATTGATAGCGAATTGAAGAGGTGTTTCTGAATATTTATCTTTTTCATCTATTAAAAGACCTTCACCAATTAAAAACTCCAACATTTCCGTATTTTCAAAATAAGTAGCATAAAACAAAAGGTTTCTATTATCTTCATCCAATACCATAGTTGTTGTTTTCTCCATGATCTTTTTAAGAGCCTCCAAATTACCATTTCTAGCAGCAATGAACTCAAATCTTTCTTTAGTTTGAGTATAGTCATGATCCAAAATCCAAGAATAGGCAAGCCAAGCATTTAATCTATTAGATAAATTGTTCTTTATGGCATATTCTATATTTTCATAGATTGCTTTATGAAGTAAATCTTTAGGAATTGATGTTATACGATGCGCTTCACAGCCAGCGGTGCCCGATACAGAGCTCCAATTTACTGTGGTTATGCAATTACAATTTTCATCATAGGCATAGTCTCCAGTATATCTGCCATCCCGTAGTTCAACAGCTCCTCTTACAAGGATGCCTTCAATAAACCCATTATTGTTAAATACCGGACCTCCTGAGTTTCCTGGGAATGAATCTATATTATTTCTAAACCATTTATTAGGAGAATTATTTACAACATAAGAATTATCAGAATATTTTAATGGTAATCCAGTTGGACTTCCAATCGTACTCACATCCCCCCAATCAGAAACTTTTCCACTAGTTCTAAATCGATATGGTGTTCTGTCTGATTTTCTATCTAATTTTAAAACTGAGTAATCGGTTTTCGTACTTAAATTTTGGAAATAAGCACCTAAAACTTCACTCACTTCGTATACATCACTAGGGTCAATTTCAACATACCCTCTATACTTGTTATGTTTAAGTTCATTGGTGTAATTAAAAACCCAAACATAATCAGAAGCGTCTTCTAATTCTTCAATACAATGTCCTGCAGTGACAAGTATGTCTGGCGCTATTAAAAAACCGGTACATGATGCCGCTGTAGGTTGATCAAGAAATTTCACATTTGTGTCAAAATTAGAACTCCCAAATTGATCAGTCAATCGTTCTCGAAGTGTTCGGCCATAAACTTTATTTCCCACTATATTAGCTTTAGGAATCATAACAGCAGTGGCTCTTACAAAGTCTTCAATCCCCTCAGCATCTTTAACCTCTTTCCGGTCGTCTGCTCCAAAAACACCTCTTGAGACTTCAGTGCCTGTTTCATCAAATGGATATTGTAGTGGTTCTGCGGCTTGTCTTTTTTGGGCTGTTCCCAAAACGATAAAGCTAAAAAAAGTAAGAAAAAAAAGTAGTTGTTTCATATTAGGTTGGTTTATGTCAAATATATAAAAATCTTTGGCATAATGATATAGAATAAATAAAATCCAAATAAGGGAAATTAATTTATAAATAATCTTAAAAATTAAAGATTTAGTTTGCAAAGGTTATATTTACGTACTATAGGGTATGTTTTTGTTACTAAAGTTTTTATATATTTAGTGAGTTCTAATTTTGAGTGTAGTTTTGACAGCTATTTTAATTATTTGACAAGATATTTTTAAATGAATAGAGGGCTATTTTTAATCTTTTTAATTATTTTTTTTCAACCTGTTTCTAGTCAAAATAGTGAATTTGATTTTGAGATATTCAGAGGGGAAGAGGTAGTTAGTCCTGGTTATTGCTTGAGTAATAGCATGGATTTATCTTTATTTCAGTTGAAATTAATTAAAGGCGAGTTAAGCAGTTTATCTAAACTATCCATTACTACAAATATTTCTCAGAACAGCATTCAGAATTTTACAAGTTTAGAGGCTTTCAATACCTTCAATTTTAAATTTTGGTTGCTTAGTAATTCAGCTTTTAAGGATGAGAAAAAATTGAACATTAAAATTCGTGCTATAGATAACACTGGAAATGTAATTGAAGAGCTGTTTTTAGTCTGTTTGGTTTATGTGAAATCTGAATTAGTTAAGGATAGGGGGCCTTCTAATACTCCTGAATTTGTAAAACTCCCTATTTATTTTGCGACCGATAGAAACTATGTTGAAACTGAAGATGTTTATGAGAAATTTGGAGTTGAGCGATCCGATTTAAAATATGGAATATGTGAAGTTAGTATTCCACATGATCATAAAGTAGGCAAAATTGAAAGTCCTTCAATGTGGCGATTTGAATTTTCTGAAGATCCAGAAAAGCATGTTGTAATGCATAGCATTAAAGTCATGGACCACCGTGATTTTTTTCAATCACTAGCTTCGGCTATTTCAAAAACGGAACGTAAACGAACATTTTTGTTTGTACATGGTTATAATGTGTCTTTTGGTGACGCCGCAAAACGTACTGCTCAAATTTCTTATGATTTATTGTTTGAAGGTAAAGCTGTTTTTTATAGTTGGCCTTCACAATCCTCTTTATTAGGATATTCAAAAGATGAAGCAAATATTGCATGGGCTCAAACTAATATTAAAAATTTCCTTGAAGATTATATCACAAAATCTGGGGCTGAAGAAATTTATTTGGTGGCACATAGTATGGGGAATAGAGGATTAACTCGAGCTATTATTTCATTAATTGCTGAAAAACCCGAGTTAAGATCTAAAATTAAAGAAATTATTTTGGCAGCACCAGATATAGATGCTGATATCTTTAAAAGAGATATTGCACCTAAGATGGTGTCTTTAATAGATAAACCAATTACTTTGTATGTCTCTTCTGATGATATGGCATTAAAAGCTTCTAAGCAATTGCATGGAACTAATCGGGTGGGTGATGCCGGAGAGGATATTATTGTGTTAAAAGGCATAGAAACTATTGATGCTTCTGGTGTTGATACTAGTTTTATGAGTCATTCTTATTTTGCTGATACTTCCTCAATAATATTTGATATATACGATTTGATTAAATCGGGAAAACGAGCATTACAAAGAGATAGATTAGACCTTAAAAAAATAAACGATTTAATTTATTGGAAAGTAAAAAATTAATATTTAATCACATAACCCAAAATGCTATGAAAGTTTATTGTACGATAATTTCATGTTTAATACTAGGAATTAGTTCTGCAGTTGCACAAAAAAGATTTAAAGTCACTTATGATTTTAAAACAGAAAAAATCAATTATTTTGAATTGGATAAGAATAATAATGTAATTGATACTCTTGAAAACCCAAAGATTAAACGAAATAGTCTTGTAGAACTTCAATTGAAAAATGTTAATCCATTTGCAGTGGATGTGGTGACGGATGTTTCAGAGGAGAGTGTAATGAAATCAGGCCAAGGATTTAATTTTACTTCACTTTTAGGAGGCATGGGGTCTTTTGGAGGAGACCAAATGAATTTAAATGTTGGTAATTTACCAACTTCTGAAATGTTTTCTAGTTCTGGAAGTAGGGGAGAAAGTGTGTCAAATAATTTCTCAGAGTTAAATAATACCATAGCTAATATTGCAGCAATGAAGACCTCTATTGTTTCAAATTTGTTAAATCCAAATTTGGATAAAGAAACGATATTAGAAAATTTGGTATCCAATGCTTCAAGTCAGCAAGATGCACGTTTACCAGATCCTAATGCGAATTTCTACACCTTCTTATCACAGTTGGAAAAAACGGTATCTGAGGATAAATCTGAAATCACAAGCGATTTGAATGTCTTGTCGAATGATCTAAAGAGAACAGACGATGAAGACAAAGTTGTATCAAGAGGAGATCTTGTCGCAAGAAATATTGCATTCACAGATATTGAAAAATTAAAGGCAAGCTTGAATACCTCTACAGCACTTTCAATTCAAGACTTAAATAAAATAAAATCGTTATATACTATGCTTGAAGCATCTTCTTTTGAGCGTACTTACGATTACCAGTTGGAAGCAGATAAAGTTAATATTGAACTCAAGTTTGTTCAAAGTAATTTCTCGGAAACTATTGAGGGAAATAATGAACAGAGTACACTTAAAATAAGAAACATTAAACTGTTTGCTAAAGGCGGTTTTAAAATAAACACAAGTATTGCGCTAACATTAAATAATTTTGGTTCAAAATCTAATGATTATTTTGTTGACGAACTTGGTGTTATTGGTGCAGATAGCAATGATTATTTCGTTCCTAATTTAAGTACCATGATTAATTTTTATCCTTTTATGGGTGAGAATTTTAATGTGGGTGGAAGTTTTGGTTTATCGATTCCAATTTCTGGTGAACAAAAAGTTAAAGGCATGAATTTTCTGTTAGGACCTTCCTTATTTTTTGGAAGTAAAAGTAGAGTTGCTCTTTCTGGAGGAATTGCCTATGGAGCTGTTCAAAAACTGACAAACGGATTGGAAGTTGGTGATACTACAAGTTTTGGTAGCATTGATAATTTCACTAAAGAGGTCTATGAGTTTGGATATTATTTTGGAATCTCCTTCAGCTTATTTGATATAAATTAAAAAACAATATTTAAACACATGAAAAAAAGCATAATTCTTTTAGCGTTCTTTATGAGCTTTTCAATGTTTGCAGAAAAGTATGCCCTTATTATAGCTGTTGGTGATTATCCTAAGAAAACGGGATGGAGTTCCATTAGTTCCGCAAACGATGTGCCTCTAATTAAACAAACCTTAGTCAATCAACAATTTAAAGAGGAGAATATTATTGTTTTACTTAATGAATATGCTACAAAAAAAGGCATCGAAGCTGCTATTGAATTATTGTATTCCAAAGTAAATAAAAATGGAGAAGATGTTGTTGTCATTCATTACTCAGGCCACGGCCAACAAATTTTTGATGATGGTGATGAGGAAATTGATGGGAAAGATGAAGCAATAATTCCCTATGATGCTTGGGTGAGGTATACCCATAATTATAAAGGTGAAAACCATATACGAGATGATCAATTAGGGCAAATTATTACAAGGTTTAGAAATCAATTGGGACGGAATGGGCAATTATTGTTGTTATTAGATAGTTGTCATTCAGGGTCTTCAACACGTGGCGGTAAGGCTAGAGGTAGCGAGGCCGTTTTTGCCCCGGAAGGCTGGACACCAAATAAAAATGAAGATTCTAAAACTGGTAGTGATATGTTTGAAAGGACTAAGGTTTCAGATAATGCAGCGCCGTTTATTCTAATTTCTGGTGCTTCAGCTAATGAATTAAATTACGAATATGAAGGCTATGGTTCCTTAAGTTTTGCCTTTTCTAAAGCCATGAGCAATCTTGGAACGAATTTTTCATACAATCAATTGTTTGGAAAAATTAAGGCGGAGATGAATATTATTTCTCCTAAGCAAACACCTACAATAGAGGGGGATATTAATAAACAGCTTTTTAAAAATGCATATGTAAAACAACAGCCCTATTTTGAAGTATTATCTATGCCAAGAGCAGATGTAATTAAAATTCAAGCAGGTAAAATACACCGTTTGTTTAAAAATACAACAGTCAATATTTTGGAAGCTTCCACTGCAGAAGTTACCACAGACAAAATTATAACCAAAGGCATAATTACCAGTGCTAAGTATAATGAGGCAGTTATTAAACTAGACGACCCACTTCCAGAGCTTAATGCCAAAAAATATTGGGTATTTATAGACCAACCTTCCTACGGA
>Ga0209395_1005028_pt1 | contig 15088 bp, 10 predicted proteins | sample GOMGulsemesocosm_3_FD_184635 | JGI IMG/M metagenome (GOLD analysis project Ga0209395, IMG submission 184635) | Methane-oxidizing microbial communities from mesocosms in the Gulf of Mexico - GOM9D Gulf of Mexico (SPAdes) (version 2) | ecosystem: Environmental > Aquatic > Marine > Cold seeps... | reverse complement strand
TAACGAATATGAATTTTTTTATCTCCCTTAAAATTAATCCAAAATTCTGCGGTATCTTGTGTACCCTTTTTAAACTCTTCAAGAATTTGTAAAACTGGGTCAAGCGATTTAGGTGGGTGACAAAACTTAACTTCACGACCGATAATGCCAGCAGAACGAGGGAAAACACGATTTTCACCACGATTATAAAAAACCACAATGTCATTTTCATCAACATAAGTTAAATCTACCGGCATAAATTGCAGCATTAAATTAAGCTGCTCGGTAGACATATAACCTTCATTCATACGAATGCGATCATCTGTTGAGAAAGGCAAACGACGTTTTCGCCTATCTTCACCGGGGTGAACATATTCTTCTTGCTCTTTTTCTTCAGGGTATGGCACAGGATCTTTCGTTAACATCCAACCAATTTCCACATCACCCTCACGCATTTCTTTCCAGTCGTATTCACTTAGCAAATCGAGTGCATTAGGGAATAATCTATGCTCTTCAACGTCCATCAAATGAAACAACTCACCAGCAATACGCTTAACAATGCGTGCCACTTTCTTTAATTTTTTAGCTTCAATGCAGGCACGAACGTCACGAAATAAATCACGTATTTCATCATGAAAAGCCCACATGCCCTGACTTGGTCCAGTCCAACCATGTTTTTCTAGATAAGGAAAAAGTTGATTCTCTTTACGAGCAAAGCGCTTTTCAACTTCGGATAATTGATTAAATAAGTTAAAAAACAACTCAAAATCTAACTCTGCATCTGACTGACAAAGCTGTGACAGCAATGATTGGATTAAGTGATTCTCTTCAAAGTAAACTTTTACCGGGTGCCCTTGTGGCAATTCGGTTACATATTGCGGCCAAGAATTCATAAACTCGCTCTTACGGAAAATAAAGCGATATATTGGCAAATTCAGTCCCGATTGGTTTGGACATAGATCATGATTTACCTGATTAGTGTTTATTAAAGCACTAGGTGTTTATCCTTAATCACCGCTGTAAGACCTGCAGGGTCTATTGTTGATTATTTGAACAACCAGTCATTATTAACATTCATGACAGTTTTTTCTTTCATTATTCTGCTAACATGATGCAAATGATAATAATTACCATTTACACTCAAGTACAATTCCCGAAGGATTACCAATGTATCGCGATTTAAAACTGCCATGGAAAATCAGCCTAAGTTCCACGTTTATACTGTTATTATTATTAGCCGTAGCCAGTGTTTCTTACACGGGTATCAAAGCCGCTAGCAATGGTTTTACTGAGTATAGAGCACTTGCCCGTGATAGTAATTTATCAAGTCAACTATTGTCGAATATGTTAATGGTACGAATGAATGTTAAAGATTACTTGATAACCCATAGCAATAAAGATATTGAGCAATATAATCATTACCTTGTAGAAATGGAAGCCTTATTAAATGAAGCAAAAAGAGAAATAAACAAAGCCGAACGAGCTCAACTAGTAAAGCGCATTTCTGATGAAATAAGCCGTTATAAAACGACCTTTGAAAAAGTTGTTAATCTGGTCAATGCGCGTAATAGTGTTGTCACAGAGCAATTAGATCCTAATGGCTTAAAAATGAGGGAAGCCATGACAGCAATTATTTTAAGTGCCTACCAAGATGACGATGTTTCCGCTTCTTATAAAGCATCACAAGTGCAAGAAAAACTGTTGTTAGGTCGTTTATATGTTGCCAAATATCTTAAATCAAATTCGATCAAAGATTTTACTTTTGCACTAAAAAATATGAAAAATGAACTTAATATACTTTCGTCCGCACTTGATAAAAGCTTGCAGAGTACTAAAAGGCGGCTCTTATTTAATGAGTTTATAGATGCACATATTGCCTACCTAGCAGCGATGGAACAATTACACCTGCTCATTAGTCAGCGGAATAATTTAATCCATAATACCTTAGATAAAGTTGGCCCCGTTGTAGCTCAACATGCTACCGAGATAAAATTGTCGGTTATGTCAGAGCAAGATAAGCTTGGACCAAAACTTCAAAGTAGCAATAACACCACAGTAACCTTAGTACTTACGATTACCTTAGCAGCATTGTTATTGGGTATTATCTTTTCATACTTTATCTCACGTAGTATTACTCGCCCGATAAATCGTGTCGTTGTTATCGCTAATCAGTTGGCTAAGGGCGATTTAACTATTACCGTTGAGCAAGGCGCCAAAGATGAGATCGGTCAGCTGTTTACTGCGCTGGGTAATACTGTCACTAATTTAAGAGCTATTGTGGGACAGATTTCGGGGGCTAGCCAAGAAGTGGCCTCTTCTGCACAGCAATTGTCGGTCGTGACCGAACAAAGTAGTCTAGGCGCACAAGAACAAAAATCAGAAACAGAGCAAGTAGCCACAGCTATGGTAGAAATGACAGCAACAGTTAGTGATGTTGCCAATAATGCTATTCAAGCAGCCGATGCGGCGACCTATGCAGATACTGAGACTAATTCAGGCCAGAACATAGTACAAAAAACAGTAAATTCAATTAACCAGCTATCTGAAATTGTTGAAGAAACTTCAGAGAAGCTGCTTGAGTTAGCGAATGACTCTATGAGCATTGGTGCAATTTTAGAAGTGATTAATGGCATAGCCGATCAAACCAATTTACTGGCATTAAATGCCGCTATTGAAGCTGCTCGTGCTGGCGAGCAAGGACGTGGTTTTTCTGTTGTTGCTGATGAAGTGCGTTCCTTAGCACAAAAAACCCAAGAATCGACACTGCAAATAAAATCATTAAGTGAAAAGCTGCAATTAGGCTCTAAAAGTGCGGTTGTTAGTATGCTACGCGGTAAGGAACAAGCACAACAGAGTGTACTTACCGTAACAAAAGCACAAAGTGCATTAGATACTATTTCAGCCTCCATTACCCATATTAGTGACATGAATAGCCAAATAGCGACAGCAACAGAACAGCAAAGCGCAGTAACCCAAGACGTCAGTAAGAATTTGGATAATGTTCAACGAATTTCTACTGAAGGAGAGTCTGCTACTTTACAGATTTCACAGGCAAGCACCGAGCTAGCGACACTATCAAATAAGTTACAAACTATGGTGATGCATTTTACCGTTGAAAAGCCAGTAATGACTCGCTAATGACTGCTTTACATAACCATACTTCTGGACTAACTTTAATTGTTAATTTGTACTAAAAGCTATTGTTTATAAGATACTTACAAGGAATGGTAATGCTAAATAATAATATTGTAAAAGCGGTAGCTTTTGCTTGCCCTCTTACAGCGGGTCAAAATGCCTTGGCCTCACAAACAACTGAGGCCGATAAAAAGTACTCTTCTCACGCCAATAATACTCAACCAAATAATGTTTATTGGGGTAATGCGCAATTATCGACTGTTTGGACCTCCCCTGATTTTGATAAAATGAGTCATGCTTCTATCACACCCGTGTTATTGAAATCCCAACACTGCGTTGGGTGTTATACGATAAAGTAAGATTGGGTGCTAACATTCCAAAAGAAGCTGAACTTGTTGGTCAAGTGCGCGCTTATTCTTCACCTATTTAGTATTCAGCTAAATAACTTGGAATTGAGTCAATAAAGTAATAAATTCGTCTTATAGGATACTAATGAATAAGGCGAACGGTTACCTCCTTTAGGACAGTAGTCATGCCTTCCTTAACAATTAAAATACTATCTCTCAAACTATGTCTCAAAATATGGCTAAAGTTATGCTTAAAAAAATTATTACCGAACCACTTGTTCACTTTCTTGTTATTGCCATTTTATTATTTTTCATCTTTGAACAAGGGAATAGTGTAAACGACAACCCCAATACTATTACCGTAAGTCAGGCACGTATTGAGCAAATTAAACAGAGTTTTTTAACGCGCTGGAACCGTGAACCGTTAGCAAAAGAGTTAGATAATGCTTTGCATCGTTATACTATTAATGAAATGTACCTACGTGAAGCACGCAGCTTAAATATGGACATTGGCGATAAAGTCATTGATAGACGTTTACGACAAAAAATTGATTTTTTAATCGAAGACTTAGTCACAACAAAAGAGCCTACCACAACTGATTTGATGCAGTATTACCAGAAAAACATCCATAAATACCAAAACTTATCGGTCTTTACTTTCCAACAAGTACATTTTCCTAGTGATGGTAATAAAGAAGAATTACAGCAAAAAATTTCCCAACAAGAATCCTTAATCGCACAAGGGAAAGCACCACAAGGTGAATTGAAGTTACTCCCTTATCAAATAAATAAGCGAAACAGTAAACAAATAAGTAGAATTTTTGGCAGCCGTTTCAGCAAAGAACTAAAAAATGCACCATTATCTTCATGGTCTGGACCAATTGAATCTTCTCATGGTATGCACTTTGTCTTAATCAATCAAAGAACACCTGCAACCAATAAAGCCTTTGAAGTAGTTAAATCGACTGTACAAACTGATTGGCAATATGAAAACTTGCAGCTAGCTAAAGCCAGCTTTGAAGAACAACTTATTCAACGTTATATCATTGAAAAAATACCAGACTCAATCGAGACACCCCAAAGTGGTGTTAGCCAATGACACTTAACTTGCTTTTAAAGGTGGCAAGGCTATTTCGAGTTTTTATAATCACTTCATTTTTCGCATTTTTTTGTAGTGGCGTATTTGCTGATGATATGAGACCTGCCTCCTTAACGATTACCGCAACTAGCAATACTCATTTTGATCTAGTGTGGAAAGTCCCCCTTAAAAATGGCAGAAAAGAAAAAATTAGTTTTGCTGTTCCCACTGACAGTCAGCAAGTCGGATTAACGAGAAAGCACATTGTTAATAATGCCTATATTGAATATTCAAGCTTTCATCGAGAAAACGGATTAGCTAAGTTATTTATCACAATTGATGGTATAGAAGGTACCGCAGGTGATGTACTGGTTCGAATTGTTGGCCTGCAGCAAGAAACCCTGACCACAGTACTTAACCTTGATAAGCCAAGCTATGTCATTAGTAAAATGGTCTCGCTTACGACTTTAGAGACCATGCTTACTTATATAGAATTAGGCTTCGAGCATATTCTCATTGGGTTAGACCATTTATTATTTGTTGCTTGTTTAGTGTATATTTCAGGTAGTCGAAAAAAATTATTTTTCACCATTACCGGCTTTACTCTCGCCCACTCAATGACACTTTTTCTCTCTGCTAATGGTTTAGTCACCATCCCAATAGAGCCAGTAGAAGCAGTTATTGCCTTGAGTATTATTTTCCTAGCATGGGAAATAGCTAAAAATAAGCAACAAAGTTTAAGTTTGCGTTATCCAGTATTGGTTTCTTCAAGTTTTGGTTTATTACACGGTTTTGGTTTTGCTGCAGTACTAAGCGATATCGGCCTGCCAGAAACAGAAAAACTAATGGCGCTACTAAGTTTTAATATTGGCGTCGAATTAGGCCAGTTAGCCTTTGTTTCCGCCTTATTTATATTGGTTAAGTTAGCATCCTTTGTTTATCAATGGCTGCAAGACAAACCTTTAACATTGCCAATGCTACGTCTGCCAATAAGTTACCTTTGTGGCATCACCGCAACCTTTTGGTTTATTGAAAGGTTAACGGTATTTTAAGCGTTAGTAGAGTAATAATTACAACAGAGTTATTGAAAGTTAATGCTTAACTGTCGACTAAATATCTTTAACTGAATCTCTTATTATCTCTTGTAACCAAACATTCATAGGATGATGTTTTTTATTGTTCGATACAAACATAGCAAAATCAATAGGGGGGATTTTGACCATGTCAGGTATTAAAATATATCGATACCTATCGGCAAGCTGATTCGCCATCCTTATTGAAACAGGAAACAATAAATTAGTCCCATCAAGCGCTTTAAGCAGTGTTTCAATATAGCTACTACGTAATTGAATATTTAAATTAGCAGCTTCTACAAATGGCTTTGTTTCATTCCAGTCAGGCACAATTAGACTTGCAAACGAATAATGATTAATTTCATCAAAACTAGGCTTAGTTTCTTTTAACGGATGTCCTTTGTGGCATAGAAAAACGAACTCTTCTTTACCAATCTTTCGTTGTACTATTTTTTTTGTGGTATTTAATGGTAAAAAATTTATGCCGACATGTACTTCGCCCTCTATTATTTTATCAATCGTATTCGGACCCCAGGTGAGCAAGTTAATTTGAGCTTGCGGTACTCTCAAAGAAATATCCTCAAATAGGCGTTGTGATAACCAATTAGCAATAAAGCCATTAATAACAATGGTAATATTCCCTGAATATACCTCAGGATCAAAGTTGCTTTTTCCATCAACTAAATTATCTAATTGATCTAGTAATAGAGGTAACTTATCACCAAGCTCAAGCGCTTTTGGGGTAGGCGTCAAGCCATAGTGCTCACGAGTAAATAGCTCATCATTAAAATACTGTCGTAAGCGACCAAGTGCTTTGCTTACCGAAGATTGGGTCGTAAAAAGTATCTCCGCTGCTCTGCGAGTATTTTTAACTTCTAAAAGAACCCTAAGCACTTTGAGTAAATTTAAATCAAGTTTGGTCATTATTTGATCCCCTACCTTAAGCATATTGAAACAACACTGTTAAGCATAATAGTACAACAAGATATTCCCATAAAGAATATCTTGTTGTCGATTTCTTCATTAGATTAACTGCGCACGACTAGATAAAATATAAACACTCAAAGGCCAGTTGAAAAAGTAACTAAACAGAATATTTTAATTAATTAAGTTCTAATGAAAACTAAAGAGGTTAAATGAAATTATGATAAAAGCAATTATGTTCCTATTAGCAGTTAGCATACCTTTTACTTCAATAGCTGACGAAAAAAATAATAAACGGACTCATGCACCATTGTCATCAGGTAGCGTGCTCGTTGATACAGGTATCATTGATGACATTGATAAATACAACCTAGACATTAGTCAGTGTCAGGTACTTGCCGATAGTATTACTATTCAAGGTGCTGAGACAGCAAGCCACAAAAAACGTGCCTTTCGCGGTGCTATTGCTGGTGGTTTATTAGGTGCTGCTGTTGGCGGTAGTAGTGGAGCAAAATATGGCGCTGGTGCAGGTGCCGCTACTGGAGTCACTGGCGGCATTATCTCTAAAGGTCAAAGTGAGCAAGAGGTTGCTCGGGCTTTAGCTCAAGAAAAGCATACTGTCATGTCTAATTGTCTTAAGGGACGTGGGTATGCTGTACTTAATTAATCAATAAGTGGCTAAGAGCAGAGGTTTGAACTCTGCTCCCTTTCGCTTTAGTGACGTTTAAGTCATTCCATACTATGACTTAAACGACCGACTTTTCGCCCGAGCGGTCTCTTTCTGGTGAGAAATCCGAAGCTAAATAAAGTCACTTTTATGGTGAAAGTAATCTCTTGAGAGTGTTCTATATTTTTGACAATACTTCCATCAAACAGAAAAACCACCCAAAATAAAATAAGTAATAAAACCAAGCCAACTCAGCCCTAATAATAACCAAGGTAATTTATTGGCCCCCTCACCTGCTGCTGGCTCATCGACGAAACTTAACTCTTTAGCGGCCTTCTGCTTTTGTTTAACTTGTTGCTTGCGATCTTTATCACGTTCTCGGGATTTTTTACTTTGCTGCTTCTTATACTCGCTAATGCCCTTCTCAATTCCTTGAGCAATGAGCTTAGTTTGTTCTTTGCTTTGCCCCTTCTTTTGAGTGCCTTTGGCAACTTTCATCGCTTGCTCTTGGGTTTCTTTTGATACGTTATGATTCATTATTAAATATATCTCTTACTTTATGATGTTAATCAAATAATTAAAATGTGCCACTAAAACTTACACCATATTGACCATTTCCAGCTGTAGGTGAAATAGTTACTCCCGAATATGGCTCGGTAAAATATAATCCTGATATTATACCAATAGCCGCGCCAGCTAAAACATCCTCAACAAAGTGTTTATCACTTTCTACTCGGCTATAGCCAACGAATATTGCGCCAACATAGGCAGGAATAGCCCACTTCCAGCCATATCGCTGTTGAATAAATGTTGCTGAAGCAAAACTATCGGCAGTATGTCCTGAAGGAAAAGAGTCGTCACCTGAGCCATCAGGTCTATCTTTATCAATACCATACTTTAGGCCTTCAACTGCCACGCGAGAGACTACGCCCGACTTAATTAGCTGCCAACTGCCTTGAAAATCATCTTCGATCACTAGCGTAGCGCCAAAAGCTGCTGCAGGAAGAAGTAAATGAACGATATCACCCGACTTCTCTAAGCTAGATTTAGCCAAAGCGGGTACAGTGATTAGGGGAAAAAGCAAGAATAAATAGCAATACAGAAATTTCTTCACTTGGCAAACTCATAAATGATGAATAACAACCGCCTTTATACCTAGCAACACCAACAATTGCAAAAGTGATTTATTCGATAATGCTATATAGAGCGAAGCCTTAACTTAAACCCATCGACTAAACACGACCGTTAATCGTATCTTTATTGACATTTTTGTAACATGCGAGAAAATGACAAGGTATATACCCAGCGACTTCACAATTCTCGTTTCAGCTGAATCCTGCATTTTGAGGTGACTTGGGTAATAGTGGAATGGATTTATTTTGCTAGTTTTACTGTGCTCAATTTAAGCACTTTATTTTACTATCTTCCTTTCCCTCCACTTGAGTAACTTATTTATTAACAGAGAAATATTTCATGAAAAAATCTTTGATAGCCCTTGCCTTAGCGACAACCTTTTTAGGTGGTTGTGGCATGTTTGAAGCAAGTAACGACAACAATAAAAGTGTTATTGCCACAAAAGCAGAACTAGGCAGCTTTGGTGTTGATTTAAGCGCCCGCAATGAAGCAGTTAAGCCTGGTGATGACTTCTTTATGTATGCTAGCGGTACTTGGTATGACCATTATATAATGCCAGCAGACAAAACCCGTTTTGGCGCCTTTACTGGTTTAGCTGAACGCAGTGAAAAACAAGTAAAAGAAATCATAGATGATATTACTAGCCGCAGTGACCTAAATGCTGACGAGCAACTAGTTGCTGATTTCTACCAAGCGTATATGGATACAGAAACGGTTAATAACTTAGGTATTAGCCCAATTCAGTCAACGTTGGATCAAATTAGCGCAGTTAAAAATACTAACGACTTAACCAAGGTATTTGGTAACGCATGGTTAACGGGTACTGAGTCTCCTATTGGTGGCTATATGTGGTTTAACCGTTTAGACCCAAATCAATATGAAATGTCTATCGGTGCTGGAGGTTTAGGTCTTCCTGATCGTTCTTATTATTTAGAAGAGAGTGAACGTTTTGAAAAAACCCGAAATGCCTATGTAGCCCATATTGCAACTATGCTAGCTTTTGCCGGCATTGAAAATGGTCAAAAGCGTGCAGAACAGATTTTAGCGCTCGAAACAAAAATTGCTCAAGGTCATTGGCCACGTGAGAAAAAACGTAACCGTGATTTAACCCTGAACCAAGTTAAACGTGCTGATTTAGCTAAACAGTACCCTGACTTTGACTGGGATACTTATTTCGCACAATCAGGTTATAAAGTGCCGCAATTAAATATCTCTCAACCAGAGCCAATAAAAGCGATGATTGCTTTGATCAACTCTGAGTCTTTAACTGTTTGGCAAGATTATTTAACCTTCCACACCATTAGCGGTAATGCAGGTTTATTATCTGAAGATATTTATGCCGCTAACTTTGCTTTTTATGGCAAAGAATTAAATGGTCAACAAGAGCCTCGTCCTCGTTGGAAGCGTGCTATTGGTGAAATGTCTGGTACCGAGTCTTTAGGTTTTGCCATTGGCAAAGTGTATGTTGCGCGTTTTTTCCCTGAAAGCTCAAAACTACAAATGGCACAATTAGTTGAAAATTTACGTACTGCATTAGGCCAACGTATAGACGGACTTGATTGGATGGGCGAAGAAACAAAAGTAAATGCGCACGCTAAGCTTGCCGCCTTTAACCCTAAAATTGGTTACCCTGATGTATGGCAGGAATTTGACGGGGTAACTATTTCTAAAAATGACTTAGTTGGTAACATCAAACATCTTCGTCAATTTTTCAAAGCCGATAGCGTAGCTAAAGAGTTGAATAAAACCGACCGAAATCGCTGGGGCATGACGCCACAACGTGTCAATGCCTACTACAACAGTTCATTTAATGAAATTGTATTTCCTGCGGCAATTTTACAACCGCCATTTTTCGATCCCAATGCAGATGCTGCAGTAAACTACGGCGCTATTGGTGCAGTAATTGGTCATGAGATGGGCCACGGCTTTGATGATCAGGGTTCAAAATCAGATGCTAACGGCATTCAACGTAACTGGTGGACTGATGAGGACAGAGACGCTTTTGATGCGAAAGCAGATCAATTAGTCGCTCAGTACAATAAGTACGAACCTATTGCAGATAACTTTGTTAACGGCCGTAATAGCTTAGGCGAAAATATTGGAGATGTTGGCGGTTTATCCATGGCCTACCATGCCTATAGATTGAGCTTAAAGGGCAAAGAAGCTCCAGTTATCAACGGCGTTACCGGTGACCAACGTTTCTTTCTCGCTTGGGCACAAGTATGGAAAGAAAAGCGCACTGAAAAAAGCATGTTAAATCAATTACGTGGTGGCACACATGCTCCAGGACGTTTTCGAGCTCAAGCGCCACGTAACCACGATGCATGGTACAAAGCGTTTGACGTAAAACCAGGTGATGCCTTGTATTTAGCCGAAGATGAACGTGTTCGTATTTGGTAGTTGTACTAAGGGAGTCGTTTAGGGGATAAGTTATCCTACAAAAAATGCCAGTCAGTTAACCTGACTGGCATTTTTATTTCGTAGGATGGTATTAAATTCTATTATCAGAGAAAACTGTATTAAATTAATTTTATATTAAAGCAATTAAATTCAATGATAATAAATGTTCAAAAACAAGGCGCTTGATTGAAAGCAACGACGTTATTGGATATTTAGGCCATTGATATTAGTTAAACTTAAAACGCGATACTAAGTCATTTAAGTGAGCAGCCTTATCTCTTAACTCACTACATGCAATTGAGGTTTGTTGAACAATATCACTATTAGCACGTGAAATATCAGCAACAGCGGTAACATGCGGGTTAATTTCACCAACCACATTAGACTGCTCACCTGTCGCTGTGGCTATTTGTAAGTTCATATCATTCATAATACTAATACTTTCCGAAATACTCTCTAAATGCGTACCCGAATGACCAGCCTCAGTTTGGCTGGTTGTACTTAATGCTGTACTTTGTGAGATAGCAGCAACTACTTCATCTGTTTTAGTTTGCAGCTTTTCAATAATATTTTTAATTTCTTCAGTTGAGTCATGACTACGTGATGCTAAGGTTCTTACTTCATCAGCAACAACAGCAAAGCCTCGCCCTTGCTCACCAGCACGAGCAGCTTCAATAGCGGCATTAAGGGCTAACAAGTTTGTCTGCTCTGATACACTACGTATAACTTCCACTACCGTATCAATAGAGCGAGCATCTTCAGCTAATTGCGCGATCATAGTACTAGTAGAGCTCAGTTGCTCACTCATATCAGAAACACTTGCGATAGTTTGTACTACCGAATCATTACCTTGCTGTACTGTAGCATCTGCAGCTTGTGCACTTTGTGCTGCATTATTAGCACTACCGGCAATTTCTTCTGCTGTCATGCCCATTTCATGCATTGCGGTGGCTATTTGCTCAACTCTACTTACTTGTTCATTGATCTCAGACTCCATGGATTTAGCTTGAGAATCAATCTCTTCAATGGCTTCTGAAAGCTCATTTCCTGTGTTTGATACTTGTTGAAGTAATTCACTTAAATGACTTACAAACTGATTATATCCTCTTGCCATCGTACCCGCTTCGTCTTGACGAGTGTCATCTAATCGACGGGTTAAATCCCCACCACCTTTACCAATTTCAGCCAACATATCAGCTAATTGCCCAAAAGGAGCAATCAAACGAGAAATTAGCCAAGTACTAACAAACGCAGAAATTACCGCAATAATAAGACCCATCATAACCAACGCCCAAGTCGCTTGTGTTAATCCACCAAGTACTTCTTCTTTTGGTACTTCGGCAACCACATACCAGCCTATATTTTCAATATAGCGACTTGCCATAAGGGTGGTAGTTCCGTCACGCTCAAACTCAGTTGAACTAAATTGTGCTTTAGATAACAAACTTGCACTATTTTCGACACCAATGTCAGCTAAACTTCTGCCAATTTGTTGAGTGTTAGGATGAAGTTTAATTTTTCCTTGTTGGTCAACTAAAAATACTTTGCCTGTTTGTGCAATACGGTACTGACTAATGCTATTAGCCACATTCTCGAGCGATAAACCAACGCCAACAACGGCACTTGGATTACCATCCACTGTCATTAAATAATTAATAAACAAAGTCGGTATATTGGTTTCTTCATCAACATCTAAGCTCAACTCATATTTTTTACCGCTGTTGATAAAACTATAAAACCATTGGTCTTTATTATTTTGTGGCGACAAAGTCTTAAAAAGCCCCCCAGGGGTAAAGTAGTGCCCGGTATTGGCAGAGACTAAAAAAGCACTAATGGTATCAAATTCATTCTGAACACCTTTCAAATATGAAATAACTTGTTGATGATCGTCAACATGCTCGCCATTGGCAATAAATTGTTGAGAGTAGAGGTTACTCCACATAGTTTGCGACACAGTAATGGGTAACAAGAGTTGTGCATCAAGGTTGTTTGCGACCTCACCAAGTGCTGCCGGTAATTCTCTTTCAATGGCTGCTTCTAGAATAATGGACCGACTCGAGTTAAGAGCAAAGGCACTCACGATCAATATAGATAACACCACGGCAGTTAAGGTAGTAAGTACAACTTTACGGCGAATAGTTAAATTCAACATAGATAAATATCTTCCTCTGAAGTAAAAATAGTGTGCAACAAGAGCTGAAATAAGCGCTAAAACTTATAATGATTAAAGAGTTCTGACTACAGATCTGTCCTATCGGTGTTTCGGATTTTGTTAATTAAAAGATAAAGGCTAGTTATACCAATTTGATTAAATTTCTTCCCAACTCAGAGTTATGTTCTCTGTTCAATAGCAAGTAAAATTTGTTTAGCTTTAGTCATTCTAAAGCAAATAAATTTAACGCTGTTAGTGGGCATAAAACAAGCTCCCAAGGGCGAGTTTAAAAGGCTTACACGCGACGTTATTGATTTTGAAAAGGGAATAACCATTATCTTCAATCAATGCCTTGCCTCTAAACCTTTTAATTCTCGCTGAGTGGGAAAGAACTTAATCAACTTGGTATTAACTATAGACCAAAACACATCATAATTTTATAAGTTTTTATAAGCACCACCTGCTGGTTTCACATAGTGAAAAACCAACCGTGATATGGAGTTATCGGCTAAAGAGTCTTTATCTTTAATAAAATTTCCATAAAAAAACCAAGCGATTAGGCTTGGTTTTTAAGTTATTCATCTAGTTATTCATCTTAGTACCATCATAATACCCGAATAGAGATAGTTGACCTTTTGACTATTGTTTTATCTCACTAGTGTATTTCTCAAACCACGCGAGACTGTGTTCAATTTTTGTTATCATTCTGGATGGTTTCCCGGCAATACCGTGCGGAGCCCCTGGCACCTTAATCAAAACAGTATCTACTCTCCTCAATTTCAGTGCTTGGTAAAACTGTTCTGTTTGCGCCATGGGGGTACGTAAATCGTCTTCACCTGTCATCAACATAGTCGGTGTTGTGACATTACCCACTAGTGACATCGGCGAGCGTTTCCAGTAATGCTCTACATGTTCCCAAGGCATACCCGGAAATTGTGTTGGAATTTGTCCTAAACCACTATCAGCTGTGAGTACTTTACTTAACCAGTTAATCACTGGTTTAACGACTACCGCAGCAGAGAATCGGTCAGTTAAACCAATCGCATAAGCCGTAGCAATACCGCCAGCTGAGCCACCGGCAATAAATAAGTTATTCTCATCTATGAAGCCTAAGTCTAACATGGCATCTACGCCAGAATTATGATCGGCAAAGTCTTCTTTAGAGCTGTATTTATATTTTAATAACATGGCAAAGCGCTCACCGTATGAACTACTGCCGCGATGATTATCATAAAAAACCACATAACCTTCTGCCGCGAAACGTTGTAGCTCAGCAGAAAAATGTGGTCCATAAGCTAAATGTGGTCCGCCATGTATTTCTAAAATCAGAGGATACTTTTTCTTAGGATCAAAGTTTGGTGGCGTGATATACCAACCTTGAATAGGCTCTTCATCAAAAGAAGATTTATAATTTACCTCATGCACTGTACCCAGTGTTTTATGCGCTAATAAATCTTCATTAAGTTGTGTTAACAACGTTACTTTTTTGCGCGTATTAATAACGGCAACATCTGCAGGTCGAACTGAGGTCCCTTGAGTAAAAGCAAGATAACCTTCATTTGAAGCAGTAAAGCTACCACTAATATATGGACGGCCAATACTCGTACCAGCAAGCGTATCAGTTAAGTCTTTAATTTTACCTTTGGTACTGATAGTTGCCAGTTTACGTTTACCGAAGTCATCATAGCTTATTGCTAATAATGAACTTGATAACCATTGTGGGTTTCTTATTGAGCGATCAAAGTCACTGGCTATTGTTACCACTTTTTTACTTTTCCAATCCATAATGTTTAACTTCGCATTACGGTAAGGATTCAAGGCATTGGAAGAAGATAAAAAGGCCAGTTTTTTGCCATTCGCTGAAAACACCGGATTAAATTCTTTACCCGGCTTGTTCGTTAATTGCTTAAGCTCACCGCCAGATAAATTCACTTGAAATAAATCACCTTCAAGTGATTTATATTCCCAATCTTTTATACGATTAGCTGAAAAAACGATGGCATCACTTTTTTTGTTCCAAGTAAGCTGACCTTTATGGTGAAAATTCCCTTGAGTGATTTGACGTGGTGTATCTCCATCACTAGGTAAAACAAAAATATGTTTATAACCCGGTTTAACTAGACCTCGACCATCCGATTGATAGTAAGCTTGATCAATAACAACAACAGGTTTTGACCACTTAGCGCCTTTGGGCTTTTT
>Ga0209395_1005024_pt1 | contig 15096 bp, 11 predicted proteins | sample GOMGulsemesocosm_3_FD_184635 | JGI IMG/M metagenome (GOLD analysis project Ga0209395, IMG submission 184635) | Methane-oxidizing microbial communities from mesocosms in the Gulf of Mexico - GOM9D Gulf of Mexico (SPAdes) (version 2) | ecosystem: Environmental > Aquatic > Marine > Cold seeps... | reverse complement strand
CTCTCGGTCTTGATGGTTTTAGCTGCTTCGCGAGCGAAAGCTTCGAGTTGTTCTTTGTTCATGCTGCCTATCCTTAGCCATTACTGGCATCGATGATAAGCAGTTACACAGTTTTATCTACAGCCTCCGCTGCTCACTTTCTTTTAGTTCACGAATATAGTTTTCCCGACCTATCCCATTTTCTTGAACTATTGTATTTAGTACTTTATCAAACTTTTGTATTTCACAGTACTTGTTCCACACAGCCTGAAATTCTTTCTTTTTACTTTCATCCAAATAGGGCTCGTAAAGTATTATAGATTTTTGATGCCTAATAAACGCGTCTTGTGCCTTTTCCTAATGCTAAACTCTCCTTTGGCGCTGCATGCAATTACTTCCTCAACAAATACCTCTCTAAACTTTGAAGCAGCTTCAAATCTACGCTGCCTTTCAAACGCAATTCTAGAGTTAAAATATGAGCCGATAAACCCTAGTGCTGCGCCAAGCAATGTACCAATGATTCCAATAGCAGCTTTACTTAACATTTATATCTCCTAGATTCACTTTCCGCTTAACGCCTCAAACATTGGCTGACAAAATTGGCGCGTAATTGCGACAGCAATTTAAGTGACTGTTTTGGCAGTCCAACGCTGCGAAGCAGTGCGACATGCTTTGACTTGTTATGTTTTTAATTGGTGGCTTTCCTAAGGGTAATTATTAGAAATAAGGTTACCAAACATAAAATTGCCTGCAAAATCAATATAAACACAATGACAAAAGGATCGTTGTGATAGAAAACCAGTATGGATGCTGATAGTGATATTGTTACAGCCGAAATTATTGGGATGCTACTAGATGATGAGAAGTAGCTTAAGGCTAAATATATAATGAAAGGTAAGGTAGCCGAACCAATTGCGATCAATAGGTGATCGCTTTCCCAGAGTACAGTCAACCAGACTGCGAAAGCGCAAAAAACCATCATTAGTGACAGCTTGAAATTTCTCGATTCCATTCGCCCCTCTATGAAACATAACTCCCCGCACAGGGGCAGACAAATAAGCGCAACGTTTTGGCTGTCCAAGCGACCAGCGGGAGCGATTGCTTCGGCTTGTTATACATTGTGCTCATAGCTAGCTATATAGACCATATGAGAAAATAAACAGATGCCACCAAGCATAAATATTGCGCCAAACATTACTTCACCACTAATACATGATGAATCATATCGCTGTTCACACCAAAACCTTTGCCCATTTTTAAGGCGAATAAAGAAGTCTTTCGTTAAAAACAAGCCAATGGAGAAAAGTGTTGCTGAAGCCAAAAACTCAACCACTATCTTTTTGGCTGTATAGATACCTTTGAAGCGCTTTACGTGCTTAAGAGGCTTACCTTGCTTTTCTCGTCGGCGTTCTCTACGTGATTTATTCATTGTTTTGTATAACAGCTTCTTAAATGGCCAGTGGATTTATATATCCCGGGTTCATTGAACACGGATACAAAGCGCCAGCACAGTATGACTTTCATGGATTAACAAGCGGTCACAAAAGCAGGCAAAACAAAAACGAGCCAGTCCTAGCTGCGCGGTCAATCCCTTTGACCATTGATACTAATACGGCCACCCATTAAATCAAAGACTTACAGCTCTTTTACTTTGTTCAACGCCCCCCTCCCCTGGCACCGGTTCAATTGAGCCAAGCACAGAAGCTGACATAGGCTTCGAGGGACGCTGCGCGGGCACCCTAGCGGCCATATATAGCCCCCTAAATATATCACCAGACTCCGAGGCTACGCCATTACCCCTTCTGAGCTGCCGAGTGGCGGTGTGATTTTTCGGGTTGAGCGCACAGGGATGTGCGCGAGAGGCTCGTTTAAGGCGGGACGCCGCATCGAGTCGACCCGACAAATCACACCAGAGCGAGGGGTTTTCAGCGAGGCTGGGCGGCATTTTCTTTTGGTTCCGTTTTCTTTTTGCTGTTGAAAAGAAAATGAACTCGCCCAGCCGGGGCGAAACAAAGCCAAAAGCGAAGCGCAGTAACCCAGCCACTGGATGTATCCCAGCTCGCATCTGCCTTATTAGCGCCACCCTTCCCTAAAAATAAGTAACGGCCAATAAAAGGAAACAACAACCTGCGGCATATTGCCGCACGTGACAATTTGCCTCATCCCAAGCCCACCTTCACTCGCTAAAATAACCCCATAACAATATTTATATTTTGCTCTTGGGGAACATCATGACCACTCCAAATCCACGGTACCTGCTGTGTGCTTGCCTCTGCCCGTTCATCTCAATACACAGCAGTGCTGTCACGATAACACCGTCGACAGAAGGCCTAATGGAAACCCTGGTGGTGACCTCCACCCGTGAGGCGCGGAACAAATCTGAGCTGGCAGAATCGGTGGGCATCATTGATGAAAACACGCTGAACTTTGTCGGCCCGGCGCACCCAGCCGAAGTCTTAAACCGCGTCGCGGGTGTGCACATCAACAACCTCGGCGGCGAAGGTCACATGTCATCCATTCGCCAGCCCATCTCGACTGCGGGTGTTTACCTATTTTTAGAAGACGGCATACCCACCCGCCCGACGGGCTTTTTTAATCACAACGGATTGTATGAGGTTAACATCGCGCAGGGTTCAAAATTAGAGGTCACCAAAGGCCCTGGGTCGGCACTCTACGGCAGCGATGCGATTGGCGGGGTAATTAACTCAATCACCAAACCCGCCCCTAAACAACGCGAGGCGAACATCAATTTAGAAGTGGGACAACCTGGCTGGCGCCGCGCGCTGGTATCTGCGGGCACAGACATCAGCGAGCGACACGCCATTCGCGCTGACCTTAACACCACCGACAGCAGCGGTTATCGCGATGACAGCGACTACAGCCGCAGCTCCACCAATATTCGTTTAGACAGCCAGTTGAACGATCAACTCAGCGCCAAAACCGTATTGGCCTACAGTAAAGTGGATCAAAGCGGTGTGTCATCTCTGGAGCAGGACGATTTTGAAAACGACCCTACCAAAAACCGCTTTAAAGGCGACGTGGGTTTTCGCAAGGTCGACGCACTGCGACTGTCGAGTGAATTTAATTACCACGTTAACGACGAGCAGTTGTTAACAATCACACCTTTTTACCGTGACAACAGCATGACCATGATGCCCAGTTGGATGGTGAGCTACGACCCCAACTTGCGCGACTACCAGTTCCAATCCTATGGCGCACTGATTAAATTTCGTCAGAACTTTTTAGGTGGGAAAGGTCTTATCATCGCGGGCCTGGACACAGACTACACACCATCCAGCTATCGCGAACAAGACATCAGCATGATCACCGACGGTGATTTTTACACTGGCTATAACACGACAGGTACCGAGCATTATAATTTTGACGCGCAGCAAACATCCGCCTCGCCTTACCTGCACACTGAATGGCAATTAGCGGAGCGCTGGCGTTTACAAGTGGGGGCGCGCTACGATTATTTTCAAGTTAAATACCAAGACAACCTCAACGAACAAACCGCTGACAACAAACACCTACGCCCCGAGGCTCAGACCCTGAGTTTTAATGAACTGAGCCCCAAGGCCGGACTTGTGTATCAGTACCGCGATGCTCACAACGCCTACCTCAGCTATCGTCACGCGTTTCGCGCGCCCACGGTTGGCAATCTGTTCCGCCCTGGCTCGTCATTAAATAGTGAACAGTTACAACCCGTTTCCAGCGACAGTATTGAATTGGGTTTACGCGGGCAATGGCTCGAAAAAAAATCCGACGCCAGCGCTTCTAACAGGGCCATTCAATACGAACTGGCCCTGTATGACATGACCACCCGCAACGACATTGTGAGTCACGTCAGCAATGGTGATCGCATCAGTTCCAACGCGGGTAAGACACGCCACCGCGGCCTGGAGGCCAGCATTGCCGGAAAGCTAAGCCCAAGCCTTTCTTACAGTCTGGCTTGGACAGTCACCAAGCAGCAATACGAAGATTACAGTTACGTATTCGGCCAATTTGTTCCCGGTAAAGGCTATGTCTCTGAAACACGTAACTACAGCGGTTTTGATGTTGGCAAGGCACCCAAAACACTGGGTAATTTTAGCCTGACCTATCACCCCACCCAACTGCCAGGACTGCGCGTAGAAACCGAAGTGGAGCAGGTGGGCCGCTACTTCACCGATGAAACCAATACCGCTCAATACGCAGGGCATCGCTTGTTTAATTTGCGTGCTAACTATGCGCTGTCTCCGCAAATCGAGATATACACACGGGTAATGAATCTAACCGACGAGCGCTATTCGACCTACACATCGAACCCAGTTGGGGACAGTGACATTGACTATCGCCCGGGTTTGCCACGCAGCGCTTACCTCGGGGCACGCCTCGCCTTTTAAAGCGAGTTGTTAACTTTTCATTTTACATAAATTTGGATATTACCGTTATGCAGCTCACAGCCATCACTAAAAGCCTGCGCCTCACATCACTAGGCTGGCATAAACGCGTAGTGTGGTTTGGCGCATTGACCTTATTACTCTGGGGCGTTTCCGGTATCAGTCACCCGCTGATGAGCTGGCTCGGCCCTAAAGCTGAACGCTTTTATCCTCCCAGTTTTACGCTGAACACAGTGGAGGCAGAGCAAGTCAATCGTCTCATCAACAGCGCCTTACAGACAGGCAGGCTGGATCATGCCCGGGTGGTCAAACTGGTTGCTGGCGCGCGCGGGCCACAGCTGCAAATCACCGAAGCAATGGATCAGGCGCGACACTACCTGCCACTAAAAGAAAACGCTGACGTTGATAACCTGCCTGCTCGCAGCGCTGCGACGAACGCCGATGCACAACAGGCACGCTGGTTAGCCAGTTATTACACAGGTCGCGAAAACGCTGAGATTACCCAAATAGAATTTAAGACCCAATTCAGCGCAGACTATCCCTGGGTCAATCGCCTACTGCCTGTGTACAAAATACGCTTTAGCGGCGCCGATCAGCTCACCGCTTACGTGCATACAGAAACCAATGCGCTGGCGAGCCTAAACAATCGCACCAAACAAACGCTGCAGTCACTCTTTCAAGCGCTGCACACCTGGAGCTGGCTAGGCCACTCAGAACTCAACCGCGTATTAATTATTAGCCTTCTCATCGCCAGTTTGTTTGCCATGGCGTTAAGCGGTATGACGATGTTGTTCACCTTTAGGTCGCGGCAGGTTTTATCGCCTTCAAGGCGCTGGCATCGCCGCATCGCTTACGCGGTTTGGTTGCCTCTGCTCGGCTGGAGCGCCAGTGGTTTCTACCACCTGCTACAAAACAGCTACATCACCAGCCCCAGCGAAAAACTCACCCTGCCTAATGCCTACCTCGCCGAGAACCTAAGCCGTCTCCAGTTGCCGCCTATCAGACCTGAACTACTAAGCGATAAGCAGCTCAATAGTCTTGCCCTGGTTAATTCCTCGCAAGGTCCGCAATATCGCCTGAGCCTGAGCCCCGCTAACGAGCCCGGCAGCAACGATTCAGGTAACACCGATTCAGGCGTGAGTCGCGAAGCGCGTTTTAAGGGAAAACCGCAGGAACAGCAAGCGCTCTACATTCATATCAACAGCGGAGAAGCCAGCGGCATACAAGACCCCCAGCTGGCCCGTGAGATGGCCCTGAATTTCAGCGGCTTTGCAGCCGAGCAGGTAAGCGCCATAAGCCAAGTCACGCACTTTGGCCCAAGTTATGACTTCCGCAATAAACGTTTGCCCGTGTGGCAGGTTGAGTTCAACGACTCGCACGGCTCTCGGCTGTTCGTCGATACCCGCAGTGGCGTGCTGGTCGACAGCAACCGCAACCTTGATCGAGCCGAGCGCTGGTCTTTTTCAATATTGCATAAATGGACTCACCTCAGCCGCTTTATGAGCCGCTTGCAGCGCGACCTGCTCATCATTGGCTGCTTACTGCTGAGCCTTTTGACGGGTATTCTGGGCGTGGCCATGCAAGTCAAACGCCGCCAAATGCAAAAGATTCGCAAAAACACTGTAAGTTGCTGCGCAGCTGACGCATAATTCCGCCCAACAACCCAGTGCTCGCATGGCCTTACCGCCTATAGCGAGCCTGAGGCGGGCTTTGCGCCTGTCCTATAATCTGCCAGCCAAGGTTTAAGATGATCAAGAAATTTATCACCGCCCTCACCCTCATTCCGGCCATTGCGCTAGGCATCAGCAGCGCACAAGCCAGCGGCGTAGATCTGGTGGGCACTATGGGCTCACTGCAGTACTTTGCCCACAAGACACACCTGTCGCTAAACGCCAAGAATCAAGAGCTGGCCAACTTCTACGCCCATGAAATAGAAGAGCAGCTGGAAAAGCTGGAAGAGATCAAGCAATACCATGGTCAGCCGATTGGAGAGCTCAGCAAGAGCATGCTGGTGCCATCGTTTGAGGCCTTCGAAGCATCACTGAAAAAGGGTGAGTGGAGCGCGGCTCAAAAGAACTTCAAGGTGATGATCAACACCTGTAATGCTTGCCACCAAGCCACCCAGCACGGCTTCATTAAAATTGAGCTCAGTGACAAAAACCCGTACATGCAAGCCTTCGAGATGTAATCGGGTGAGTCACGTACATCAAGCGATAGCCTGCGAACTAGCGGCTATTGCCACAAGCCTACACGCGTTAGGCCTCTGGGACTCACAAGCGCCCAGCGCTGCGGCGCTTGCCAGCCAAGAACCCTTCTGCCTCGACACCCTCAGCTTCCCCCAGTGGTTGCAGTTCATTTTCTTACCGCGCATGAACAGCCTCTGTGAACAGGCCTTGCCACTACCCGCCAAGTGCGGAATAGCGCCCATGAGTGAAGAGTATTTTCGCCCGCTGGACCTTGATGGCGCCCCGCTAAACGCGGCGCTCGCCCGTATTGATCAAATACTTGAAAGCCGTCACTAACAGCCGCTCGGTATTGCTCGACATCTAGTCCGCTAGTGACTAAGTAATCACCAACCTATAACACCTTGCTCTTTTCCAATCGCGCCGACAGAGCATACAATAGGTATATTGCCGTCCGCGCGGTGGGAGAAACCTGTGACCAGTATCAGCAACATCAGCAATGCCAATATCATCAACAATAGCCTTGAGCGTATTCAGGAAAGCAACCAGCGTCTAAGCTCCGGCCTACGAATCAACTCGGCCAGTGACGATGCCGCTGGCCTCGCCATTAGCACCAGTTTCAGTACCCGTGTCGACGCCTTTGACCAGTCTGCTCGCAACGCCAACGATGGTATATCACTGGCACAAACCGCCGATGGCAGCCTCAGCTCCATTACCGAGAACTTTCAGCGTTTGCGCGAGCTAACGGTGCAAGCGGCCAATGGCACACTCAACGACAGCGACCGACAAGCGCTGAACACCGAGGCCAAGCAGCTCACCGCCGAAATCAACCGCATAAGTGAAACCGCTAACTTTAACGGTAAAAAGTTATTAAGCGAAGACTCGGAGCTGGGTTTACAGGTAGGACCCGATGCCGGTGACGTGATCAATGTCGGCACAGATAACTTACAGCAAAAACTTCAAGAGCTCGGCCTAGACGATATAGACCTGAGTAGTCAGAGCGGCGCGCAAGCGGCCCTCGGTAAGATTGATGAATCACTGGCCGAGGTTAATGTGCAGCGCAGCGAGTTCGGCGCGCTCAACAACCGACTTACCTCCACGGTCAGCAACCTGCAACAAAGCAGCATTGACAGCGAGCAGGCTCGCTCACGTATTGCCGACGCCGACTTTGCCAAAGAAGTCGCCGAGCAGGTACGCAATGAAATACTGCTAAAAAGCGGGATTGCCGTGCAAACTCAAGCCAACCAACGCAGCGACCTGGTACTGCAACTGCTCACCGGTAGCTAACCAGCTGCCCACCGGAAGCAGCAAGCCACTAAACCGAGCACTCATCGCTGTGCTCAGGTGCGGCTTGGGGCAACCAAAAACTGAAACAGCTGCCCTTGCCCCATTCACTGCTGACGCTCACCTCACCGCCGTGCAACGAGGTGAACTCCTTGACCAGTGCCAAGCCCAGGCCCGTACCTTCAACATAATCTGACTCAAAACCACCCAGCTGGCTGAATTTCCGGAACAACCGGTTGAGGTCTTCGCTTTTAATCCCCCGGCCTTCATCCTCGACACTAAAACACACACCCTCACAAGGAGAGCCTTTATGCTCGCGTGTTTGCGCGGACACGGTCAATAGTATTTCACCGTAGTCACTGTACTTCAGCGCATTAGAAACCAGGTTCAACAACATTTGCGTCAAGCGCAGAGGGTCCGCATACGCCCGATCAACCTGACATTGATAGCGGAACGTTTGCGGCTGTTCACTGACCAAAGCCTCGACCTGAGACGCCACCGTCGCGCAGAGCACATTAAGAGGCACCTGCTCGCAGCTGATACTCATTCGACCCGCCTCAATTTTCGAAAGGTCTAAAATCTCATTAATAAGACGCAGTAAATGCTGGCCATTTCTGTGCACCGCATCGAGTGATTCCAGAATTTGACGGCTGACCTGCTTATCCAGCTTGCGCCTGACACGGTAGGTGAAACCAATGATTGAGTTGAGTGGCGTGCGTAACTCGTGCGACATACTGGCCAAAAATGCGCTCTTCGCCTTGCTCGCCGCCTCTGCTTTATCCAGCGCCAGGTTCAGTGCCAGGGTCTTTTCTGCCACCTCACGCGTGACCGATTCGGTGCGGCTACTCAGCGATAAAATCAACGCACCACTGATGGCCACAAACAGCAACCCCCCCATTAAAACGAGCCAGGTGCTCCAGTTTTGGTAGCCCCACAATACCGACTTGGACATAGAAAACTCAACCGCCCAACGGCGTCCGCCAATCTCCAGGTATTCCACCCAGCGATGTGCCACTCCTTGAGGGCCCTCACGAAGGTACAGCAGGGTCGGCTCCTCACCACTTGCGGTCATGGTGATATCACTAATACGCAGATTAAAACCACGGAGGTCCTGAGACACCAAAGCCGCATTGAACAGATCGTTAATGCGGTAAACCCCCAGCGCAAAACCACGCAGTAATGGCTCTGAAATACGATCAAGGCGCGCTGAGTCACGATCAAACAGCGGCATAAACAGTAAAAAACCCAGCTGCGCGCGCCCCTCGTCATCCTGCACCAAATGAATCGCCTCGGTTGCCCTTACTTCACCTGTTCTGACCGATTGGTTCAAGGTACGTAAACGTGATGGGTTCGACGCCAAATCAAATCCAAACGCCGGTTCATTTCCCTGCATAGGTGCAATCGCGGCTACAGGAAAATAGTGTGCCTTTTCGCTTGCCTCAGTTAGCCCACCTATTTGGCGCTCAACAATCGTATGAGGCTGACCGACTCTCTCGCTCAACTCGGCCTCAAATTGTCTGCGCTGGGCCGGTAATATTTTTGGTACCCACTCCAGCGCCTGTAAACCGGAATAATGAGCCAACAAGGGTGTTAAAAAAACCTCAAACTCCCGTGTATCCACCTCCGTTTGAGAGGCCAACCACGAGTGCACGACCAGAACCACATCCGTCACATCTCCGAGACGGTCAGCGATGATACTAAAAAGAATTTCACTGTGTTGGTCTGCAAGAGTTTCATGCTTCTGCTGCTCAACATTACGTGCGTAGGAAAATAAGGCAATCGTTAAGATCAGAATCATTAGGTAGGGCAGCGAGGCCTTGAGTGTACGCGATAGTAGATCGGTTTCGGCTCTTTCACGCAGTCCCAAATACATCAGATAGATCGGCATTACGACCATGACCCCTATGGAGTCCCCCACCCACCAGGTAAACCAAGTAAGCCGTAAGGCTTCAAACGCCATACCTTGTAGGTAAAATGAAACAATCGCGATAGATGGAGCCAGCAAACAACAGAGCGGCCCGCAGAACAGCAGCAGCGTCATAATGCGACGTTCCTGCAACAGTCCACTCGACTGCTGCATAAGAAGACGCTGCACCAACTTCGCCGCCAGCAACGCCTGAAGGCAGGAGGCAGCACTAACCAATACATCAGAGGCAAGCAACTCAAGTAAAGCCTCGCCTTGCCAACGCAGCATGGCGTTGTATAAAAAGGCCCCGAGAAAACTACCGAAAAAACCCGACCAGGAATATTCCAGAATAAAAATAATAACCAGCCCCGCCGCAGGCCACACAGCACTCGCAGAACTTGGGGGTATGGAGAGGAAACTGCTGAGACTGGCCAGCGCATAATAACCACCGGCACTCAGCAGTATGGCCTGCAACGGGTGGCAATTTTTGCTTAAACGCAAGAGGGTTTCCTTTACAAAACGCTTTGGCAACAACTTTCAAGTGGCTCAGTTTGCCGTTAACCGTCAGTTAAATATGCTCAGTCACTGCCCATGCAGCGTCAATTATCGATACAAAAAGACGCATCAACACGCCTTTAAAAAGCCTTTAATGTCCGCCAACGACATGGGCTTAGCGAACAGGTAACCCTGCAAATACTCACAGCCCTGCTCACGTAACCATTGCGCTTGCTCTTCAGACTCAACCCCCTCGGCAACCAACTGTAACCCCATGCCGTGGGCCAAACCGATGATCGAACGAATAATACATTGATCGTCTTCATCGGTAGGTAGACCATCGACAAAAGACTTATCAACTTTTAGCTTATTTACCGGTAAGAGCTTAAGCCTTGATAGCGATGAATAACCGGTACCAAAGTCGTCAATTGCCAGACCCACGCCAAGCTTGCCCAGCTCCCCGAGCTGCGAACACAACAGCTCCGACTCCTGGCTGATCAGCTCCTCAACGATTTCCAGTTCGAGGCAGCTGCCAGGCAGATTAAATTCTTGCAACAGTGTGCGTACCTGCGGCACCAAAGCAGAACCGTATAGCTGCTCGGCGGCAATGTTGACCGAGACCCAGCCAACGTTAAAACCTCCCGCCCTCAAATCGCTCAGATCTCGACAGGCTTGGCGCAACATCAGATCACCCAGACGCGTCATTAACCCCATCTCGGCGAGTAGAGGTAAAAATAAACCTGGGGGCCGCAAACCCTCTTCCGGGTGTTGCCAGCGCACCAGAACTTCTAGTCCGATAGCATCGCTGTTCACATCCGAGACAATCGGCTGATAGAAAGCCACCAACTGCTCGGACTCAAAAGCATGTAATAGCTCAGTTTTTAATGCGTTACTGGCGCTAATCTGCGCCATCCACTGGGGCGAAAAATGGCAGATTGAACCCGCCGCCTGCGCCTTCGCACGGTGCATGGCCAGCTCAGAGCAGCGAATAGGATCAGCAATGGGTTGTCCCTGCTGCGGGTACAATACCGCACCCGTACTCGCGGTAAGTGATAAGGGCTGGTCCGCTGGGCCAAAGAACGGCTCTCTAAACACGTCGCATAACGCCGTCAGCACCGCTTGAAATTGCTCAATATCAGTGCTCTGCGGAAGCCACAAAGCAAATTCATCGCCATTCACCCTCGCCAACCAAGCGCTGTACTGCTGCGCCACTACCCGCAAACGGTAAGCCACTTGGCAGAGCACGTTATCACCCTGCTGCTGACCATACAGATCGTTAATGGCCGTAAAATCATCAAGCCCTAATAGCACGAGCCCCCGGGCAATCGATGCTGCCCCCACCGACTCTACGTCGCACTCAATTCTCTGTTGGAAATTACGGCGATTTTCCAGCCCTGTTAAACGATCCGTGCGCTCAAGGTATCTCACCTTCTGATGCGCATTAAGCCACGACTCGTACTCATTTATGAGCGAGATGGTGTCGGCGGCGGCGGCCACATAAGACATTTCTGCAACGTCCCATGGACGAGGGGTATCACAATGCTCTAGGCACAGCACGCCATACAGTCTTCCGCCAAGGTAGATGGGAGCGTCAAGCAGCGCACTGATGTTTAACGGTGTTAAGTAACTGGCTGAAAATTCACAGGTACGCGGGTCAGCATGGGCATCACCGGCGTCGACAAGACGATCTTCATTGATGGCTTTAAAATACGCAGGGAAATCAGCAGCGGATAAAATCAAGCCCTGCTCATATTGATGATCAGCGGCAATGTAGAGCATTTCACAGTAGAGGCTGTTACGGCTGTTATTAATTGACCAGACACTGGCACGAGCCACACCCAGCTGCTCGGTGCAGGCCTGAGTGATGTTGCGCAGCTTGGTGCTGAAATCACGATCGAGAAAGCCCTCCGCATGACACAACGCCATCAACGACTGGTGCAGGGCAATAAATTTTTTACCGTAGTCCATAATAATCCAACAATCTGACCATTAGCGTTCACCCTCGGCGCATCAAGCCCCACCCTATCAGCACTGCCGAGCAATGTGGCACGCAGAGTAGTAGCGCCACAGATAATCCAATAATATTAGACCATTATCGATGCCTCTGTTTACCCGCAGCAAGCCAGTCAGAAAGCATCTTATATGTGCTTTTTTCGAGCCTACACAGCCTTTGGAGATATTGTGAACTCAGCCCGCGACATTCCGGAATTTCTCCAGCAGCACCAGCTACCTCTCGCTTACGAGCAGCAAATACACGGGTATTTTCGGCCCCTCGCCGAGCGGCTAGCCCATAGTTCAAAGGTGCAGGAGCAACCACTGGTTGTCGGCATCAATGGCTGCCAGGGTTCGGGGAAAAGCACCCTGGCGCAAGCGCTGGCTTGGTTGCTAAAGCAAGACCATCAGTTGAGCAGCTGTGTGCTCTCACTGGACGATTTTTACCTCACTCAAGCCGAGCGGCATCAACTGGACTTGGATGTTCACCCCCTGCTCGCACAGCGAGGCGTGCCCGGCACCCACGACACCCAAATGGCGACGCAACGGCTTAAGCGCCTTAAAAGCGGTCAGTGCCCTTTGGACATACCCGTCTTCAACAAGGCCGATGACGAGCGTGCACCGACGGAACAATGGCAACAGATCAAAATTGCGCCGAGTATTATCATCATTGAGGGCTGGTGCTTGGGAGTACCTCCGCAAAACTTCCTAGAGTTGATTGAGCCTGTCAATGACCTAGAAAAAAAAGAGGACAGAGATGGCATCTGGCGGCACTTTGTGAACACCCAATTACAACAACATTACCAGCCGCTGTTTGCTCTTATCGACACGACCATCATGCTGCAAGCGCCTTCTTTTGACTGCGTATTCCAGTGGCGCACAGAACAGGAAGAAAAGCTGAAGGCTCAACTCGGCGCGGTTAAAGACCAGCCAAACATGGAACACTCTGGCCTGATGGATTCACCACAAATACACCAGTTTATTCAACATTTTCAGCGTTTGACGCAACACGCACTGGCCACGATGCCTGAGCAGGTTGAACACCTGATTGTGCTCGATGAGCAACGCAACATTGAGGCGATGACCCACTCAAGATAAAGGATCACCTTAAAATGGCCGGTTCAGCTACCACAGCCCCAAGAGAGATTAGTTCAGACAAGCGCGATGCTTTACCCACTCAAATTTTGCGCCAACCCACAACCACAACCACAACCACAACCACAATTTATCGGTGTCTTGACCGCCCATGCCTGAACAGCCAAGACATTATTCAGAGGTGCCTTTAATACCCTTCAAGTAACTTTGCCCCATTACTTTTCCGTAGATTAGATTTAACTCATCACCTTGATCACCCCAGTCGCATTGCTTGTATCACAATCGCGCCTTGCTGCATTCAAGCTAAGCCGCCTCCATCGAAGAAACCGATGTAAGGGCTGGCAAACAAGGTTGATGATTTGAGAGCCCCTTTAGCCAATGCTCAGCGAACTAAAATGCTCTGAATAAGAGCAGCACGACACACCTCAGAGGCATCAACAAATAAGCAAAGGCCAGTAGTAGACCAAGTGACTCAAATAACAAGGCGCTTAAAGCCGAACGCGAAGCTCATTCCGTGAACCATCGCTCATATTTAAAACATTGCGATCAACTATCAGGCAACCAAAAATATCAAAACATGCAAAACTTGAGGCCTTCAATAACTCACAGTTTCTGTGGATAAGTATGTGCATGGTCTGCCTGCAGTGGGCGCTAGGCTACGTATTTCTAGGCCCTCCAACAGATTGCCTAAAAAACGACCAGAAGTGTAAATTTCCTTATATATCAGTGTGTTAGATAAAAAAATAAGGCAATAAGCAAATTGTTGAGGCTCAGAAAGTACACGAGTTAGATGTCAACGATTTTTTGTGGAAAACATTTGTCATCTTAGACAGCTCGCTTCCTTCCGAGCTGGTTGGTGAACACCCACTGCGTTGAATTTAATGCCAGCCTATATTTATTTAATTATTTTAAATTTATCTTTTGTGGCGGAGCCAAAACACGTAAAAACACGGCAGGCTAATAGCCTCAAGTAAATACCCGAAGAACTCACTTAAGGTCGTGAGGTGTAAAAGGGGGGGGAAATAATAAGATTGCATCGATGTTAAGCGGAGCGCCCTAACTCAAAGCGTGCCACTTGAGCTCTTCAACAATCTGGTCGTAATGTGCATGCAAGCTGTCTAGCGTGTCTGAGGCCAGCAAAAAGAAGGCCTGAGGCACAATCGTTGGACGGTCTTTGATAATGTCGCTATGAATACAGCCAAGCAAGGTTTGCACTTTGGCTTCACTGTCACGCATGGGGGTAATCTCACGCCAAAGTCTTTCGGTATTCTCCTCAACTTTTTGGCACAAATATTTTAGCCTTAACCTGTTGACGCTATCGCAACGCTGCGCTGCCGTCACCCCCATGCCTAAAGCTCTAGCTTGCCCGACAAATTCAGCGGCCAACAGTAGTTCACGCCAAGCGAGGTGTAAGGGTTTACCATCACGGCTGCGCAGTGCCAGCAGTTCGTGCTCCTGCGCCATATCATCGATCAGGTAGAGCATATTCTGAATCAAGGCATTATGTTGATCCATGTTGTTTTCGGCCGAATTTACCACATAACGACCTGCCAGCCTGGCCCAGTGCTGTGTAATCGCCTGCCAGCGACCATTGGCTTCCATCCAGGGGTCAATCGCTGATACTTCTTTAATATCACGGCCTACAATTTTCTGTAGCGTCTCAATGTCATGCTGCAGAGCGCTGTCGCCTTTTAAATAACCCATCGTCAGGCCTCGATGTCGCTGAATATCCGACAGCAATACTCTCAAGCTCTGCAACCAAGATAGACCCGCTTTTTGG
>Ga0209395_1005023_pt1 | contig 15100 bp, 8 predicted proteins | sample GOMGulsemesocosm_3_FD_184635 | JGI IMG/M metagenome (GOLD analysis project Ga0209395, IMG submission 184635) | Methane-oxidizing microbial communities from mesocosms in the Gulf of Mexico - GOM9D Gulf of Mexico (SPAdes) (version 2) | ecosystem: Environmental > Aquatic > Marine > Cold seeps... | reverse complement strand
TATTGATCTAAAACACCATCATTGTCATCATCATCATCACAGAAATCATTGATTAAATCTCCGTCTGTATCTAACGTATCTACCTTGATGGTAAATACCCCAGATAATTCACTGGTGTTGTTGGCTGAATCTGTAGCTGTTGCTGTTACGTTGTATGTTCCATCGGCTAAAGCGACAGCAGTATGATCATAACTCCATCCTCCGGTTGCAGCTGCTGTTGTAGTTCCAACTAAAGTATTGTTTACATATACTTCTACAGTTGAATTTGGTTCTGCAGCTCCATTAAACACCAAGGTATTATCACCGGTAGTACTTAAGTCTTTTGCACAAGTATAGCTATCTATATAGATTACTTGTGGTGCAACTGGTGGTGTTGCGTCATACATGACACTAAACTGTGTGGCGGCTGTATTGCCATTGGTAGCAGCATCTATTGCAAGATCTGCAGCAATATCAATTGTTACTGCTCCATCTGTTGTTGGTGTGATGATTGCTGTGTATACCGAAGCACTTGTTGTTGCAAAGTCAGAAACTGCTGCATTGGCTAAAGTGATATCTGAGACATCAAATCCAGTTACGTCTTCACTAAAAGTGAAGGTGGTTGTAAAGGCTGCGTTTGCAGGATTGGCAACTGTGCTTGAAATTATAACTGTTGGGCTTGAAGCATCGTATAAGGTGCTAAACTGCGTGGCTGCTGTATTGCCATTTGTTGCTTGGTCACTTGCAACATCAGCAGCAACATCAATTGTTACGTTTCCATCTGTTGTTGGTGTGATAAGGGCTGAAAACTTAATTCCACCTACTACATCTGTAGATTTAGCAACAGTACTTTCGATTTTAAAATCAGAAGCTGTTGCATTACCAAGAGTAATATCAGAAATATCAAATCCAGTTGTATATTCAGAGAATGTAAATGTTGTAGTAAATGCAACGTTTGTTGGATTTGCAACATCGCTTGTGATTGTTACTGTTGGGACTACTGTATCTACAAAAACAGAATACGTAGCTGCAATATTTCCATTAGCAGCATTATCTTCTACTTCATCTTCTGCAACATCTATGGTAACTGTTCCATCTGCTGATGGTGTAATAGTCGCTGTATATACTGCATCACTTAGAGCAATAAAGTTACTTGAAGTAGCATTGTTTAATGTAAAATATGATTCATCAAAATCTTCTACATCTTCTGAGAAGGTAAATGTTGCTACAAAGCTTGTTGCATTACTTGGGTTGGCAGTATCTGATGTAATCACTAAACTAGGATTAACGGTATCATACATAATACTAAATGTATTACTTGCTGTATTGTCATTGCCTGCTATATCTTGTAAGGTGCCAGCTGCAAGACTAACACTAACTAATCCATCAGTTGTTGATACAATAACTGCTGTATATGTAGTACTGTTTACTTGATTGAAAATACTAGCGGTCCCATTTACAACTGTAATATCACTTAAAGCAAAGTTTTTAACAGCTTCAGAAAATGTGAATGTTGCTACAAATGGAGCATTGGTATACTCATTTACAGATCCACTTACCACTACAGTTGGTGGGGTGATATCTGCAGTAGTAAAACTCCAGGTTGTTGTATCTGTAATACCAGTATAGGTATTGTCATATAAATCTTCGAATACCGTGTTTGGTATTTGAATATACATTTCTGTTTCACTTGGTAAATCAGTTGATGGGTTTATAGTTATGACTTTACCTGAAATACTTACTTGAGAAGAAGTAACATCTACAGTTGCAATAAGACTATCATCCGATGATTTTTTCACTAAGATATTCCCTGTGCCTTTTGCCATATCTTCAGAGAAAGTAATGGTTAAATCACTATCTGGAGACACAGATAAGGCATTGTCTGTTGGTGAAACACTTGACGCAAAAGGAGCCATTGTATCATCAGTTGTAAATGTCCAATCTGTTTTGTTTACCAAACCTGTCCAACTATTAGCACTTAAATCTTTAACTGAACCTAAAGGCAAAATAATATACAATGCTGTTTTTTGAGGTAAATCAACCGTTGGGTTGATCGTTACTGTATACGCACTAGCAGAGAAATTTCCACTAGTTACATCTATAGTTTCAACTAAAGAATCATCGCTTACTTTTTTGATCAATACATTTCCTGTTCCAGCTTGAACTCTTAGATCAAATGTTAGTGTAAGATCTGAGGTTGGATCTACTTTTAAAGTCCCATTGGCTGGAGTTTTAGAAACTAGCTCTGGTTCAGAAGTCAAGGTTGTAAATGCTTTAGTCCCTCCATAAAAAGTAGAAGGAGTAGAAGCCTTAGCAACATTTGTTATAATATACGATTGAAAGTAATACGTTGTACTTGGGCTCAACCCTGTAATCTCTACGATAAATGGTCCTGTTGTAGTATCATCTTGAACTTTTATAACTCCAGGTTCACCAAGAGTAGGAGTGGTATCTGTTGTAGAGTACACAACTCCACGTTCAACAACTCCAATTAAACTCGAAACATCTCCTGTTACCGTTACCGATTTAGTAGATCTATCTACATAACCTGTAGTTACAACTACATCAATAATAAAATTAGCAGGAATTAAAGTAATATCATAGTTAGTGCCAGCTGTTAAGGTTCCTATTTGAATTGCATAAGACCCTAAAGATTCTCCAACTTCTCTTGTTAAAGCTCCTGTGAATGTATCAGACCCAACTAAACTACCAGAAGTAATTTGGTAGATGTATACAGGATCTGAACTCCCAGAGGTTTTCTTTTGATCCGCATCTGCGGTAACTGTGATTGCTTTTTGTCCTATAGTCAAAGTAATGTCTTTTGTAGCTGAGCTGTATGCTCCATCAGCTGGCAGAGTAGCTCTTAAGGTTATTGATTCTACATTCCCAAGGCTTACTGTTTCATTATTTGTTCCAGATAAACTTGTTCCATTTGCTGTTCCTACAATCGAATATGCAATTGTTCCTGTTGAATTGGAAGCTGCAGAAAGGTTGAAACCTGCATCACCATAAGTCTTATTTATATTAACAAAAGTGATGACAGCAGGTATAATATCATCATCTGTTATTGTGGCTGTCACTTGTTGGGTTCCTGATTCAGTACCATTCGTAACACCAGTAATATCAATAACTACTGTTTCATTGGCTTCATATGTCGTATCATCTGCTCCGGTAATGGTTGCTGTTCCAGTTGTGGCACCTGCAGATATTGTAATAGTACTACTTGATAAGGTATAATCAATTCCACTTCCGGTTGCTGTTCCTGTTGAGGCTATTGTTACCGTTATTGTATTCCCCGAAGCAGCACTTAGTGTTGCAGTAATTGTTGCAACTCCGCCATTTTCTGCTAATGGACTTCCAGATAAACTTAAGGTGACTGTTGGTGTGTCATCATCATCAGTTATGGATGCTGTTACCTGTTGAGTTCCTGACTCTGAACCATTTGCAACACCTGTAATATCTATAATAACTGTTTCTGTCGATTCATCTATTGCATCATCGGCTCCTGTAATGGTTGCCGTTCCTGAGGTGCTTCCTGCATTTATTGTAATGTTTGTGCTTGATAAGGTGTAATCTGTACCACTGCCTGTAGCGGTTCCTGATGGGGCAATGGTAACGGTTACAGTTTGACTAGAAGCAGCACTTAATGAAGCAGTTATCGTTGCCACACCGCCATTTTCTGCTAATGGACTTCCAGATAAACCTAAAGTGACAGTTGGTGCTGCATCATCATTGGTGATGGTTCCTACTCCGGTGTCATCAGAAATCGTAACATTTTTTCCGCCAGCGCTTACATTACTCAACGTTACATTGAACGTTTCGTCAGACTCTGTTACCGCATCGTTAGATACTGTTACTGTGAAAGTTTCTGTCTCTCCATTGACACCTGCAAAAGTTAACGTTCCATTGGCGGCCGTATAATCACTATCTCCTGTGGTTGCAGTACCGTCACTGGTAGCATAATCTATGCTCACTGATTGATCTACATCCCCAGTTAAGGTAGCCGTAAATGTATAGGTGGTAGTACCAAGCCCGTCTGCATTTTCTGCCAAGGTTACATCATTGATAGCGAATGTAGCAGCATCATCATTGGTAATGGTACCAACACCGGTGTCATCAGAAATCGTAACATTTTTTCCGCCAGCGCTTACATTACTCAACGTTACATTGAACGTTTCGTCAGACTCTGTTACCGCATCGTTAGATACTGTTACTGTGAAAGTTTCTGTCTCTCCATTGACACCTGCAAAAGTTAACGTTCCATTGGCGGCCGTATAATCACTATCTCCTGTGGTTGCAGTACCGTCACTGGTAGCATAATCTATGCTCACTGATTGATCTACAGTCCCTGTTAATGTGGCTGTAAAAGTATAGGTGGTAGTACCAAGCCCGTCTGCATTTTCTGCCAAGGTTACATCATTGATAGCGATGGTAGCTGCATCATCATTGGTGATGGTTCCTACTCCGGTGTCATCAGAAATCGTAACATTTTTCCCGCCAGCACTTACATTACTCAACGTTACATTGAACGTTTCGTCAGCTTCTGTTGCCGCATCGTTAGATACTGTTACTGTGAAGGTTTCTGTCTCTCCATTGACACCTGCAAAAGTTAACGTTCCATTGGCGGCCGTATAATCACTATCTCCTGTGGTTGCAGTACCGTCACTGGTAGCATAATCTATGCTCACTGATTGATCTACAGTCCCTGTTAATGTGGCTGTAAAAGTATAGGTGGTAGTACCAAGCCCGTCTGCATTTTCTGCCAAGGTTACATCATTGATAGCGATGGTAGCTGCATCATCATCAATTATTGATGCTGTTACTTGTTGTGTCTCAGATTCGGTACCGTTGGCAACTACAGTAATATCTATAATTACTGTTTCTGTAGATTCAACAACACCATCATTTACTCCAGTAATGGTTGCTGTTCCTGAAGTTGCTCCCGCATTTATTGTAATGGTTGTACTTGATAAAGTGTAATCTGTACCAGATCCTGTGGCAGTTCCAGTGGCACCTATTGTTACGGTTACAGTCTGATTAGAAACCGCACTTAATGTCGCCGTAACTGTTCCCACTCCGCCATTTTCTGCTAATGGACTTCCTGATAAACCCAAGGTTACCGTTATTGCTGATGTTGTAAAAGTTTGTACAGCTCCATATGATGTTCCTGCACCATTAGTTGCATAAGCTTTAAATGAATATTGTGTTCCAGGTGTTAAACCTGTGATCGATTCAGAATATGCTCCTTCATCTATGCCATATCCCTCTTTTGTAACTCCAGTTCCCCCCAAGGTAGGGTCATTATTTGCACTTGTTATTGAATATACAACTCCTTTTTCTGTTGATCCACCACCATCATCAGTTAAATTTCCACCTAAGGTAGCTGATGCTGTAGTAATAGAGCTTGCCGTTGTAGTTGTAACTGTTGGAGCGGTATTCGCAACAACAGGGGCAGCATACACAAAATCATCTATAAAAAAATTAATATCTGCAGCTTCTATGCGAAGCTCATCAATATTTTCAAAATCGGTATTTGCTGATAAATCTTGAACTCCATTGAATGTAACAATAACAGTTGCACCAACTTGAGATCCGTTTCTAAAAGCCTTGATTGTTCCATTTGTACTCCCATATCCACTATACCTTAGTACAAGACTCATCAACCTAAATTCATCTCCATTTGTATTTGTAATGGTCCATTTCGTGATATCATTCGCATCAGTATTACTATCATAAAGAGATTTTGATGAAGTACTTCCTTCTGATCCACCATGAGAGAATGAAATGTTATCATTTGCATTAACAGCAGTAATCGCAAAAGTAAAAAGACTCACATTAGTCGACTTTCCTAAATCTTGACTACTTGAATACGTTAAATCATTAAAATCTATAATCGTAGAATTGGTTTCAACAGTAGTTATTTCAATTTTTGTAGCACTTGTTAAATTACCCGCTGAGTCTTCTGCAACCACATATATATCATAAGCGGTACCTGCCGTTAAACTAGAGACAGAGATCTTATTTCTAGAAGAACCTAAGTCCACTACTTCATTACCGCTTGTAATTGGAGTTCCTGATCCAGAGGCAGTACCTGCCTTTACCTCTGCAGCACTAGGAGCAGATGCTTCATCTGTAACCACTACATAATAGATAGTTCCAAAAAATTCATCAACATCTGTCACCAATAAAAAACTTGTCTTGGCTATAGATACTGCTTCTGGTGTGCTCTTCTCAAAAACAAGAGGAGTTACATCAGCTGCTGTTACATTTACTGTTGTATTCGAATTGAAATATGTAGCTGTTATATCATATGGTAGTGTATCTTCCATTGTCCAATTTGTTCTGTCGTTTATAGCAGTTCTAATTGTTGCAGCATCACCGTTTAGAGTACCTGTATATCTTCCATTGTCATTTTCAGAATCTCCTTCAGAAACTCCGGTAGGATAAAGATGCATCGCGTTTACAGCATTCGTTAGTCCATTAGGTATTCCTGAAGCATTTGAACCCGTAGGCGGATATGAGGGACTGGAAGCACAACTTCCCGAAGAATTGAACCAGCCCTGAAGTCCGTCACATCCAGTATTATGATTATAATTATCTTCCGTAGAAATTGCAGCCAAAAAAGTTGCATTTGCAACAGTAGGTTGAGCTCCACTCGTACTTTGATATGCAATAAGAACATCTCCACTTTGAATTATTGAGAACTCACCTCCTCCTTGTTTGACTATAGTTCCTGAACTCACTGCAAGTACATCATCTGTTGTTGTTTCCGAAACACTTACAATTGTTCCAATCGCTGATCCTCCTGCAGGAACAGTCCAAGCATAATGAGCATCACCAGTATTGGTATGCCAAGTATTATCAGTACTTGACCAACTATGGTCTGTAAAATAAATAACCTGACCTGCGCTTATATCAGTAAGTGTAATAAACGTAAACCCATCGGGCGAATCTTGTTGAAAACCAATAAAAGCGATATCACCTGCGACCAAAGATTGTGCATTCATAAATGAACTTCCTAAAAAGAAAAGCAACAAAAATTTAAACTTAAAACTCTTGCTGAGTTGTTTGATAAAAGGTTGAAAAGAAATAAGTGTACATAATAATAGAGTAATTTTCTTCATAGTAGTTTGGTTTTGTGCGTTAATTAATTCTGGTTAAAAGAATTAATTGCATACGAAAATAATAAATATATAGGTACTATTACCTACCTTAAAGGATAGTCTTTAGCTAAAACAGGTATTTATACCTGTTTTAATCCATGTTATCAAAGAAATATATTTTAAGTTAGATTTGCAATTACTCGTGAAGTAACTATCTTATTTTGTGAAGTTTGCATAAAAATATTGTTCTAAGAATAACAAAGAGCAGCATAAAACCTTTTATAACTATAGCTCTAGGGCTGCTTAAAAAAGCATTTTTTAATTTAACCACTGCTTTTAATTACACAACAAATAAAACAACTACATTAAATTTCTAATAATTTTCGCAGCACTTTCTGGAGTAATATCTCTTTGTGGCATTCCAAACATTTCATAACCAACCATAAATTTTTTGACGGTAGCGCTTCTTAGTAGTGGCGGATAAAAACTCATATGCCAATGCCAATGCTTATTTGACTTGCCATTGGTTGGTGCTTGGTGAATTCCGCTTGAATACGGAAAAGAGCAGTCAAACAAGGCGTCATAGCCTTTGGTTATTTTAGAAATTGCTTCTGCAAACAATTCAGATTCTTTAGTTGTTAATTGACTGATATCTTTACTTGTCGCTTTAGGTAAAATCATCGTTTCAAATGGCCAAACTGCCCAAAAAGGAACCAGGACAACAAAAGAATCATTTTCAAAAAGTATTCGCTCTTTTAATTTTAATTCTTGTGTTATATAATCTTCCAATAATGATTTCTTGTGTTCTACAAAATAATCATATTGCTGCTTTTCTTTTTTTACAACTTCATTTGGCAATGTGCTTTGACTCCATATTTGACCATGTGGATGTGAGTTACTACATCCCATAACAGCTCCTTTATTTTCGAAAATTTGTACATAATTTATCTCCTGATGATTTCCCAACAACATAAATTCTTTTTGCCAAACTTCAATTACTTTTTGAAGTTCATCAATTTCTAAATCTGCTAAGCTTTTTGAATGATCTGGACTAAAACAAATTACTTTACACACTCCTTTTTCACTTTGCGACTTTAACAACCCCTCATTAAAAGAAAAATCTTTTGAGTCTTTCTGCAAGGCCCCAAAATCATTTACAAACACAAATGTGTCTTGATATTGTGGATTTACCTCTCCATTAATTCTCGTATTTCCAGCACACAAATAACAGTCTTTATCATGTGAAGCTCTTTTCTCATTTGAAACGGCTTCATTTTGCCCTTGCCAAGGTCGTTTAGAACGATGTGGAGATACCAACACCCATTCTCCAGTTAAGATATTAAACCTTTTATGTGAATATTCTTGTAAATCAGAACTCATGCTTTTTATACTTTAATTGTATGAACACCTTTAGAAAGTGCTACATTATAAAACGAACATTCTTTTGAAAATTGTTTCTTATATGAATGCTTCACCTCTTCTTTAAATGCGGATAATCCAGCTTTAGAAACCAAATTTATGGTGCAACCTCCAAAGCCTCCGCCCATCATCCTTGCTCCTATTACATTTGAATTATTTCTGGCTGTATCAACTAAAAAATCCAATTCGGCACAGCTTACTTTGTATTGATATTGCAAACCGTTGTGAGAGTCAAAGAGTAGTTTTCCAAATAATTTTAAATCGTTTTCTTTTAAAGCAATTGAAGCCTCTACTACTCGTTCATTTTCTTCTAATACATTTAGCGCTTTCAAATATTCTTCTTCCGAAACCTGTTCTTTTATAAATTGCAATTGCACTTTAGTAACATCTCTTAATGCTTTTACACCTAACAAAGAAGCTACTTTTTCACAAACATTTCTTCTTTCATTATAGGCACTGTCTGCTAAACTATGCTTCACATTAGAATTGATTAGAAGGATTTCGTGATCTTTAAAATCAACTGAAAAAACTGTAGATTCTAAGCTTCTACAATCCAATAAAATTGCTGCTTTTTCTTGACCAAACATACTTGCATATTGATCCATAATTCCGCATTTTACATGTACAAAATCATGCTCTGCTTTTTGAGAAATGAAGATCATTTCTTCTTTTGTCATTTCCAATTCAAAGAGCTCATTCAACCCAAAAACAATACTATTTTCTAAAGCTGCTGAAGAAGACAAACCAGAACCTGAAGGAATATTCCCTGAAAAAACAATATCAAAATTAAAATTTAAAGTGTATTTTTTCTGTACTTCAAAAATTACACCGACAACATAATTCCTCCAAGTTCCATTTTTTATTGGCTTCAAATTATTTTTATCAAAATTATATGAAGCTTTTGCATCCATTGCATACACAGAACAAGTTGGCTTATTGCTCTTTTGAACACCAGAGACAATCCCTTTATCAATTGCTGCCGGAAAAACAAACCCGTCATTATAATCAGTATGTTCTCCAATTAGATTAATTCTACCTGGAGAAAAAGTTAATACAGGTTTTGTATTGTGTCTTTTTTGAAATGTAACTGAAACCCTTTCTATTAATTCTTTATTGGTCATTTAAAAACTAATTAAAAAAAACCTCAACTGAAAAGTTGAGGATTTTTTTATTCTTAATACGTATCTTTTATCCAGTTATAAGGTTTGCGTTTAACCCACATTCCTCGTGTAAAATCTGGAAAGTCTTGTGGTTCTCCATTATTTTCTATTGATGCTTCAGAAAGCGGTGTAATGGCACTCCAAGCTGCTGCATCATATGCATCTAAAGGTGGTGCAATATTCCTTTTTGCAGATTCTACAAATGAATTGATCACAAAGAAATCCATTCCTCCATGCCCTGCTCCTTGTGCATGCTCTCCATATTTTTTCCAAAGTGGATGATCGTATTTCTCTAACCATTCTTTAGAATCATCCCAGCGGTGTGATTTCGATTTTCCTTCAATATACATTCTATCTCCATCTTTCTCCCACAATCCATTTGCTCCTTGCACTCTAAATCCTAATGAATACGGTCTTGGCAAATTACAATCGTGTGTTACAATAATTGTTTCTCCATTTGCAGTTTCAATAGTTGTAGTAATTACATCTCCTTGCTTAAATTTCAGTTTCGCATTTGGATGATCTTCACCTCCATGTTTTACTATATAATTATGTATTCCAATTCCTTTTGTTGCATGAGAAGTTAAGGACATAAATCGATTTCCTCTATTTACATTACACATAGTTGCCATAGGGCCAACTCCATGTGTTGGATACACATCTGCATTCCTTAATAAGGAGTGTTGTGTTCTCCAAGCAGACTCAGAAATTCCTTTTTCTCCAAACTCTACTCCTTTTCCGTAGGCAGATTTACCATCGTTTAATTTTACAAAACGCAAATCGTGTTGATAGCCACATCTAAAATGAACCAACTCTCCAAAAACATTTTGTTTTACCATATTTAAAACCGCCATCACATCTCTACGGTAGTTCACATTTTCAAGAATCATTAAATGAGATCCTGTTTGCTCATGCGTATTTACCAAATCCCAACATTCTTCCATGGTATTGGCAGCGGAAACTTCTAATCCAGTATATTTTCCTGCTAGCATTGAGTCTTTTGCCATTTTTGTATGCCACAACCAAGGTGTAGAAATAATTACAGCATCTACATCTTTAAGCTCCAATAAGTTTCTATAATCTAAATCGTTATTACCAAAAACTTTTGGTTTCTTTTTCCCTGCTTTATCAACTCTATCTAACGCTATTTTAATTCTTCTTGGGTCAACATCACAAATAGCGGTAACGATAACATCATCTCTTAATAAGACATTGTTAAGGTGATTGGTTCCTCGCAATCCTACTCCGATTAATCCTACTTTTAATTTTTTATCTTTAAAAGGGTCAGTTGCTCCAAAAGATAAACTTGGAGACATTGCTAATCCAGTTCCTATAATGGCTGATTTTTTTATAAAATCTCTTCTTGAACTCATTTTAGTTGTGTTAAATATTAGTTGTTTATTTTTTTGTGTGTTCCAAATGTAGAAATATTATTTAGGATACAGAATGCTAAGCACAACTTTTTTATATATTTGATTTTCTAAAAAATTAAATCATGGATGAATTTATTTTATATGTTAAAATGGGGCTGAATCATGTGTTGGATTTTTCTGCATACGATCATATCCTTTTTTTAATTGCACTAGCAGTTGTTTTTTCGTTTCATCAACTTAAAAAAGTGCTTTGGCTAATTACCTTATTTACAATTGGTCATACATTAACCTTAGCATTGTCTGCCTATGGAGTGTTAAAGATTGATGTTGCAATCATTGAATTTCTAATTCCGCTTACTATTTTTATTACTGGAGTAGTTAATATTTTTAATGTAGGTAAAACGTCATCAACAAAAGACAACATCAATTTAATTTTTGCTTTGTTTTTTGGACTTATTCACGGATTGGGATTCTCTAATTATTTTAGAATGATGGTTGGTAGAGAAGAAGACAAACTAATGCCATTGATTGAATTTGCGTTAGGAATTGAACTTTCACAAGTAATTATTGTATTAGGTATTCTAGTTGTAGGCTCATTTGTGCAATCATTATTTAAAGTTAGCAAAAGAGACTGGATATTAGTAATCTCAGCAATAGTTATTGGTTTTGTAATTCCAATGATGATAGATCGTGTTTTTTGGTAAATAATTAACGCACCCATTTTATAAAACTAACTACTTTAGCTACATGAATAAAAAGCAACTTAAATACGATACTGCTTATTTAAAAATGGCTCATGAATGGGCAAAACTTTCGCATTGTGAACGCAAACAAGTTGGCGCAATCATTGTGAAAGGAAGAATGATTATTTCTGACGGATTTAACGGAACTCCATCGGGGTTTGAAAACCCATGTGAAGATGAAGAAAACTACACCAAATGGTATGTATTACATGCAGAAGCAAATGCTATTTTAAAAGTAGCATCTTCTACACAATCTTGTAATGGCGCAACATTGTATATTACAATGTCGCCATGTAAAGAATGTAGTAAATTAATCCATCAAGCAGGAATTAAAAGAGTTGTATATGCCAATGGATATAAAGATGATTCTGGATTAAAATTCTTAAAAAAAGCAGGTGTTGAATTAATGCATTTACCAAATGAATAAAAATTATTTACCATTATACTTTGCTTTTGCAATTGTGTTGGGCATCTTTATTGGAAGTTTCTTCTCTGGAGGAGCATCTTCTGGGACACTTTTCGCAAATGAATCTTCGAATGAATTAAAAATTAAACGCTTAATCAATTACATCCAAAGAGATTATGTAGATAGCGTTGATACAGATAATTTATTAGATGGAGCAATTACACAGATTTTAGGAAAACTAGATCCACATTCTGTATATATCCCTAAAGAAAACCTACAACAAATTACCGAAAACATGCAAGGTAATTTTGTTGGAATTGGTGTGCAATTTAGAATGATAGAAGATTCTATTACCGTAATTCAGCCCATTAAAGGAGGTCCAAGTATTAAAGCAGGAATCAAAGCTGGCGATAGAATTTTAATATCTGATAAGGACACATTATATGGCAAAAAATATTCTCAAAACACCATTCCTAAATACTTAAAAGGAGAACCGAATACTAATGTTGATTTACAAGTTTATAGAAAAACAAACGATTCGCTTTTTACAGTTTCAATAAAGAGAGGAAAAGTAGCAATTAAAAGTGTAGATGCTTCATATATGATAAATGAGTCTATTGGCTATATTAAATTACAACGTTTTGCTAGAACTTCATACCGTGAATTTAAAGATGCTTTAACAAAGCTTCAAGATAAAGGAATGACCAATTTAGTGTTGGACTTAAGAGGAAATGGTGGTGGATATATTGACATTGCTAACAAAATTGTTGATGAGTTTTTAGAAGACGGAAAGCTAATTGTATTTACCAAAGACAATAAAGGAAATGTAGATAAATCCTATGCAACAAATAGAGGAGATTTTGAAACAGGCGGATTGTATGTATTGATAGATCAAAACTCTGCTTCTGCTTCAGAAATTGTTGCTGGTGCATTGCAAGACAATGATAGAGGAACAACTATTGGTAGACGTTCTTTTGGAAAAGGATTGGTACAAGAAGAAAAAGATTTAGGAGATGGTTCTGCTATACGTTTAACCATTGCACGCTATTATACTCCAACCGGGAGGTCTATTCAAAAACCGTACGAAAAAGGAAAAGGGAAAAGCTATTCTAGAGATATAAATAACAGAATCAGAAATGGAGAATTATTAAATAAAGACAGTATAAAAGTGGTTGATTCTTTAAAATTCACAACTCCAGAAGGTAAAACTGTGTATGGAGGTGGCGGAATTGTACCAGATGTATTTGTAGCAATTGATACCACAGCATATTTGAATAGTTTCTATATTGGTTCTATCCGAAATTTCGCTTTTGAATTGGTAGATAATAATAGAAAAGAATTTTCTAACATGACCCTAGATGATTTTATTACTTCTTATAAAATAGAGAAAGCGTATACCACTTATTTAAAGCAAGTAAACACACAATTAACAGACACAAGAAGAACCTTAAATAATCGATATAACCCCTCAGAGAAGTCTAAAAAATTGATCATAGAATATTTAAAAGCCTCCATTGCAAATCAGATTTATGGAGATGATGGTTTCTTTAAAATTTTTCAGTCTGATGATAAAATGATCTTGAAAGTTTTAGAGTTGGAAAGTAATAATTAATGCCGTTTCTTTGTGGCAATGAATCTACCAGACAATAAAAAAATCTATTTTGCTTCCGATCAGCATTTAGGAGCACCAACACCTGAAGCAAGTTTCCCAAGAGAACAAAAATTTGTTCAATGGTTAAATGAAGTAAAAGAAGATGCTGCTGCTATTTTTTTATTGGGTGATTTATTTGATTTTTGGTTCGAGTATAAAACAGTAGTTCCTAAAGGATTTGTACGCGTTTTAGGGAAGTTAGCTGAAATTAAAGACAGCGGAATTCCGATTTATTTCTTTGTTGGAAACCACGATTTATGGATGAAAGATTACTTCGAAAAAGAATTGAACATTCCTGTATATCACAAACCAGAAGTATTTACGTTTAATAATACGTCCTTTTTTATTGGACATGGAGATGGTTTAGGTCCTGGAGACAAAGGCTATAAACGCATGAAAAAAGTGTTTACCTTTCCATTATTTCAATGGTTATTTAAATGGCTACACCCAGATGTAGGCATGAGATTAGGACAATATATGTCTGTAAAAAATAAGTTGATTTCTGGAGATGAAGACGCCAAGTTTTTAGGTGAAGAAAACGAATGGTTAGCACTGTATTGCAAACGCAAGCTAGAAACACAACACTACGATTATTTTGTTTTTGGACACAGACACTTACCTATTAATATGGACTTACAAGAAAACAGCAAATACATCAATTTAGGAGATTGGATTTCTTATTTCACCTACGGTGTTTTTGACGGTAAAGACCTACAACTTAAAACTTATAAGTAACCTCATCAATTGTTGTTTTAGTGAGTAAAAACGACACCTTAGATTCTCTTTAAGTTATTTTCTATTTTTTGAAAAAATCGTATTGAGCAACCTTTTTTCAGCTATACATCTTCAATAAAAACAACAGGAGAAACTTTTAATGCATCTGCTATTTCTAACAAACGTAGTACACTTAGTTTCGTAATTCCTTTTTCTATTTTAAAGTAGCCATTGGCTGTTAGGTGTAATTTAAAAGCCAAATCCATTTGAGAAACCCCCAACTCTTGTCTTTTCTTAATTATTCGTTGTAGAACTTTAATAGACGCACTTTCTATTGTTTCTTTTTTCATAGTTTTTTTATAAGTAAACAGCCTTTTTCTTTTCAATAAATCTACAAAAAAATACTACATAAAACCATTCCATTTTAGAATACCCATTTATAGAGGTAATAGCACTCACCATAAATGGGTATTCTAAAAAGGGAATTAAAAAATTAGGTGGTTACAAAAACAATTCAAATATTTACAGAGCTATAAAATTGTAAAAAGAACC
>Ga0209395_1005021_pt1 | contig 15109 bp, 15 predicted proteins | sample GOMGulsemesocosm_3_FD_184635 | JGI IMG/M metagenome (GOLD analysis project Ga0209395, IMG submission 184635) | Methane-oxidizing microbial communities from mesocosms in the Gulf of Mexico - GOM9D Gulf of Mexico (SPAdes) (version 2) | ecosystem: Environmental > Aquatic > Marine > Cold seeps... | reverse complement strand
CGCCAGCCGCCGCGCAGCGCGCATAGCGCGGTGCCACGCCCAAGGCCGCTCCCGGAGCACTGGCGTAGCCTGTGTTCCCGGCGGGCGCGGGAGCGCTTGGTCAATGGCACACAATGGCCTCTATTGCACCAGACAGCAGCTTACGCCATGATCCCAGCTAAATCAGTATGAGGCTCAAGATGCGCAAATTTCTAGTGGTGTTGGATGACAGCCGCGAATGCCTGAACGCAATGCGCTTTGCCGCTATGCGCGCCGCCAATACCGGTGGCGGCGTCGAAATCCTGTCAGTCATCCCACCGGATGAGTTCAATCACTGGATTGGTGTTGGCGAGATGATCCGCGAAGAAGCTCGCGAACGCATCCACGCGCATTTCGAAGTTTTTGCCAAATGGATGCGTGACCGTCAGGGCGTCGACCCAGTACTGGTGATCCGTGAGGGCGAACCTGTGCAGGAAATCATTGCTCAAATCGAAGAGGACCCTGACATTGGCGTACTGGTGCTGGGTGCCGGCAACGATCGCAAGGGCCCCGGCCCGCTGGTCAGCCAGCTGAGCCGCTCCTCGGGCAGCTTGCCAATCCCAATCACAATTGTGCCTGGCGATCTGTCTAAAGAAAAGCTGGAAGCCATCACCTGACTTTTTCGGCACTCCGAATTAGAACCGTTCTAAACCTTGACTTGCCCAGATGCGAGGCGCATATCTTCTGCAAGCCTAACGGAGACCCGATATGTTCATTCAGACTGAATCCACGCCCAATCCGGCGACGCTGAAATTCCTTCCGGGTCAGACCGTGCTTGAGGTCGGCACCGCCGATTTCCCCACGTCCGACACGGCAGATAAATCCCCCTTGGCCGTACGCATCTTTGCGGTAAGCGGTGTGGCTGGCGTGTTCTTTGGCAATGATTTTGTCACTGTAACCAAAGAAGAGGCCGTCGAGTGGGATCACATCAAACCCGCCATTCTCGGCGCGGTGATGGAGCATTACCAATCCGGCTTGCCAGTCATGGCTGACGATGGCGCTGCACCCGCCTCGGGTCATGCCGAGCATACCGGTGAAGATGCTGAAATCGTCGACCAGATCAAAGAACTGCTCGACAGCCGAGTTCGCCCTGCCGTAGCCCAAGATGGCGGCGACATCACCTTTCACGGTTTTGACCGCGGTGTGGTTTATCTGCACATGCAGGGCGCTTGTGCTGGCTGCCCCTCGTCCACTCTGACGTTGAAGATGGGCATCGAGAATCTGTTGCGCCACTATATCCCCGAAGTGACCGAGGTCCGACCCGTTGCCGTCTGAACCACTGATACTGGGATTTGATACATCGGCCGCGCATTGCGCGGCCGCTTTGCTGCGGGGTGACCAGATCATCGCCGAGCGTTTGGAACCCATGACGCGCGGGCAAGCCGAACGGCTGATGGTTCTGCTGGAAGAAATTCTTGCAGAAGGAAATGCCGCATGGAGCGACCTGACAGCCATCGGCATAGGTGTTGGTCCTGGTAACTTCACCGGCATCCGCATTGGTGTCTCTGCCGCCCGTGGGTTGGCTCTGGGGCTAGAAATTCCCGCGGTAGGCGTGACTGGTTTTGAAGCGCGTCAGACTGATGGGGAACTACCCGCAATTCCCGCGCCCCGCGACCATGTCTACGCTGCCCTGCCGGGCCAAGCACCGTGTCTGATGCCAGCCTCCGAGGCTATGGACGCCGCCCGCGGTGCCGGGCTGAGTTTTGCGCCCGAGGCCAGCCCTGTAGGGCTTGCCGCATCTATTGCCCGCTGCGCTGCATCCCGTTTTGAGGAGGTCACCGAAGCCCCTGCCCCGCTGTATATGCGCGCCGCTGATGCGGCGCCATCGCGGGATGTCCCTCCGGCGCTGATCGATGGCTAGCCTACTGACGCCGGCGGCTATGGCCTCCACCCATGCTGCTGCCTTTATCCAGTCCCGCCCCTGGAGCGAGGGTGAGTTCGCCGATCTTTTGGCCAATCGCCTGACCTTTGCGATTGGAGACGCGCGCTGTTTTGCACTGGTGCGGGTGATCGTGGACGAGGCCGAGTTGCTGACCATCGCCACCCACCCAGATCACCAACGCCAAGGGTTGGCGCGCGCGGTGATGAAGGACTGGCAAGCCCAAGCCGCACAACGCGGAGCAGTCACCGCCTTTCTGGAAGTGGCCGCCGATAACCGACAAGCCTGCCATTTATATGCAGATAGTGGCTATTCCATCTGCGGGAATCGCCCGCGCTATTACCCCCGCCAAAATGGCCCAGCAGTGGATGCGCAGCTGATGCGACGGGCCTTACCCACAGGCAATTAGCCCTTGACCCTAGGCCAAGAGGCCAGAATCCCACCAAATGGTCAAAAAGCGGTTGACCCCTTGGCCGGGCTACGGCCTTAATCAGTGCACCTTTTGAGAAACATCTCAGATCGGGCGGCCGGCACTTTTGGTCGCTCCAAACAAAAAACAACCGGGAGTACCTAAATGACTCTGATGAAATCCCTGATGGGAGCGGCTGCGTCGCTGGCCCTGACCGCTGGCGCTGCTCTGGCAGAACCAGCCCTGATCTTTGATCTTGGCGGAAAATTCGACAAATCATTCAACGAAGCTGCCTTTGGTGGCGCTCAGCGGTGGGCAGAAGAAACTGGCGAAACTTTCCGTGAAATTGAACTGCAGTCCGAAGCTCAGCGCGAGCAGGCTCTGCGTCGTTTTGCTGAAGTAGGTGCCAACCCAATCGTCATGGCTGGCTTTGCCTTTGCCGACGCACTGGGTCAGGTAGCTGCTGACTACCCTGACACCAAGTTCGTCATCATCGACATGGTTGTTGACGCGCCAAACGTACGCTCAGTTGTGTTCAACGAGCACGAAGGTTCGTATCTGGTTGGTATGATGGCTGCTCAGGCATCGAAATCCGGTACTGTTGGCTTCATCGGCGGCATGGACATTCCGCTGATCCGCAAATTCGCCTGTGGCTATGCTCAGGGCGTTATGGCCTCCAACCCCGATGCAAAAGTCATCGCCAACATGACCGGCACCACTCCGGCGGCTTGGAACGACCCTGTTAAGGGTTCGGAACTGACCAAAGCACAGATCAGCCAGGGCGCTGACGTGGTTTATGCTGCTGCTGGCGGTACAGGCGTTGGTGTTCTGCAGACCGCAGCCGACGAGGGCATCCTGTCCATCGGTGTGGACAGCAACCAGAACCACCTGCACCCAGGCAAAGTTCTGACTTCGATGATGAAGCGCGTCGACAACGCAGTGTTTGCTGCCTTCACCGATGGTGTTGACATGGAAACCGGCTTTAACGTCATGGGTCTGGCCAATGGCGGCGTCGGCTATGCAATGGACGACAACAACGCGTCTCTGGTCAGCGCTGACATGCAGTCATCCGTTGATGCGGCCTCGGCTAAAATCGCAAGTGGCGAGCTGGCTGTACACGACTATATGTCCGACGACAGCTGCCCGGCTCTGAACTTCTAAGCCACTCAGTTCAACAGAATTGAAGGGCCGCGCACCTATGCGCGGCCCTTTTCCCAAGGAGTGCTTTCATGCCATTTTACCTCAGATCCGCTTTTGATACCGCAGACAGAGCCGCCCCCCTTTCGCGCGTGTCCATCGTGACATCCGTCGAAACAGGAGCAGGCGCATGACGGTAGCTCCAGCCATCGAACTCAAAGGCATCTCCAAGGCCTTTGGCCCGGTCCAGGCCAACAAAGATATCTCGATCAGCGTCGCCCCGGGCACCATCCACGGGATCATCGGTGAAAACGGCGCGGGCAAGTCCACCCTGATGAGCATCCTGTATGGTTTCTATAAAGCCGATAAAGGTGAGATCTGGATCAACGGCAAGAACACCGTGATCCCTGACAGCCAAGCCGCCATTTCCGCCGGCATCGGCATGGTGTTCCAGCACTTCAAACTGGTTGAAAATTTCACTGTACTGGAAAACATCATTCTGGGCGCCGAGGATGGCAAGCTGCTAAAACCTTCGCTGTCCAAAGCTCGCCGGATCCTGAAAGAACTGGCCGCAGAATATGAGTTGAACGTCGACCCTGACGCCCGCATCGATGAAATCGGTGTTGGCAAGCAACAGCGGGTCGAAATCCTCAAGGCGCTGTACCGTCAGGCCGACATTCTGATCCTGGACGAGCCCACAGGCGTGCTGACCCCGGCCGAGGCCGACCAGCTGTTCCGCATTCTTCACCGCCTGCGCGAAGAAGGCAAAACCATCATCCTGATCACCCACAAACTGCGCGAAATCATGGAAGCTACCGACACCGTATCGGTGATGCGGCGCGGTGAGATGACCGCAACGGTGAAAACCTCCGAAACCAGCCCGGCGCATCTGGCCGAACTGATGGTGGGCCGCAAGGTGTTGCTGCAAGTGGATAAGACCCCGGCCAAACCCGGCGCTCCGGTGCTGGAAATCGAAAACCTGTCGGTCCGCGACGACGATGGTGTTGAGCGGGTCAAAGGCATCAATCTGCAGGTTCGCGCCGGTGAGATCGTTGGCATTGCCGGGGTGGCTGGCAATGGTCAGTCGGAATTGCTCGAAGTGCTGGGCGGCATGCGCTCGGGCACTGGTTCCATCCGCATGCAAGGCGCTGAATTGCCGTTGCGTGGCCCTGGCTCACACGGTCAGGCTCGTCGCCGCGCCCATATTGCGCACGTCCCCGAAGACCGCCAGAGCGAAGGCCTGATCATGGACTTCCATGCTTGGGAAAACGTCGCCTTTGGCTATCACCGTGACCCGATATATCAATCCGGCATGTTCATGGACAACGCCGCCCTGCGCGCCGATACCGAAGCCAAGATGAAAAAATTCGACGTGCGCCCACCAGATCCCTGGCTGGCGGCCAAGAACTTCTCGGGTGGCAACCAGCAGAAAATCGTTGTGGCGCGCGAGATCGAGCGCAACCCAGAATTGCTGTTAATCGGCCAACCCACCCGCGGCGTCGATATCGGCGCGATTGAGTTCATCCATAAACAAATCGTCGAACTGCGCGATCAGGGAAAAGCCATTCTGCTGGTCTCGGTCGAATTGGAAGAGATCCTGTCGCTGTCCGACCGTGTTGCAGTCATGTTTGACGGACACATCATGGGCGAACGCCTGCCGCATGAAACAGATGAAAAAGAACTGGGCCTATTGATGGCCGGTGTCGCCGGGGAGGCCGCATAAGATGGACAAGATGCCCAAATGGGCCGATGTGGTGCTGATCCCGCTGATCAGCCTGATATTGGCCGCTGCGATTTCTGCGTTGGTGATCCTCGCCATTGGCGAAGATCCGATCGAGGCCGTCAAACTAATGGTCGACGGAGCCTTAGGCTCGACCTATGGCTGGGGCTACACGCTCTATTACGCCACCAACTTCCTGTTCACCGGCCTGGCGGTTTCGGTGGCTTTTCACGCCCGTATGTTCAACATCGGCGGTGAAGGTCAGGCGATGCTGGGCGGTTTGGGTGCAGCGCTGGTCTGCCTCTACATCCCCTGGCCACATTGGACTATGGCGCTGCTTGGTGCTTCACTCGGTGCGGCTATATTTGGAGCCGCATGGGCAGCAATCCCGGCTTATCTGCAGGCCAAACGCGGCAGCCATATCGTCATCACCACCATCATGTTCAACTTTATCGCGGCTGCGGTTCTGAACTATGTGCTGGTCAATCTGCTGCGACCCAAGGGCTCGATGGACCCCGCCACCGCGCGTTTCTCCGACACGGTCCACTTGCCCACCCTGCACGAAATGCTGGCACCACTTGGCATCGCCTTCAACAAAGCCGGCCCGGCAAACGTGAGTTTCCTGGTGGCTATTGCAGCCTGCGTCGCGATTTGGCTGCTAATCTGGCACACCAAGCTGGGATTTGAAATCCGCGCCTTTGGCAAGTCCGAGCAGGGCGCGCTCTATGCCGGTATCTCGCCGTTTAAAATCACCATGATAGCAATGCTGATCTCAGGTGGCTTGGCCGGTATGATGGCCATCAACAACGTCATGGGCGAGGCCGAACGACTGGTGCTGAACGCCACCGAGGGTGCCGGCTTCATCGGCATCGCCGTGGCCCTGATGGGGCGGTCACATCCGTTTGGCGTATTTCTGTCCGCGATTCTGTTTGGCTTCCTTTACCAAGGCGGCGCAGAACTGGCCCTGTGGACCAAAATCCCGCGTGAGATGATCGTAGTGATCCAGGCGCTGGTGATCCTGTTCACCGGAGCATTGGACAACATGGTCCGCATGCCACTTGAGAAAATCTTCATTGCACTACGGAGGGTCAAGGCCTGATGGATTTCCTGACACTCATCCAGGTGCTGGACAGCACCATTCGTCTGGCCACGCCGCTGCTGTTGGCCTGCCTTGCTGGCCTGTTCTCAGAACGTGCAGGCATTTTCGACATCGGCCTTGAAGGCAAGATGCTCGCAGCAGCGTTCTTCTCGGCCGCCATAGCAGCAGTAACCGGCAACGTCTGGCTCGGCCTGCTGGCAGGGGTCGCTGCGTCACTGGTGCTCAGCGCCCTGCACGGGCTGGCCTCGATCACCTTTCGGGGCAACCAACTGATTTCGGGACTGGCGGTCACCATGCTGGCCCAGGGCTTTACAGTTTTGGTCGCTCAAAGCTGGTTCAAACAGGGCGGGCGCACTCCGGCATTGGACATGGACGCCCGATTTGGCCCGATCACCTTTCCCTTTGCTGAGAGCCTGGCAGATGTGCCGGTGATTGGCCCTATCTACTCCGAGCTGCTGTCTGGCCACTCGATCCTGGTCTATCTGGCCTTCGCGGCGGTCCCGGCCTCATGGTGGATACTCTACCGGACGCGCTTTGGGCTGCGTCTTCGCGCGGTTGGTGAAAATCCCGCAGCGGTGGATACTGCTGGCATATCGGTTGTTGGGCTGCGCTTTGCCGCCGTCGCCATTTGCGGAGTGCTTTGTGGCATCGCAGGTGCCTATCTCGCAACCTCGCTGCAAGCCAATTTCGTCAAAGATATGACTGCGGGGCGTGGCTATATCGCTCTGGCGGCCCTGATCTTTGCCAAATGGCGCCCCTGGCACGCAATGGGCGCCTGTCTGCTGTTTGGCCTGCTGCAGGCCGTGGCAATACGGTTCCAGAATATCGAACTTGGCGGTATCACTATCCCCGTGCAGATGATGGACGCGCTGCCGTATATCCTGACCGTGGTGATCCTGGCTGGCTTTGTCGGCAAGGCGATCCCGCCCAAGGCCGGCGGCGAACCTTATGTAAAAGAACGCTAAACTACAAAGCGGTCCATAACCAACAACGCCCGGCCCCGTGCCGGGCGTTTGCGTTTCCGGCAACCAAGTCTCCCGCCCGTCGCTCAGACATCTGCGATGCCACGCCCAAGTCTATTCAGGGTTTGTCAGGCGTCAGCCGACGCACCCTGCAGACGCGGGAGACCACCGTTGGCCATAAAACCCTGCTGATCAATAAGTCCAGTTGCCACTAAACGCTGTCCGGAGTGCTGCATAGCAGCATCGGTAGTTGATTTTGGTCAAGCGCCCGGTTTAACAAAGGTTATGCAAATTTATCTTCCTATCGCCGAGGTTTCGGTCAATGCCTTCCTGCTTTTAGGGCTGGGTGGCATGGTCGGCATACTATCCGGCATGTTCGGAGTCGGTGGCGGGTTTCTAATGACCCCGCTTCTGTTCTTTATCGGCATTCCGCCCGTTGTGGCCGTTGCCACCGAGGCCAACCAGATTGTGGCCTCCTCCTTTTCCGGAGTACTGGCCCATTTTCGAAGGCGCACGGTCGACATTAAAATGGGGCTGGTGCTGCAAGCCGGTGGCCTGATTGGCGCCGCCTTCGGTGTTCTGGTTTTCAACTACTTAAAGGCCCAGGGCCAGGTCGATCTGCTGGTCAAACTGTGCTACGTTGTGTTCCTTGGCGTGGTCGGCGGGTTGATGTTCATCGAAAGCCTGAATGCCATCCGAAAATCCAAAAAATCCGGCGGAGCCCCAGCACCACGTCGTCAACGCGGTTGGATACATGCCCTGCCCTTCAAGATGCGATTTCGCACCTCGGGGCTGTATATCTCGGTTATCCCACCTATTTTGGTCGGCATCAGCGTCGGCATCCTCGCGGCAATCATGGGCGTTGGCGGTGGCTTCATCATGGTGCCCGCGATGATCTACATCCTGGGCATGCCCACAAAGGTGGTGATCGGAACGTCGCTGTTTCAGATCATCACTGTGACCGCCTTTACCACTATGCTGCACGCCACCACCAACTATACCGTGGACATCGTGCTGGCGGTTTTGTTGCTGATCGGAGGTGTCATCGGCGCCCAGATTGGCACCCGTATTGGGGTCTACATGAAAGCTGAGCAGTTGCGCATCCTGCTGGCGCTGATGGTCATCATGGTCTGCGCCACGCTGGCAATGGACCTATTGCTGACACCGTCCGAGCTGTTTTCGCTTGGCGCACAAGGAGGGCATTGATCATGCGTTTCCTACTGATCGCCATTTCTCTGTTCGCCCTGCCAGCCCAGGCCGCTGAAGAAGAGGTCGTACTGGGGCTGAGCCAGGACCGTGTCGCAATCACCGCAGATTTTGATGGCTCTGAAATCCTGATCTTTGGCGCTGTCAAACGCGAGACTCCCATCCCCGTCACTGAGCCCCTGGAGGTTATCGTGACCGTGTCGGGCCCGCAGCAGCCAGTGTTGGTCCGGCGCAAAGAACGCAAATTCGGCATCTGGATCAATGTCGACTCTGTGCTGGTGGATTCTGCGCCTACGTTCTACGCCGTGGCAACCAGCGCCCCATTCGATCAGGTGATTACCGATACCGAAGATCTGCGGTACCGCATTTCAATCGAACGGGCGATCCGCTCGGTTGGGGCCGCCATGCACATCCGGGGCGCTCAGGATTTTGCCGATGCGGTGGTACGGGTCCGTGAAAGCGAAGAGCTATATTCAGTGCGCGAAAACACCGTAGCTGTTGACCAGCAGACGCTATTTCGGACTGCAATCGACATGCCTGCCGACCTGACCGAAGGCGATTATACTGCCCGCATATTCCTGACCCGGAATGGCAAAGTTGTCTCACACTATGAAACCAACATCGACGTGCGCAAAGTCGGACTTGAACGGTTTCTGTATTCGATGTCGCGCGAGCAACCGTTCTGGTATGGCCTGATGTCACTGGCGATTGCCATCGCTGCAGGATGGGGCGCCTCAGCTGCCTTTAGGCTGCTGCGCAACAATTGACGCCAGCCGCCGCCCACCACCTTAGCAGGCCAAGATCTATGATCAGCCGCGACCGATATAGGGCATCTTGGTCGCCATCACGGTCATGAATTGAACATTCGCCTCGGGCGGCAGTTGCGCCATGTGCAGCACGGACCGGGCGGCGTCTTCTACCGCGAAACTTTGCATCGGCTCCGCCTCGGGGTTGTCCTGCAACATGCGGTACCCCAGATCCTCGACCATGGGCGTGCGGGCATTGCCGATGTCAATCTGGCCACAGGCAATGTCATAGGGGCGGCCGTCCAGAGAAAGGCTGCGGGTCAGGCCGGTGATCGCCGATTTGGTGGCTGCATAAGGCGCAGAATTCGGCCTCGGGACATGCGCTGCAATCGAGCCGTTATTGATGATCCGTCCGCCCTGTGGTGACTGGTGCCGCATCTGCCGGAACGCCGCACGGGCTGCCAGGAACATACCGTTCAAGTTAACATTCACCGAGGCAAACCAGTGCTCCAGCTCGATCTCGTCAATGCTGCCCCCCGGAGTGAAGATACCCGCGTTATTGAACAAAACATCCAGCCGCCCAGCCGTCATGGCAAAGCGGTTGAACGCCGCATCCACTGCCGCCGGATCGGTCACATCGGCAGGTAAGACCACTGCATTTGCATGGCCCTCAGCCACCTCCTGCAACGCCGCCTCACGCCGCGCCAGCAGGCCAACCTGCCAGCCTTCAGCCAGAAACAACTCTGCCACCGCCCGGCCAATGCCCGAGCTGGCACCTGTAATCACAATCGACTTCATTCGCCTTCGACCTCCAGTTTCAACGTCGCAGCCGGCGCCGCACGCAAGTCATCTACCACCAATGGACCGCTGGGTTTGGCCAGTCGGTTGCGCACCACCCAGATCAGCTGCTCTTGGGCCCGGGTGATGGCGACATAGGCCAACCGTTTCCACAGCGGTTGACCGGCCTCAACCCGCCCCATTCGGGCTGCCACAAACAGATCCGGGGCAAACACCTGAGTGGTCGCCCATTGCGAGCCCTGTGCTTTGTGGATGGTCACGGCAGCACCGTGCAGGAAGGTTGCCCCCATACGGGCAGCAAAGGGAATAAAGGGTTCTTCCTCGTCCGGTTTTTCGATCTTCACAATCGAGGCAGCACTGACCTGCGGATCTTCGGCGCCCATCACATGCAACCGCGAAAAACCGGGTTTGCGCCCGGGTCCAAGATAGACCACCTGAGCCCCCTTGATCAGGCCACGTGCCTCCAGATCCAGCCGTTTCTTGCGATGCTTGGCCGGCAATTCAATACCGTCGCAGATCAACGGCTCACCCTCCATCAACATATCGACCGGCGCGCCGTGTACGGTTCTAAACGCATTGATCAGCTTAATCCGGGTTGCATTCCGCCAAACCAGAACCGGGCTGCGCGCCATCAGGTCGACCTCAACCCGCTGCCCCCAAACCACCCGGTCATCCCGCTTCGAGACATCCTCGATCATCTGCTCAAAATCCTGGAACGTCAGCTGTGGATCAGCCAGAGCATGGGCCAGGTCTAGGATCGGATTATCAGCGTCCTGCCGGTGGATGCGGTGCAGCTCCAACTTGCGGTTTTCGGGCATTGCATCAAACACCATCGAGCCAGATTGGTTCACCGGAGCCAACTGCGCCGGGTCGCCAAACAGCAACAAGGTGGGGAAAATCTCTTTCAGGTCATTGAATTGACGTTCATCCAACATCGAGGATTCATCGACAAATCCAATGTCCAAAGGTTCCTCGCGGCGTTTCCACCCGGTGATAAAGTCGGATCCACGCAGCCCGGCCGATGCCATCGCTCCGGGTATGGATTTGTTACGCTCGTAAAACGCCGCGGCACGGGCCAACGCCTCGTCGGTCAGCCCTTCAATTTCTGGCGGTTCCCCCCTGCCGGTCAGCCATTCGGCCAGCTTCTCGTACTCAGGATCATACATCGGCGTATAAAGAATGCGGTGAATGGTTGTAGCCGGCACACCGCGCAGACGCAGAACCGAGGCCGCCTTGTTGGTTGGCGCCAGGATCGCCAGTGTACGACGATCGCCCTTTTTACGGCTTTCATATTCGCCCGACACCACGTCGACACCGGCCTGTTCCAGGGCCTTATACAGTTCGGCCAGCAGCAAAGTCTTGCCTGACCCCGCCTTACCGATCAAAGCCATCACGCCGCCTTCGCCCTTGGGCGCTTGCATCAGGCTGTCGTCAAGATCGACGCCAGCCAAGCGAAGCATTTCGGTAACGCTGTCATAGGCAGCGGCCTGATCATCGGAGAACTGAATGGGAAGTGTGGTCATGTCGCGACCCTACAGGCGCAAGGCTGGCTTCACCAGAGGCCAGCCCCGCGTTTGCCAGGTGTTTTAAGCACTCAATGCCATCGGCAGATCTGCTGAGCCGCCAAAGGAACGGTCAAACCACATGCGCGAAATCTCTGGCGCGATACCTGCCCGCTGGGCCACCATATCATAGCTGCTTGGAGTGAATTCCCACAGCCCGACATTGATCTGATCGCGACCAATGCCCTCGGTGCCCAATACCTCAGGCGATGAGCCGATAGACCGGTAAATGCGGATCATGCGGCGGTCAAAGACGCCGACGAAATGGTCGATGTGGAAATTGCGCATGATTTCACCACCGCCCAACATCAACGCCCCGGCAACTTTGCTGCTGGCATCGCGTGACAGGCAGAACCGGGTGCATTCCCAGATGAACGGGCTCTGGATCGGCACTCCGCCGGTCAAATGTCCAAATATGTCATTGACCATAACCCGCCCTGTGGTTGGCAAAAACCGCATGGAGCCACCATGGCTACCGTCGGGTTGCTCCCAAATAACATAAAGCGGGTTCAGTGCGTCATACTCGTCGCGCTCCTCACCAGCCTGATCAATATTGACGTCCCAGCCCAGCCGGGTTTTGAACTGATCCGCCCGGTCGACAAACATCGAATGTGCCAGGTCAGAGAATTTATGAAGGTCGTTTGCGTAAATATAACGAAGCATTGTAGTTCCCTTTTCCATAAAAAGAGAACAAAACCTACGGGCAAAATGGTTAACGCATCATAAGTATTTTGTTAATTAATGGAAACAAATTGTTAAACGACAATTAGCCCACGACTCATTGCCCGCGCAATGGCATGTGTGGTATTTAGTGCGCCTAATTTGAACCGGGCACTTTCGATATAAACACGCAGTGTATGTTCAGAAATAGACAGTGTTTCAGCCACTTGAGCACGGCTGTAACCCATAGCCAGCAAGGTCATAACGTCAACTTCGCGCGGTGACAAAGTACGGGATTGTTCCGGCGTCCGGTTGGGTTCAAAGTCCAGTGCCTTGCGGTTGAAATAGTGCGCCAGCAGAATCAGATCGCGACTGTGCTTTTCGGTAAACTTTTCCCAGCTCTGGTCGTCACAGTCGTGACTAATGGTAAACAACGCAAATTGTCCATTTGGTCCGCGAATCGGAATTGAATACCCCTGGTTGCCAACACCGTGCTCCAATGCATCTTTTAGGAAGACGCGTGCCGACTTGCTGGACCAGTCCAACCGCTTCCAATCCACCGGGTGGAACCGTTGAAAGCAGCCGGTGATAACTGGATCTGTGCGCAGGTAGCCCTGCTCCAGATATCGCTGCACCCATTCCGGGGAATAGGTGCCACAGCCATATTGCTCTCCGGCACTGTCGACCCAATGGTAAACGATGTGATCGATTTCAAAAAGGTCACGCACCTTTTCAATGACGTCTTGAATTCCTTCAAGTGTACTGGTGGCCTCCAGTATCTTCAGGATCTTGTCCAGGTTTATTCTGTTTGCCATTCGTCCGAGCACCAGCTGTATCATTCAGGGACGCCAATTCGGCCGTTGCGATCACAAGGGTTTCATCCAAGTGATCAGCCAAAGCGCCCAAGTCATTTGCAGCAGCAAATGACCGTAGGTCAACGATAACGTCCAGCATCCAGTGTTTTCCAGTCATAGCAGTGCCTTATTCCGCAAGTACAGCGTCAAAACAGAATAACATGTATGCATATCGTTGAAACACTCGCTGTTTTTCCCTCCCCTGAAACAGTGAGGCCGCGATATGCAAGTCTATGTAACCACACATCCCGGCTTCAGAACGCAAATCCCCCGAACCACAGGCAGTGATTCGGGGGGCGCGCAACCACGGTAAGACCGCAGCTCAAGACCTGTAACTTTCTGGCTAGTGCTGCCCGGCTTCAAGCACATCTTCGAGGGTGCGCAGACCGGTTTTCGGCGCCTGCACCAGCACCGACATATTGCCCGGCTTATGCTCGTTTCTCAGCATTTTCATGTGCGCCTGCGGCAGGTCCGCCCACGAGAACACCTCGGACATACAAGGGTCAAGGCGGCGCTCCAGCATCAGTTTGTTGGCCGAGGCCGCCTGCTTCAGATGCGCAAAGTGGCTGCCTTGCAGGCGTTTCTGGTGCATCCACATGTAACGCACGTCCAGGGTCAGGTTGAAGCCGGTGGTGCCAGCGCAGATCACCACCATGCCGCCTTTCTTACAGACAAAGGTCGAGACCGGGAACGTTGCCTCGCCTGGGTGCTCAAACACGATGTCTACGTTATTGCCCTTGCCGGTGATTTCCCAGATCGCCGCACCAAACTTGCGCGCCTCTTTGAACCAGGCACCGTATTCCGGCGTGTTCACTGTTGGCATCTGCCCCCAGCAGTTAAAGTCCTTGCGGTTCAGCACACCCTTGGCGCCCAGCCCCATCACAAACTCGCGCTTGTCCTCATCCGAGATCACCCCGATGGCATTGCCGCCCGCTGTATTGATCAACTGGATCGCATAAGAGCCCAGACCGCCTGACGCCCCCCAGACCAGCACGTTCTGGCCCGGCTTCAACTCGTGCGGATGGTGGCCAAACAGCATCCGGTAGGCCGTCGCCAGCGTCAGCGTATAACAGGCGCTTTCTTCCCAGGTCAGGTGCTTGGGGCGTGGCATCAACTGCTGCGCCTGCACGCGGGTGAACTGCGAGAACGATCCGTCCGGTGTTTCATAGCCCCAGATCCGCTGGCTGGTCGAGAACATCGGGTCGCCGCCGTTGCATTCCTCGTCGTCGCCTTCGTCCTGATTGCAGTGGATCACCACCTCGTCGCCAACTTTCCAGCGGGTGACTTTGTCGCCGACCGCCCAGACGATACCAGCGGCATCAGATCCAGCGATATGATAGGGCTGTTTGTGACCGTCAAACGGACTGATTGGGGTGCCAAGAGCGGCCCAGACCCCGTTGTAGTTAACCCCGGCTGCCATCACCAAAACCAGCACCTCGCGGCTGTCCAGCTTGGGCACATCAACCACTTCCTGCAGCATCGCACTGTCCGGGTCGCCATGACGCTCTTTGCGGATCGCCCAAGCGTACATCTGCTTGGGGACATACCCCATGGGCGGCATCTCACCCATTTCATACAGGTCTTTTTCGGGCGCCTCATACGCCAATACGCCAGGGTTGGTGTCCAGAGCCATAACAGCCTCCATTTTGCCTCTTTTGCCGCAGTGCAGAATCGCGGCGCTCACTAGGGAATAAAAACGGCAAAGCAATAAAGCAACCACTTTCACTCATATTTTGTAATTTTATAACCTCGCAAATGCAGCATTTCACTTTGCGAGTGCAGAATTATCCGAACCGTCCTCGCTGGGAACCAGGTGCCGAATAGAGTTAGCGTAGAAACTCAGCAGGTCACGTTCACTATCAACCGGGCTAAAACGGCCAGCCTCGCTGGACACCACGCCACGTTCAACCAGTTGGCGCAGCCCCACTTCGGCGGCATAGTCCCAATCTTGCCGCGGCATGTGGATATGCGCCAAAGGCATTTGCGCAATCAGTTGACCCATTTTCTGCGTCATCGCCGACTGTGACATGGCGCCATGTTCGCACAGCAACCAGGCGAC